>Ga0187767_10000006_pt1 | contig 31365 bp, 26 predicted proteins | sample 0216_QUI02_MP10__4_FD_133006 | JGI IMG/M metagenome (GOLD analysis project Ga0187767, IMG submission 133006) | Tropical peat soil microbial communities from peatlands in Department of Meta, Colombia - 0216_QUI02_MP10_10_MG | ecosystem: Environmental > Terrestrial > Soil > Wetlands > Peat ...
AGCATCTGGGTGATGAACTTGGCGAGAACTCCTGAGTAGGGTGACGACGGGTCCTGGCGGGGTCCGAAGATGTTGAAATAGCGCAGGCACACCGTCTCCAAGCCGTAGCAGCGATAGAAGGAAATCATGTAATGCTCACTGGCCAGCTTGGCGACGGCGTACGGCGAGATCGGATTCGGCGCCATTTTTTCGTGTTTCGGCAGGGTCGGGGTATCGCCGTAGGCTGAGGAAGACGCCGCGTACATCACGCGATGCACGCCGGCATCCCGCGCGGCCACGAGCAGGTTCACCGTACCGTCCACATTGGCCCGGTTGTTGCCCAGCGGATCCTTCACCGCCCTCGGTACGGAAGGGAGGGCAGCCTGGTGAAAGACCCATGCCACCCCGGCGCAGGCCTTCCGCATCGCATTCAGATCCATCAGGTCCGCCTGGTGAAACTCAATGCGGGGAAGGATCTCCTCGAGGTTTTCCCTTTTTCCCGTGGCAAGATTGTCGATACCGCGAACTTGCTGGCCCTGCTCCAGCAGGCCTCGCGCCAGGGAAGAACCAATGAAGCCGGCGATGCCCGTGACCAGGTGAAGGGCCATAAGGCAGCATGATAACCAAAGCCGATCGATTTGCGAGCGCGGTGTCGAGGTGTGAGGCCCGCTCAACCGACAACAATCGTAAGCAGGGTAGCGCAGGGAACACCCGGGTTGAAGCTCGCTTCGACAAACTGGCTCATGGGGAACTGGGAACGCTGGTCGCCACAGAAGTTGATGGTATTGGCCGCACCGCCGGCGGCCAAAGTCACCGCCGTAATGGAGGAGCCACCGTTGGTGATGCTCAGGTGCACCACGGTCACCATGCCGCTGACCGTCTGCATGCCGGGATTGATCGCACCTCCGACGAAGAAGAAACCGCTACAACCACAGGACAAGAGCAGCAGGCTGGCTAGGAAAAGCGCAGCGAGGAGGCGTACCACAGGTCACCTCCGCGGGGAGACCTCGAATAAACCAAGTCTACACCGTCTTCCGGGAGGAGTGGAGGCCTGCCACGAGAGCTGAAACCGAGGCCCAGAGAGTGAAGCAGCCGACCCCTCCTCGTGTGGGCTCCGCCCGCGCACGTTCTTGCTGCCGGTCACGGGCGCAGGTCAAGAAGAAGTGTGCCCGCGCATCCTGCCCGCGGCAAGATGCGTAACCACGGGAGCCAGGGATCCGACATGATTACGGAGCACGGCCAGCTTGAAAACCTCGCTTCCGGCATGCTGCACACAGAACCGTTCAGATTTGGGAAACCGGCGCCGCTTGGGTAGCGTTGCGAATCACTCGCCACAGCTCCTCGCGCCCCATCCCGGTCTTGGCGGAGAAGGTCACCACGGCAGCCCCGGGATGTTCTTTCTCCAAGCGGTCGAGCGCCTTGCGCAGTTCGTTACTTGAAATCCGGTCACTCTTGGTGGCGACCAGCACGAACGCACGTCCGCTCGCGGCGAGAAGTTCCAGCAACTGCCGATCGCTCTCTTGCGGTGGAATGCTCACGTCCACCAGCGCCAGGCATAACGCCAGGGTAGGACGCTCGCGCAGGTAAGGATGGATGAAAACCGGCCACTGCGCCGAGACCTCCCGCGAAACCTTGGCATAGCCGTAGCCGGGCAGGTCCGTGAAGATCAGCTCCGCCCGTGGCCTGCCCGGCCACCGGATCTCGAAGAAATTGATCGCCCGCGTGCGCCCGGGAGTGGAACTGGTCTTGGCCAGTTTCGATCCCACCAGGGAATTGATGACACTCGACTTCCCGACATTCGAGCGTCCCAGGAACGCAACTTCGGGCAGTCCCGGGGTGGGGAAGTGGGAGACATCGCTTGCGGACAGCAGGAATCGGGCAAAGACGCGCACACACCAGTGTCAGGGTTCGCCCCGGAAACCGCAAGGCCCCCGGCGGGGCCCGCTGCCCGCTACTCCAAGCCCAGGGGCTTCTTGTGCTTGATATCTGCTTCTTTAATGGGCTTGTACTTGTACCAGAAGTGAAGCGCAGCTGCGACGACCAGGGCAATCAGAACACTGATCGCGAAGAACCAGCGGTAGGCTGGCAACCCCACCAGCAGGACCGCGACGATCGCCGCTGCGGCAACCAGCCCGGTTTTCCCTCTGAACGAGAACCGGCCGCGGAAGGGGTCCGTTTCGGGCGCCATAACAAGCCTCTCCCCACATTTTAACTCGCAAAAACAAAGGCCCGCTGGCGCGAGCCCTTCAGAAAACTGTGAACACGGGATCGGATTCCCCGTCTATTGGTGTGCCGCCGGACTCTCCCCGGGAGGTGGGGCGATGGGCGCAATCGGCCGCGCCGTTTCTTCCAAGAGCTGAGGCAACGGCCCCTCCAGCGCCCACTCCAGTACCTGGTCCATGGTCTCCACGAAGTGAAGTTTCATCTGGTTGCGCAGGTTTTCCGGCACCTCGGACAAGTCCTTCTCGTTATCCTTAGGCAGGATCACTTCGAACAAGCCCGCCCGGTGCGAGGCCAGCAGTTTTTCCTTCAGTCCGCCGATCGGCAATACTTTGCCGCGAAGCGTAATTTCGCCGGTCATGGCCAGGTCCCGCCGCACCGGAATCCGGCTCAGCGCGCTGGCAATCGCCGTCGCGATCGTAATCCCCGCCGAAGGCCCGTCCTTGGGAATGGCGCCTTCCGGTACGTGGACATGGATATCGAGGTTGCGATAAAAATCGCGCGGCAGACCAAGCCGGTTGGCGCGCGAGCGCACATAAGACATCGCCGCCTGCGCCGATTCCTGCATCACGTCGCCCAGTTTGCCGGTCAGCGTCAACTTGCCCTTGCCATCCACCACCGTAACTTCGGTCAGCAGAATCGAGCCGCCCACTTCCGTCCAAGCCAGGCCGGTCACCAGCCCGACTTCGCTGCGCTCATTGGCCAGCGTGTCGCGGAACTTGATGACGCCCAACAGGTCTCCTACGTTCTCCGGGGTGACGGCGAGGCCGTAATTGGCACCTTCCTTGACCACCTTGCGTGCGACTTTGCGGCACACGTTTCCGATCTCGCGCTCCAAGTTGCGAACCCCCGCCTCTCGGGTATAGGAGCGGATGACTCCCGTGATCGCTTCGTCGGAGAACTTGAGGTTCTTATCAGTGAGTCCGGCTTGCGCCAACTGCTTCTTCACCAGGAACTGCTTGGCGATCTCCACCTTCTCGGGTTCGGTGTAGCCATGCAGCCGTAGCACCTCCATGCGATCCTGCAGGGCAGGAGGGATGGTGTGCATGACGTTGGCCGTGGCGATGAAGAAAACCTGGGATAGGTCGTACTCGACGTCCAGGTAGTGATCCACGAACATGAAGTTCTGTTCCGGATCCAGCACCTCCAGCAGCGCCGCCGAGGGGTCGCCACGGAAGTCCATCGACATCTTGTCCACTTCATCCAGCATGAAGACCGGGTTCTTCGTGCCCGCCTTCTTCATCATCTGGATAATCTGCCCGGGGAGCGCGCCGATGTAGGTGCGCCGGTGGCCGCGAATCTCCGCCTCGTCCCGCACTCCGCCGAGCGACATGCGGACGAACTTGCGACCGGTGGCCTTGGCGATGGACATGCCCAGAGAAGTCTTGCCTACTCCCGGAGGCCCGACAAAGCACAGGATGGAACCCTTGGGATTCTTCACCAATTGGCGCACCGCCAGGAATTCGAGAATCCGTTCCTTGATCTTCTCCAGGCCGTAATGATCTTCGTTGAGAACCTTCTCCGCCCGCCCGATGTTCCGGATTTCTTTCGAGCGCTTCTTCCAGGGCACCGCCAGCAGCCAGTCCAGGTAGTTGCGGGAGACCGTGGATTCGGCCGACATGGGCGGCATGGCTTCGAGCTTCTTCAGCTCTTGCACCGCCTTGTCCTTGACTTCCTTGGGCATCCCGGCCGCTTCGATCTTCTTCTTGAGTTCGTCGAACTCGCTCTTCTCGCCCCGTCCCAGTTCCTTCTGAATAGCCTTGATCTTCTCGTTGAGGTAGTACTCTTTCTGGGCCCGTTCCATCTGCCGCTTCACCCGCGACTGGATGGTGCGGTCCATGTTCAGCTTCTCGATCTCGATGTCCAGCACATCGGCGATACGGCTTAGGCGCTCCGCAGGGTCGAAGATCTCGAGCAATTCCTGTTTTTCTTCGATGGAAAGCTGCAGGTTAGCGGCGATCGTGTCGGTGAGCTTGGCCGGATCTTCCATGCGTACGGCCGCGATCATGGTCTCGTAGTTGAGCGACTGGCACAGTTTGACGTACTGCTCAAACAGCGACGTGACCCGCTGCATCCCGGCTTCAATTTGCGGGTTGGTCTCGGTGACGTAGCGCGCCACCCGCACCGAGGCCTCGAGGAAGCCTTCCGTGTCGGTGATCTGCAGGATCTTGCCGCGCTCGATGCCCTCGACCAGAACTTTGATGTTGCCGTCGGGCAGCTTCAGGCTCTGCACGATGTTGACGATGGTGCCGACCTGGTAGATCTCGTTGGGTTTGGGCTCGTCGATCGAGGCGTCATGCTGGGTCGCCAGAAAGATCTTCTTGTCTGCCGCCAGGGCTTCTTCCAGGGCGCGCACGCTGGACTCGCGGCCCACCACGAACGGAGTCATCATGTACGGGAAGATCACCACGTCCCGGATGGGCATCATGGGAAGTTTACGGGTCTCGAACTTTTCCTTGGACTGGGTCACTTAGGCTCCAAACCTTACATTGTAGCGCGCCAACACCGGCTGCGGTCTCCGCCCCCCCTTGACAACCCGGAGATTCGCTACCCCGCCTTCTCCATCATGGCGAGCGATACGTCGCGCTTCTCCACCATCTCCCGCGTTACCTCGAACTCCTTGACCCTCTTCTGGCTGGGGAGATGGTACATCAAGTCGAGCATCAACTCCTCCAGGATCATCCGCAGCCCGCGTGCCCCGACCTTGCGGGCCATGGCCTGCCGGGAGATGGCGCGCAGCGCGTCATCGCTGAACTTCAAACGCACGTTCTCGAACTCGAACAGGCGCTGGTACTGCTTGATAATCGCGTTCTTGGGCCGGGTCAGGATTTCGATGAGGGCATTCTCGTCGAGGTCCTCGAGAACGCCCACCACGGGCAAACGCCCGACAAACTCCGGAATGAGGCCGAACTTGATCAGGTCTTCGGGTTGCACGTCACTGAGAAGCTGGTAATTGCGCTTGCTGACGTTGACCGCCTCCTCCTTCTCGAGGTCCTCTTCGGTGCGGAAACCGAGTGACTTCCGCCCCACGCGCCGCCCGATGATCTTCTCCAGGCCCACGAAAGCTCCGCCGCAGATAAACAGGATATTCGTGGTATCGACCGGGGTAAACTCCTGGTGCGGATGCTTGCGCCCGCCTTGGGGAGGCACGTTGGCAATCGTGCCTTCCAGGATCTTCAGCAAGGCCTGCTGCACACCCTCGCCGGAAACGTCCCGGGTAATCGACGGGTTTTCGTCCTTGCGCCCGATCTTGTCGACCTCGTCGATATAGATAATGCCTGTCTGGGTGCGCGCCACGTCTCCCTCCGCCGCCTGCAGCAGCTTCAGGATGATGTTCTCCACATCTTCGCCGACGTAACCCGCTTCGGTCAGGGTGGTCGCATCCACGATGGCGAAGGGAACATCCAGCATGCGCGCCAGGGTCTGCGCCAGCAACGTTTTGCCCGTCCCGGTGGGGCCGATCAGCATGATGTTCGACTTGGTCAGTTCCACGCCATCGTTGGTCTTCTGGCGGTTCATGAAGATCCGCTTGTAGTGGTTGTAGACCGCCACGGCCAGCTTCTTCTTGGTGGTTTCCTGCCCGATGACGTACTCGTCGAGGAAGACCTTGACCTCTTGCGGCTTGGGTAACTGGTTGGGAGTCGAAGAAGCAGGCGTGGCCGTGCGGTCGTCCTCGAGGATTGAGTTGCAGACCGCGACACACTCGTCGCAGATGTAAGCCCGGGGATAGTCGCTGGGCGAGGAAATCAGCTTGGCCACCGCGTCCTGCGACTTGTGGCAAAACGAACAGCGCAAGATTTCGTCAGTGCCCGACCGGTTTTTCACTCGGCTTTACTCCTTCTTCACCCCTGGCTTGCCCGCTCCCATGCCGCTTTCACCCGTCGCTAGCCGAGACTTCCGGCAAACCGACGGGCGAGAGGCTGATCATACCTCTACTTCGTCTTGTAAATGATATCGTCTATGATTCCGTACTCCTTAGCCTGCTGCGCATTCATGATGAAATCGCGCTCCACATCCTTCTCTACCTTATCCAGCTTCTGACCGCTATGTTTCGAAAGTAACTGGTTGGTGATTTCCCGCATGCGCAGGATCTCGCGGGCATGGATGTCGATGTCGGTCGCCTGCCCCGAAAGGCCCCCCATGGAGGGCTGGTGGATCAGGATGCGGGAGTTGGGCAGGGCCAAACGTTTCTTGGGTTCCCCCGCCGCCAGCAGCAGAGCGGCCATGGAGGCGGCCTGGCCGATGCAGATCGTGGTCACGTCGTTCTTCACGTACTGCATGGTGTCGTAGATGGCCATGCCCGCCGTAATCGACCCGCCCGGCGAGTTGATGTACAGCTGAATGTCCTTTTCCGGGTCTTCCTGGGCCAGGAACAGCATCTGCGCGATCACCAGGTTGGCGATGTTGTCGTCAATCGGGGTCCCGATGAAGATGATGTTGTCGCGCAGCAGACGGGAGTAAATATCATAGGCACGCTCGCCCCGCCCGGTCTGCTCGATGACCATCGGCACCAGCATCATTCTTGGATCGTTCACGCTCACCTGCCACACTCCTGCCCCAACCACGGGTTGCGTCTGCGGGGAGGATCGAAAGTGGTCCGTCTAGGCGGACTGGCGATACAAAAAGTCGAGGGTCTTCTCGTTGCGGATTCGATTTCTAATCCTATCGAGCGCCCCATCACGTGTCAAACGAGCCCGGACCGCCTCCGAGGTCTGTCCCGTATGCCGCGCCAGCGCCTGGATCTCCTGCTCGATCTCCTGGTCGCTGACCTCGATTTTCTCCCGCTCGGCGATCTTCTCCAGCAGCAGGGACGCCTTCACTTCCTGCACCGCCTGCTCCCGCTGCCCCGAGCGCAGACGGTTCAGGTCCATTTTCTTCATGTCCTCGGCACGCATGCCTTGTGCCGCCAGCGCCCGCAGGCCGCGCTCCAGGCGCACGTCGATCTGATGCTCTACCAGCGCCTCGGGCACGTCGAAGTCATTGCGCTTGACCAGTTCCGCCACTAGCTTGTCCTTGGCTTCGCGCTCCGCGGTGCGCCGTTTCTCCGCCTCGATGTTCTCGCGGATCTTGCGCTGCACTTCCTCGATGCTGGCAAACTCACCCAATTCCTTGGCAAATTCGTCATTACGTTCGGGCAGCGTCTTCTGCTTTAACCCCTGCACCTTGACGGTGTAAGCGAAGCTCTTGCCGGCCAAGCGCTGGTCGGACGAATCGGCCGGGTAGCGGACATCGAAAGTCCTCTCCTCGCCCGCCGCCACGCCGCGCAGATTTTGCGTGAACTCCGGCATCGTGTTCTTGCCCGCGATCTCGACCAGCACGTCATCCATGTGGACGGGCTGCCCTTCGCCCTCTTTCGGTTGGCCATTGAGCGAAACTTGGGCAAAATCGCCATCCGCCAGCCCCCGACCCTCGATCGCGGTAAACGTCGCGTGTTGCTCGCGTAACTGATTGAAGGCCTGTTCCACTTCCTCGTCAGTGACCACAATCCCCGGTCTGTCGGCGCGCAGTTCCTGGTAGCCCTCCACCCTGATCTCCGGCAGGATCTCGAAACTGGCCTTGAACTTGAGTGGCTCGCCCTCATGAACATGCAGGTCGGTCACCCGCGGCTGCGATACCGGAACCAGCCCCTGCTGTTCGGCCGCCTGGCGGAAGAAACGGGGCACCAGTGCCTCTACCACGTCGCTCTTGATCTCCTCGGCAAAACGCTGGCGAATGACCGAAGCCGGAACATGTCCCTTGCGGAACCCCGGCAGGCGCGCCAGCTTCTGGTACTTCTGGACCAGGGTTTCGACCTCGCGCGCAACCTGCTCGGCCGGAATCTCGACCGCAATCTCCCGTTTCGTGCTTTCTCTGGTGTCGGTGGGGCTCACGTTGGACCTTTCGCAACCTCGACGTCGGGGAGGATCCCCGGGCAGGCAGCCGGGGAACAGTCCCGCACTGCAATTGCTCAGTGTAAAGACTGGGGAGAGCACCGTCAAACGCGCCAAAACAGCGGTTTGAGTATCCGTCCCTGATTCCATTGGCCGAGGGAACGAGGGGCCGGCCAAGTGACAAGCTCGGACTGCGGGATGCGTCAACGTCGACTGCACTCTGGGTCATGGGATACTGCTGGGAAGATGGCAAAAGGCCAACGACCAACGACTAACCCACCACGGCTGCCCTCCTGGCTGGCGCAGCTCAATTGCGAAGTTGTGGCATGCCGTAAGTGTCCGCGCCTGGTCGCCTACCGCGAAAGAGTCGCCCGGGAGAAAAAGCGCGCCTGGCGTGATTGGGAATACTGGGGCAAACCGGTTCCCGGCTTCGGCGATCCAAAGGCATGCGTGCTGATCCTGGGCCTCGCCCCGGGAGCCCACGGCTCCAATCGTACCGGCCGTCCCTTTACCGGCGATGCCTCGGGGAACTTCATGTACCCGGTCCTGTATGAGACCGGCTTCGCCAGCCAACCGGCGGCCACCAGCCGCCACGATGGACTCAGGCTGAAGGACGTCTACATCACGGCCGCCCTCCGCTGCGCCCCGCCGGGAAATAAGCCCGTGCCCCGGGAACTCGCCAACTGCGCCCCTTTCCTGGACCGGGAGATTGCCGGGCTGGGAAAACTGAAGATCGTGGTGGCCTTAGGCAGGATCGGTTTTGATGCCTACCTCAATTCTCTGAAGCGCCGCGGCCTGTTGCGGAGCAAAACCGCGTACCCTTTTGCCCATGGCGTCCGATACCAGCTTCCTGATGGCAAGATCCTGCTGGCCTCTTACCATCCCTCCAACCAGAACACCCAGACCGGCAAACTCACGCGCGCGATGTTCGTGAAGATCTTTCAGGAAGCCGCTCGCCTCGCCCATGGAGAATGAGCAGGAGAGCCGGAGCACAATGTGGCCAGAGCAATCCCAAAGCCCGTCGCTGCCGGAGCCGGGGCACACTTCCTCCGCCACAAACGAAGCATGGCCCACTGGCGCTGACGGCCGATGACGAACGAACAAGGACTGGCGATGGCGGTTAGAACCCCACGAATACCGGTTCCGGCTCCAGCCGGATGCCCCACATTTCCTCGACACGCCGTTGAATCTCATCCTTTAGAGCCACCACGTCCGCCGCCGTCGCTCCTCCACCATTCACGATGGCCAGCGCATGCTTGCGGGAGATTCTGACCTGTCCCCACCGGTAGCCTTTTTCAAATGCGGAATGCTCCACCAGCCACGCCGCTGAGACCTTTCGTTGTGCTTCCAGCGCGGGATAACTCGGGATCTCAAGACCTCGCGCGCCAGCCCGCCGGCTGAGTTCTCCGTATTGCTCTGCGCTCAGCACCGGGTTCTTGAAGAAAGACCCGGCGCTGCGGCAATCCTCATCGCCAGGCGTGATCAGCATCGCTTTGCTGGCGCGAATCTGCCGTACCGCCTCCCGGGTTTCCTCGAGACTGGGTCCTGGTTGCCTGCCCTCGAAATATTTCTTCAAATCCGCGTACCGGAGCTGAGGCCCTCCCCCCGGCACCAGGACGTAGGTAACGCGCAGGATGATATATCGGTCCCGCTCGGTCGTGTTGAAGATGCTCGAGCGATAGGAGAATCCACAGGCCTCGGTGCAGAGATCACGAATCTGGTGGTCCCTCAGATCGAACACCTGCACCGACTCGATGGTTTCCGAAACTTGCTGCCCATACGCCCCCACGTTTTGCACCGGCGTCCCGCCAACGCTGCCGGGAATGCCGCTGAGGCATTCCACGCCCTCGCAGCCGAGCCCTACGGCAGTCGCCACGAACCTGTCCCAGTTCTCCCCCGCGCCGACATCGAAGTGCCCGGTCTCTTCTCGCGGCTCAATCCCGACGATGGCAACCTTGAGCACCAACCCAGGCCACCCACGGTCCGAGACCACAAGGTTACTGCCACCACCAAGGACGAACAGCGGCGCATCCTTCTGCCTGGCGTGACGAACCGCCTCTTGTACTTCCTCGGCTGTCTTCGCCTCCACAAAGTAGCGGGCGGGGCCACCGACGCCGAGCGTGGTCAACGGCGCGAGAGGAACATTTTCGCGCATCTGCATCGGAATCCATCCCACTATATATGAAGGGGAGAGCCGCTCGGCTGGTAGTCCGTGGTTAAATAAGACCTCCATGAAACGCACCATTGCAATGGCGATCCTCAGCTTCATGCTGGGCGCCGGCCGGCTCTCGGCCGCGGACGCTTGGCAGGCTCCCTCCCCCCAACAGATCGACAGCGTTTACCCGCAAATGGTGGCGCTGTACATGGACCTTCATCGCCATCCTGAGCTGTCGCTCCACGAAGAGAAGACGGCGGCAAAGATCGCCGACCAGCTCCGCAAACTGGGCTATGACGTCACGACTGGCGTCGGTGGCACGGGTGTGGTCGGCGTGCTCAAGAACGGCCCCGGCCCGGTTGTTGCCATTCGCGCCGAACTCGACGCTTTACCGGTGCCGGAGAGGACCGGCTTGCCCTACGCCAGCCACGTCACCACGCGCAACGATCTCGGCATAGAAGTTCCCGTGATGCACGCCTGCGGTCACGACCTGCACATGTCAGTGGGAATGGGCACCGCCGCGCTCCTGGCGCAGAACAAGGACCACTGGCACGGGACTTTCATCTACATTGGCCAGCCCGCCGAGGAGCGCATCCAGGGTGCCACGGCCATGCTCCGGGAAGGACTCTTCACCCGCTTCCCCAAACCCGACTTCGTCTTTGCCGTGCATGACTCGGCCGGCCTTCCCGCCGGCAAGGTGGGCTACACGCCAGGCTACTCCGCCTCCAACGCTGATTCGGTGGACGTAACCATCTTCGGCAAGGGCGGTCATGGATCCGCGCCCCAAGTCACCGTCGATCCTATCGTGATTGCCGCCCGCACCATCCTTGCCTGGCAAACCATTGTGTCGCGGGAGACCAATCCGCAGGACCCGGCCGTGGTCACGGTCGGCACCATCCAGGGGGGCACCAAGAACAACATCATTCCGGATGAGGTCCGCCTGTCTCTGACCGTGCGGACCTACAAGGAAGAAGTCCGCCGGCACGTGCTGGCCGCTATCGAGCGCATCGCCGATGCCGAGGCCGAAGCCGCGGGAGCGGAGACCAAGCCCGAGGTGAAGGTCTTCGAAAGCGTCGCCGCCGTCTACAATGACCCGGTCGTCACCGGGCGAGTCGTCGCTGCTCTCCAAGACACGCTCGGAAAGTCGAATGTGGTTCAGGAACCTCCCGTCATGGCCAGCGACGACTTCGCCGAGTACCGCCGGGACGGTGTCCCGATCGTGATGCTGGAACTGGGCGCCGCCGATCCCGCCACTTTCGCTGCCGCGGAAAAGAGCGGCAGGGTTCTGCCCGGCCCCCATTCTCCCCTGTTCGCCCCCGACCTCGAACCCAGCCTCAAGACCGGCATCCTGGTCGAAACCACTGCTGTCTTGGATTTGTTAAGCCAGCGCTAGCCCAAATCACCAGATGATCTCCGCGGGAGGCGGTAGCACCCCTCGCCGGGACGGAGGGGCTCGTTCATGATCGGCTAGGTCAGGGGTAGAAACAGAACGGTCAGACTGTGTTAAGCGGACAACTGCGCTCTGGGCAATGGCTTGACATCCGGCTCCAGCCATTCCTGCTTGGCCACTTCCGACATGACGCGGTCCCGGCTGTAGTACGCAAAGATGATGTCCTTGTTGGAATAGTCCTCCACGAGCGCATTCACCGAGTCCACCAGGGGCCTGTCCATGCCATCCTCGCTCAGGAAGCCCGCCACCAGTTCCATCCAGAAACGGGTGATGGTCTCGTGATATCCCTGCTTCTTGTGGTGCTCGGTGAACCGCAACAAGCTGCGGCGCATGGCTGCCATAGCTTCCCCGGCCGGGAGCCGTGACAGGTACCAGGCTGCCACGGTCAGATGCCGCGCATGCGGGAACTCCGCAAGCCCGTACTCGCAGTTTTCAAACTTCTTCACGACTTCTTCGAGCTCGCGTTCATCCTTGTACTTGACCCGTGGCGCCATGTCGAACTCCCTCCCAACCAAAAAAAATGCCCGCGCGCAAGCTGCGCACGGGCTAGGTTCAGATTATGCGATCAGCGCCCTCCTTGTCCAGCATCCATCCCAAGCTCGATCCCAAGCATGTCCGAACCGCGCCTGAAGCCGCTACCAGTCACTTCGCTCCCGGCTTGATCATGAGAAACGACTTCACCACGATGTTATTGGGCTGCACTCCCACCGGAATCATCGTCAGTAGGCTGTACTCGCTGGGCTCAAGCCTCGTCGGTTTTCTCTTCTGCATTACCGTGACATCCCCCGACTCCGAGTCCAGCACGAGCACGTAGTTCTGGTTCATGGACAGAGCCAGCGCATCGGGCGCGCTTCCTACCGGGAGGATCGCGATCAGTTTGCCGTAGTCGATGTCGTACACTGCCACCGTGTTGGAACCAAAGTTGCTTACGTAGAGGCGCGCATTATCCGCCGATATGACCGCGCGTGACGGCTTGGTGCCGATCAGGTAACTCCCGGATACTTCGTTGGTGGTGGTTTCAATGATGGAGATGTTGTCGGAATCGAAATTACAGACGATCAGTTCGCCGCCATCGGGCTTGAGCGCCAGGTTCACGGGAGTCTTGCCCACTTCGAGCAGGGCCAGCACCTTATCCGCTTTAAGATCGATGGAAGCCACCTGCACCGAGCCGGTGCAGGCTACGAACGCCTTGCTGGAGTCAGGAAGGATGGCGATATCCTCCGGGTGCTCGCAAACCGGAATCGTCGCTCGCACCGCCATCTTGTTGGTATCGAGAATCGACACGGAGTTATCCGTTCGGTTGCTGACCACTACCGTGCGGCCGTCCCGCGAAACCCGCGCCAGTCCCGGGGCGCCACCTACGCGCACCGTTCCCACCACAGCACGCTTCTCGAGGTCGATCACCGAGACGTTGGCGGAAGCGGAGTTGGCCACGTACGCCCGTTTCCCGTCGGCCGCGACGTCGATGAAATACGGTTTGCCATGGACGCCGAGCGTAGCCGCCACCTGGTTCTTCTCCGCGTCGATGATGCTTACGTTATTCGAGCCGCTGTTGACAACGTAAATCTCGTTCTTCCGGCTGTTCGCCGCCAGCCCCGTCGGTTCGCTGCCCACCGTGAGCGTCTTCACTGGCTGGTACGTGCGCAGATCGATCACGGAGACGGTATTGCTCTTCCCGTTGGTCACGTAGGCGTATTCCCGGTATGCCGGGCCGTAGTCGGGAAACGTGCGCTCGTGCAAGTACCACCAGGCAAGAGCGGCTGCCAAAGGCAGCAGCACTGTGATGAGCAGGATCTTGCGCAAAGAATTGGCCGGAGTGGAAAGATTACGACAGTCGGGAAGAGATGATCAATAAAGTAAAAGCGGGTTGGAGCAGGACCCGTTGCAGATCCCCGTCGGTTCGGAGCTTCGGTGGACGCACTGCCCTTGGCTTCAGTGCATGCCATTTCCGCTGCCCGGCGAGTACATGTCCTCGGCCTAGAGCAGGAGATCCGTGATTCTCATTTTGCGGAGAATCTGATAGCTGCTCGCATCGGCTCAGCTCCGAAAGATGGGGCCGGATGCGGTGCTGGTCGGCGGGAGGAAAGCAGGAACCGTCCGCTCAGCCATGAGGCACAAAAACCACGGTTACCAGGGAGGTGGGAGGTGTACTACATCCGGCTACTGGGCCAGGGGCTGGGGACGGACTGGCGCGGGAGCGGATTTCACCACCGGCGCGTCGGCACGGATCGGAGAAATCGTCCTACCCAGCACCACCGCGATCTGGCGCACCTGGGCCATCAATTCCTCGAACTGCTCGGGATACAGCGATTGCATTCCGTCGGAGAGGGCTTTGTCCGGCTGGTGGTGTACCTCGACGATAAGCCCGTCCGCGCCTACCGCCACCGCCGCTCGGGATAAGGGCGTCACCTTGTTGCGCTTTCCCGTCCCGTGACTGGGGTCGACCACGATGGGCAGATGGCTCAGACGCTGCACTGCGGGCACCAGGCTCAGGTCGAGAGTATTGCGGGTATGGTCGGCGAAGGTTCGCACTCCCCGCTCGCACAGCACCACCCGGTAGTTGCCCTCGCTCATGATGTACTCAGCCGCCATGAGGAATTCTTCCAGCGTCGCCGACATCCCCCGTTTCAGCAGCACCGGCTTTTTGGTTCGCCCCGCCCGCTTCAGCAGGGAAAAGTTCTGCATGTTGCGCGCGCCAATCTGGATCACATCGGCATACTGTTCGACCAGCTCTAAGGATTCGTTGTCGATGGCCTCGGTGACGATCTTCATCCCGAACCGGTCGCGAATCTCGGCCATGATGCGCAGCCCTTCCTCACCCAGTCCCTGGAACGTGTAGGGTGAAGTGCGCGGCTTATAGGCGCCGCCGCGGAAGAACTGCGCGCCCGCCCGGCACACGCGCTCGGCTATGGCCAACGCCTGCTCGCGACTCTCAATGGCGCAGGGCCCAGCGATGATGGCCAGGTTCCGGCCGCCAAACGTGGCCTGGGTGCCGGAAAAGCCGATCACCGTGTTCTCTTCCTTCAGATCCCGGCTCACCAGCTTGTAGGGTTTGCTGACGCGGATGACCTCCTGCACGCCGGGCATTTCCTCCAGCGTGCCGGCCTCCACCTCGCCCTGGTTCCCGGTAATCCCAATAGCGGTTCGTTGCGTGCCGGGGATGGAGTGCGCCCGGTATCCGAGGGACTCGATTTTCTGACAGACGTGGCGCACCTGCTCTTCGGTGGCGTGCGCCTGCATGACCACCAGCATGACCCACCTCGCCCCGAGTGTATCGCCCCTCGACCTGCACCGCAAACTATGCATTCCGGGGAGGCCGTGGGAGCTGCGACCTTTTCCCTGTGCCTTTTATACTCCTGCCATGCCCCGCGCCATCGCCCGGGAACAGGACATCCTCAGGACACCGCCTCCCCGGCGGCCGGCGCGCCGTACCTCCCGGCGGATCGGCATCCACACTTCGATCGCGGGCGGAGTGCACAACGCCGCCGAGCGAGCCTATCGCCTGGGATGCAGCACCTTCCAGATCTTTTCCTCCAGTCCTCGCCAGTGGGCGCCCTATACCCTGAGCCGGCCCCAGTACGAGGAACTCGACCGTCTGCGCCACCATTACGATCTCCGGCCGTTGGTCGTCCACACCAATTACCTGGTGAACTTGGCGGCCACGAACGAGGCTTTTCTCAAGAAATCCGTGGAGGCGTTCCGCGGCGAAATCGAACGCGCCCTGGCCTTACGCGCCGACTATCTCGTCCTGCACCCCGGCTCCTTCCGCGGGACCGACCGCGAACGGGGGCTGCTTCGGACGGCGGCGGCTATCTCCGCCGCCACTCGGGGTCTCGATCTGGCGGGGCATGGCCTCACCATTCTCATCGAGAACACCGCCGGCGCCGAATTCTCTCTGGGCGGCAGCTTCGAACAGGTTGCCGAAGTCCTCGGCTTTCTGCGGGATCTCATTCCCGTCGCTGCCTGCATCGATACCTGCCACACCCATGCCGCGGGCTACGACATCGTCAGCCCTGCTGGATTCCGTGCAACCCTCGAGCACCTCGAGGCCACCATCGGCTTGAACAACGTTCCCGTCTGGCATTGCAACGACGCCAAAGCGGCGCGCGGCTCCAGGTTAGATCGCCACCAGCACATCGGCCAGGGTCAGATCGGCCGCGCCGCCTTCCGCCGCCTGCTGAACGACGGTCGCCTCGCCCACGCAGCCTTCATCGCTGAGACGCCCATCGACAAGCCGGGCGATGATCGTCGGAACGTGGAAACGCTGAAGGGGCTGGTAAAATGAAGGTTTATTCGGCACACGTCGAACTCTCCGATGGCGCAAGACGAAAAAGTGATTCCTGCTCGTGACGAACGTTACGATGCGCAGCGCGTCGAGTCCAAGTGGTTCGAACGCTGGCAGCAGGAGCCCACGCTCTATGCGGCCGAGTCGACCTCGCTCAAGCCCAAGTACTACGTGCTGGAGATGCTGCCCTATCCTTCGGGCGCGCTGCACATGGGTCACGTGCGCAACTACTCGATCGGCGATGCCCTCGCCCGCTACATGTGGATGAACGGCTGCAACGTGCTCCATCCCATGGGCTGGGATTCGTTCGGCTTGCCCGCGGAGAATGCGGCTATCTCTGCCAACGTGCCGCCTCGCGAGTGGACGCTGCGCAACATCGCCAACATGAAGGCGCAGATGCAACGCCTGGGCTTCGCCTACGACTGGCAACGCGAGGTCACGACCTGCTTCCCCGAGTACTACCGGTGGAACCAGTGGTTTTTTCTCAAACTTTACGAACGGGGCCTGGCCTACCGCAAGAAAAGCAAGGTGAACTGGTGCCCGAAGTGCTGTACCGTGCTGGCCAACGAACAGGTCATCAACGGCGGCTATTGCTGGCGTCATGAAGACACGCTGGTCGAGCAGCGCGAGCTTGAGCAGTGGTTTCTGCGCATCACCGACTACGCCGAGGAACTGCTCCGCGATCTCGGCCGGCTTCCCGGCTGGCCTGAAAAAGTCCGAGTCATGCAGCGCAACTGGATCGGCCGCAGCGAGGGCGCCCTCATCGATTTCAAAATCGACGGCCCCGCGCCTCCCTCCGGTCCCGCCATCAGCGTCTTCACCACCCGGGTGGACACGATCTACGGCGCGACCTCGGTGCAACTTGCCCCGGAACACCCGCTGGTCTCGGACATGACGGCGGAGAACGCCGTCTTACGGGCCAAGGTGGAGCAGTTGATTGCCGAGCAGCGCAAGGCGAAGGAACTCGGCGACATCGGCGAAATCGAGAAGCACGGCGTGAATACCGGATGGGGCGCGATCAATCCGTTTAACGGCGAAAAGCTTCCCATCTGGGTGGCGAACTACATCCTGATGGATTACGGCACGGGCGCTATCATGAGCGTGCCTGCGCACGATGAACGTGACTACGAGTTTGCCAAGAAGTACAAGCTGCCGGTCCGGCTGGTGGTCCTGCCCGGCGGCGGTGATGCTGACGAGACTTCCTCAGATCCGCCGCTCCCCTTTGTCGACGAGAACGGCCTGGTGGTGAACTCCGGCCTCTTCAGCGGACTGCGCTCCCCCGAGGCCATCAGGAAAATGGCGGAATACGCCCAGCAAAACGGCTTCGGCAAGGCCACCGTCACCTATCGGTTGAAAGACTGGGGCATCTCCCGCCAGCGCTACTGGGGCACGCCCATCCCCATGCTCTATTGCGAGGAGGACGGCATTGTGCCCGTGCCCGAAAAGGATCTGCCGGTTCTCCTCCCGGATAACGTGCAGATCACGCTTACCGGGGGCTCTCCCTTGCTCGAAGTGCCGGAGTTTCTCCACGCCACCTGCCCGAAATGTGGCGGTGCGGCGCGCCGCGAGACCGACACCATGGACACCTTCGTCGACTCGTCCTGGTATTTCTACCGCTACGCCGACGCCAGGAACAGTCAAGCGCCGTTCGCCTCGGACACCATCGCCTACTGGTTTCCTATCGACCAGTACATTGGCGGCGTCGAGCACGCGATTCTGCACCTCATCTACTCGCGCTTCTGGACCAAGTTCATGCGCGACTTCGGTCTGGTCAGAAACGACGAACCCGTCGAGCACCTCTTTACCCAGGGCATGGTGATCAAGGATGGCGCCAAAATGTCCAAGAGCCTGGGCAACGTGGTGACCCCGGACGAAATGGTGGCGCGCTACGGGGCGGATGCTGCCCGCCTCTATAGCCTGTTTGCGGCTCCGCCGGACCGCGATCTGGACTGGCAGGATAAGGGCATCGAGGGCATCCAGCGCTTCCTGGGCCGCGTCTACCGCTTCGTGATGCGCCATGCGGCGGCCACCCGCAATGCCGGCCCAGCCGCCCCGCAGGCGGTGAACCTGTCCCCGGAAGCGCGCGCCGTCCAACGCAAATTGCATCAGACGATCAAGAGAGTCAGCGACGACTTCCAGGGCCGCTGGCACTTCAACACCTCCATCGCCGCCATCATGGAACTGGTGAACGAGCTCTACGGGCTGGAAGAAAATAGGACTCGCGGGGAGTCGGTGGCTGCAATTGTTCCCGCGGGATTGCTCGCCGAATTGCAGCGCGATCTCGCGCTGCTGTTGGCGCCATTCGCGCCCTATCTTGCACACGAACTCTGGGAAATCTTGGGACAGCAGGGGAACCTGCTCCGGGCTCCCTGGCCAAAGTACGATCCTGTCCTGGCTCAGGAAGAAGAAATCGAAATGCCCGTGCAGATTAACGGTAAAGTACGCAGCCGCATTACGGTTCAGGCGGATGCCACCGAGGTGCTGGTCCGCGAACGTGCCATGGCCGACGAGAAGATTAGAAAGGCCGTAGCCGGCAAGCAGGTGGAGAATGTGATCGTGGTGCCGGGCAGGCTGGTCAATATCGTGCTTTGCTGACGCCCTGCGGGCAGGCCGAAGAGGGCGGAACCCGCCTCCGCCCTCGCGGCGTGCCACTCCGGCTGACGACGGGCGCTACGAGCCTTGTGGGATCTGGTTACTTCCGAAGACCAGCGATTCTTTACGGTTCCCGAAATCAATCTCCCGGAGAATCTTGGCACTGGTCTGGTTGTCCAAGGTCACCGCATCGGCCCGTGCGGGCTCCTTCTGCTCCACCAGTTTGGCGGTCGTGGTTGCGACTACCTTCTTGCCCTGCAGGATCTTCACTTCGACGGCATCGCCCGAGCCCTGCCACTCCACTTTATAATCACCCGGTTTCAGCTCCGTCGAACCGACCTTCGCGGTGTTGCCCAGCGTGAACTTCCCTTCGTTCTTGTCTTTGGCGAATGCGCCCAGGGACAAGCCCAGAATGAGCGTAGCCAAAACCGCAACGTACTTCACGCACTTCATGATCACACTCCTTAGGTTGGATATCTCTGGCTGGGGCGCGGCAGCAGCCGTGCGCACGCACGGACACTCCCGTGCCGACGTTCGTGAGTCACATGTAGGTTAGATGCATGCGGCGTCGGCCGCGATCGATAAATATCTTGTTACGATATAAACCGTTGCCTGGAGTTGCGTGCCGGCCGGGCGTGAATTTCCCCGGCCCGGGCGCCTGGCAATCGGCTATCCTTGCAGTCGATGTCTTCCTGGTCTCCGTCGGCTGAAGGTTTTCGTGCGGTCCTGCGCCATCCGGCGCTGCCCTTGGCGGAAATCGCCTGGCGCTGGAGCTTCGGCGCTGCCGCGTGCACGCTGCTGGGCTTCGGCCTGCTCGAATACCTGAACTCTCTTCCCCTCTCAGACACGGATTTGCTGCTGCTGCGGACCCGGCATTCCTTTCTGGCCTCCCCGGCCCTCGCTCACATGGCGCAAGGCAGCGGTCTCCGCGCAGTCCTCGCGGGCATTGTCGCGTGTGCCGCATTGCTTGTCCTTTGGATCCTGTTCGCCTCTGTGGGCCGCGCCGTCGTGCTGGCCGAGCTGTGGGCGTGCCTGCGGGAACGTCTCCGAAGCCTTGGCCCCGCAGGCCAGGCGGGCGCCGATGGGGAGAAGCTGGCACAACCCGCCAAGCGCGGACAGCTGTGCTCTCTCATGGGCTTGAACTTTCTCCGTGCTGGCGTGACGCTCGCCGCCTGTGCCGGCTGCCTCGCCGCAATGGTTCTGGCTGGGGTCACCCTCCAGCCTGCGGTGATTGCGGTCACTCTGCTGGTGATGTGCCTGCTGGTATGGCTGGCCTGGTCTTGGCTGAACTGGTTTCTGTCTCTGGCCTCGGTCTTTGTCGTGCGCTCGGGAGCAGACACCTTCGGATCCCTGTCGGAAGCTGTCGGCTTGGTCCGCGAGCGCCCTGGATCCGTACTGGCTGTGGGCGCATGGTTCGGACTCTCCCACCTCGGCCTTTTCCTGCTTGCCCTGGCCAGCGCCATGTTGGTCGTGGCTCTGCTGTCCGCCATGCCGTCCGCCATCGTGGCCGGAGTGGCGGTGCTGCTCGTCCTCGTCTACTTCGCCTGCGTCGATGTGCTTTATGTCGGAAGGCTGGCCGGCTACCTGGCGATCCTGGAAGCGCCCGGCCGCCCGCCCAACCCGCTATATGGCCGCCCGCCCGAACCCGGTCCTTCTTCTGGCATGGTGGACCAGGATGAGCTCATCCTGAGCCACATCGACCTGGAGCGCTGCTCTCTCCCGCCGCTCGATCCCTAACGAGGACCTCTGGCTGTGTGGCGCAGCTTGGCTTTACATTACCAGCCCGGGTTTGAGACACTCATCCGTGGAAGCTCAATCCATTGTCGTCCTCGACTTTGGTGCGCAATATTCCCAACTCATTGCGCGCCGCCTCCGTGAATTGAACGTCTTCTCGGTGGTCCTGCCCTTCAATGCGAGCCTGGCGGAAATCCGCGGCTACTCGCCGGTGGGCCTCGTCCTGTCGGGCGGCCCTTCGTCCGTGTACGACAACGATGCACCCCATGCCGACAAGCAAATCTTCGGCCTGGGTGTGCCGGTACTCGGCATCTGCTACGGCTTGCAGTTCATGGTGTTTGCCCTGGGCGGCAAGGTGCGCCCCGCGGACAAGCGCGAATATGGGCACGCCCAGATCGAAATCAAGAGCAGCGATTCTCGGCTTTTTGCCGGACTGCCCGGCACGCTCTCGGTCTGGATGTCGCACGGCGACGAGGCCGAGCAGTTGCCTGCCGGTTTCCGCCTCACCGCACAATCTCCGAGCGCGGTCGCAGCGATCGAAGATCCCGAGCACAACCTGTGGGCGGTGCAGTTTCACCCCGAAGTGCACCATACGCCGCTGGGGAAGGACATCTTGCGCAACTTCGCGCTGGTTATCTGCGACGCCAAGCCGACTTGGACGGCACAGCACTTCATCCAGGCCACGGTGACGCAGGTGAAGCAGCAGGTCGGCGCGGGACGCGCGCTCTGCGCGCTGTCCGGAGGCGTCGATTCTTCGGTTGCGGCTACCCTGGTGGATCGCGCCTTACGCGATGACCAGGGCGGTTCGCGCCTGACCTGCGTTTTCGTCAACAATGGCGTGCTGCGCAAGAACGAATTCGAGAAGGTGCAGCAGAACCTGCGCCAGAAACTCGGTCTCCACCTCGTCGCGGTGGATGCCAGCCGCCGCTTCCTGGCAAAGCTTTCAGGCGTGATTGATCCTGAAAAGAAGCGCAGGATCATCGGCAACGAGTTCATCTCCATTTTTGAAGAAGAAGCGCTCCGCATCGAGAGGGAAGAAGGACATGTGGAATGGCTGGTCCAAGGCACGCTCTATCCCGACGTGATTGAATCCCGCTCCGTGCGCGGCCCCTCCCAGATCATCAAGACCCATCACAATGTCGGTGGCCTGCCGGAGACCATGCAACTCAAGTTGATCGAGCCGCTCAAGGACCTGTTCAAGGATGAGGTTCGGAAGATCGGCCGCGACCTCGGCATGCCCGAGGAGATTTTGCAGCGCCAGCCTTTCCCCGGGCCGGGCCTGGCCGTCCGCATTGTGGGAGAAGTCACCCAGGAGCGCCTCCACATCCTGCGGGATTGCGATGAGATTGTTGTCGATGAAATCAAGAAAGCCGGCTTGTATGGGCAGATCTGGCAGGCCTTCGCCGTGCTGTTGCCGGTGAAGTCGGTCGGGGTGATGGGTGACCAGCGCACCTACGCCTACACGTGTGCCATTCGCGCCGTGCACTCGGAAGACGGCATGACTGCCGATTGGGTACCGCTCCCCCCCGAAGTCCTGAAGACCCTTTCGAACCGCATCGTCAACGAGGTCAAGGGCGTGAACCGGGTGGTCTACGACATAACGTCCAAGCCTCCCGGCACCATCGAGTGGGAGTGACCGAGCCGGCCTGACGCGCCGCCGTCCGTCTCCGGCGAAATCCCATCTATTCCACCTTCTGCGCAATCCATCGCGAGATCGCCGTCACCGACTTGCGTGGTGCGAAGCGCACCGACTCCGCCACCAGCCAGTTGTGAAAGCCAGGGATGGCCAGCGTTTTTCCGGACATCAAGGCCCGGTATCCGTCTTCCGCCACCCGTTTCGCGCTCATGGCACCCACCCGCTTGAACAGGCGCGAGCTCTCCACTCCGGCCCGTTTCTGGAAGTTGGTGAGCGTGGCGCCGGGGCAGAAGCAGGTGACGGTGACACCTGTCCCCATGAGCTCATTGGCGATTGCCTCGGAGAACGACAGCACGTAGGCCTTGGTTGCATAGTACACCGCCATGAGCGGACCCGGCTGGAAGGCGGCCGTGGAAGCGACATTCATGATCCTGCCGGAATGCCGCTCGAGCATAGGGGAAAGGTACAGCCGCGTCAGCAACGTGAGCGCCGTCGCGTTCAGTTGAATTTGCCCGTAACAGGCCTCGAGGGGCATGTCGGCCAAGTTGCCGGAGGCGCCGTAGCCCGCATTGTTGATGAGCATGTCCACGTGAATTCCGGCGCGCTGCGTTTCCTCAAAGAGGTCGGGCGCGGCCTGGGGGAGTCCCAGATCCAGTGGGATGGTCTTCACGCTGATGCCGTGTTTCTGGCGCAGTTCCTCGGCCACCTGGACCAGTCTGGGGCCGCTGCGAGCCACCAGAACCAGGTTGTACTGGTCGCGCGCGAAAAGCTTGGCCAGTTCGTACCCGATACCGCCCGAGGCGCCGGTGATGAGGGCTGTCTGCGAGTTGGCGTTCATGGGATGTCGTCTCCCATCTTAAACCGCTCCCTTGGTCAGAAGGCGCCGGGTCGGGCAGGGTGACGGCGGAACGCTCTTCCGGACAACCGCTGGGCGGGAGCCTGGTTGCGAACGCCAGAGGCGTGCCCCTCGCGGCACGCCTCTTGGAATCGAACCCATATGAGGTTTGTGGTCTAGGCTCCCACCAGGGCCGGTTCCACACCGTAAATCGAATGCCAGGAGGTTGCGGCCTTCAACCGTTGATTGACATTGTTAATGTTTTGGACGCCTTCGGTCTCGAGCCACTTGCGGAAGGCTGAGGGCCCCTGCTTGGCGTACACCGGAATGCCTTCTTTCCAGGTGGCGCGGCCGCAGAGCACGCCGTTGAACTTTACGCCCGATGCGCCCGCCAGTTCGAGCGCCTCGGTGAACTCGGCATTGCTCACCCCGGCCGACAGGTAAATGAAGGGCTTGGTCGCCACCGAAGCCGCTTTCAGAAACAGATCCGCAGCTTCCTTCCTGGCGCAAGCCTTTTGCCCGGCGAACACCTTGGAGCCTTCGACGAACTTCATGTTCACCGGCACTTCGACCTTGAGCACGTCCACGCCGTAGCGCTCTTTGCTGAATTCGCGCATGCTCTCGATGACGATCTGGGGCTTCTTCTTCGCGTACTCGAAGCCCTTTTCGTCCGCACCCTCCTCGTAACCCACGAACTCCAGGAAGAACGGAATGTCATTAGCCCGGCATTCATCGCCGATGCGCTCCACCCAGGCATGCTTCCGGTCATTCACGTCTTTCGGATCGTAGGGGGTGTAGTAGAGCAGGATCTTCACGCAGTCGGCGCCGGCTTCCTTCAGGCGGCGCACCGACCAGTGGTCGAGCAGGTCGGGCAAGCGGCCTGGACCGGTCTTGTCGTACCCCGTCTTCTCATAGGCAAGGAGCAAGCCGGCGTTCTTGGCGCGGTGCTTGGAGGCGGGCAAGCCCCACTCGGGATCGAGCAGGATGGCGCTGGCATGCGGGGTCAGGACCTCGGTGACCAGCGACTTGAATTCCTCCATCATGGCGTCGCTGACTTCGCCGCCTTTCTCCTTGGCCAGGGATTTCTGCAGCGAGCCGCGCTGATCCATGGCGGCGGCAGCTATAACACCTTGGTCAGTTGAAACACGCTTGAGGCCAGCAAGTTTTCCAGGGGTGAGCTTCATGATCTTTCCTCCCATCAATGAATGCGTGGAATCGACTACGGATTCGGTCCGCCGGCAAGCTGTTTGGGGGCGGATTTTTATTGTAATACGCGGCTGGCACTCGCGTAGTGACGGATGAACATCGTGGGCTTCGGGGCGCTTGGCCGCAAACGTTACCCTGAGCTCTCCGCCTGCGCCGTCCTCACTGCCGCAGCGTCAGCGTACTCAAGATCGCCTGCTGCTTCGCGATCAGCGTTTCCACGCCCTTCCGGGCGAATGCCAGCATCTTCGTCAGCTGTGGCTCGTCGAACACGCGGTGTTCGGCAGTGGCCTGCACTTCCACCATCTTATGCCCCGCGGTCATAACGAAGTTCATGTCGACCTCGGCGCGCGCATCCTCTTCGTAGCAAAGATCGAGCAGAACCTCTCCATCCACGATGCCCACGCTCACCGCCGCCACGAAGTCGCGCAGGGGGACGGCCGTCAGAGTGCCCGCCTCAACCAGTTTTTCCAGCGCCAGACCCAAGGCCACAAACGCGCCCGTGATGGAGGCCGTGCGCGTTCCCCCGTCGGCCTGAATGACGTCGCAGTCGATCCAGATGGTGCGTTCGCCGAGACGCCCCAGGTCGGCGACGGCGCGCAGAGAACGGCCGATCAGTCGCTGGATTTCCTGCGTACGTCCGCTGGGACGGCCTTTACTGGCCTCCCGCGGCATGCGGGTCAGGGTGGAGCGGGGAAGCATTCCGTATTCGCTGGAGATCCACCCCTTGCCTCGGTTGCGCAGGAACGCCGGCACCGTTTCCTCGACCGAGGCGGTGCAGATTACACGCGTGTTTCCCACTTCGATCAGCGCGGAACCCTCCGCGGTATGAATGAAGTCGGGCACAATGTTAAGGGGCCGCAACTGCTCGGGGGCACGATTGTCGGAACGGAAGACCATGGAAGGATTGTGAATTTTCAATTGCCAAATGTCGATCGAAAAACACCGCGAAGATCACCTCGAAACGGTGTCTTCCCGGGTTGAGGCAACTGGCAATCGAAAATCGTCCTCACGGTGCTGCCTGCGCTTGGGCGACAAAACCATTGACGGCTGCGACGTCGTAAAAGTTGGAAAGGTCGGCGTGGCCGGCTAAGCTGGCGCGTTCCTTGCCATCCACCAGTATCTTGACTCGTAGAATTCCCGGAATGTTTGCGGCCAAGGTCTGGATCAGGCTGGTTACGGTGAGCTCTTCCTCCAGCACTCCGGAGCGATGCGCGTCGGCAAACACGGCGTTGAGATCGATCACGGCCAGACCAGGATCGACCAGGTAAATGGCCCGCACCTCCGACGCGGGCGGAAGGGCATGAGGTGAGGCCTTGTCGAGGTAAATGCCCAGCAGGGCACGCAGGAGTTCCTCGGCCCGCTGTTGGCGGTCGGAAGGCAGCGGAATGCTGGCGCCCTGGACGCGCAGGGAGCCGGTCTCATCATCGGCCACGTAGAGCGTGACGGATTCCATGGGCCCGGAGACCGGCGGGGCCAGTGGACGGGTGTCGGCGGTGGGTTCGACCGCGGCGACCCGCCCACGCATGCGCCAAACGTAAGCACTCATGGCGAGCGCGGCCGCCAACATGAGGGCGATGCCGATCAGCAAATGGCGCGGGATCATCGTGGCGCTCCCAGCTTGTCGCGCATGGCAGCCACTCCGTTCGCCAGCGTCGCCGCGATGAGCTGCTGGTAGACAGGAGAGTTAAGCTGGCTGGGGGCTGACCCCGGGGGCGGCGCAAGTTCCACCGCCAGGGCAGCGGCGGTGATGTTGTTAAGCGGACGCAAGGGCGCAGTCAGCACGCGCACGGGAATCTGTTTGCGCTCTAGCTCGGAGGCCACCCCGGATGCGGCCGCCACGCTCAGCGGCACAAAACGGGACTGGGCTGCGTCCCAGGCGACGAAGGGTCCATTGTTGTCGCCTCCTGCAGGTAACATGGCCGTGTACAGCCGAACCCCACTGCCGTCGGAGGCAGCATGCAAGCCGATGTAGAGGGCCGCGTGCGTCGCGTTCGCCAGGGTTGCCCGCTGGTCGAGGGTGAGATTGGCATCAGAGTCGCGCAGAACCAGGGAAGGCACACCTCTGGCCTCTAATTCCAGGTGCAGTCGGCGAGCCATTGCCAAGGTCACGTCCTTTTCGGCCAGCTGGCCAGTAAGCGCCACCCCGCGATCCTCCCCGCCATGGCTCGCGTCGACGACCGCGAAATAGCCCCTCTGGCCCGCGGGCGTTGCCGGGACTGCCGTCGAACCGGGTGCGGGGGGCAGGGCGGGTCCAGTGCCGGACGGGGGCAGCGTGGCGGCGGGAATCTGTTCCGCCTCTCGCTTCGGCTGGGCCGCCATCGTCTGCTGCGGAACTGCCGAGATGGTGATGGTTCGCCCATCGTTGCCGAAGCTTGCCATGAGAGAAACACTACTCGTGACCGTGATCTCCGCCAGCCCGTTGCTTTCCGCGAACGTGGCCGAGGGGATCGCCGTATCGTTGAAGGTCAGCGTGGGCGTACTCGGCGCCACCACCGGTTCCCGGTGGAAGACCATGCGCAGCCGGCCGGGCTCGGTGGCAATGGTGGGATTTACCGGCGCCGTGAAGTTCATGACCAGGCGCGGTGGTGTGCCGTGACTCAATTGCGCGGTGAAGTGCGTACCCACGTTTCCCAGGAAAAGGCGGCGCGCGGCTTCGTTAAAGTTCAGAGGTCCGGCCACGAAATGAGGCAACAAGGGGTTCAGCGAGGTTAGGGGAACCAGCCCGCGACCGTTCTCGAGTACGAACGGGGCGCCGAGATCGATTTCCTGCCGGCCCACTTTGGCCTGGCTCTTGGCCTGAATGAATTCCATCTCCAGAGCCTTGAAGCGCAATCTCCAATGCAGCCCATCGCTTCGGGCGCTGACCGGCCCCAACGGTTCCAGCAGTTCCAACAGGCCAACATAATCCCGGCCATTGCGCTCGCTGACGGCCAGAGAATAATCGGCGGCGGCGGCGTAAACCGAAAGCCGCTTCTCCTCGGCTGCCGGTCCGGCCGGGAGGTGCCGGGGCAGGACCAACAAAATGAGTACGATGGGAAGATAACCGGGCACTGCTCGCAGGGCGTACCGAGGGGGACCGATTTGAACCGCTGAAGTCAATCCAGAAGCCTCTGACCGGTTCCGGTCTGCATCAGACTAACAGAGGGAGAAGCCGGGGGAATTTCTCATCGTGTGAGTTCGATCAAGGTATGAGTTCGATCAAGGCGAGTCTATCCGCCCTGCTTGGGGTGATGCTGGCCATGCACAGCAGCGGCCAGGAGCCGACGTTTCGCAGCCAATCGAATGTCGTGTTCGTGCCCGCACTGGTGAAGGACGAGGCAGGGAACCCGGTTTACGGGTTAGAGGCCCGGGACTTCCTGATTCGGGATGATGGCATTGAACAAAGGGCCCGCCTGGATGAGGCCAGCGAATCCGAGCCGGTCTTCCTAATGCTGGCGCTGCAACGTGGGCGCCGAGCAAGCCGCGAATTTGCGCGGGTGCGAGGCCTGGGCTCGATGCTGGGTCCGGTCTTTGCCCATCCGGGGTCGCAGGTCGCCCTGGTTGAGTTCGACAGCACCGTCCTTTTCCTGCGCGACTTCACGCCGGATTTATCTGCCATCGCAGGAGACCTTCAGCAACTTCACCCCGGCGATGGCGGGGCGGCAATTCTGGATGCGGTGCAGTTCTCCCTGAGGATGCTCGACCGAACCCCGGCCGGGTACCGCAAGGTGCTCTTGTTGATCAGCGAGACGCGCGATCACGGCAGTCACCTTGCAAAACTCGAGGATGTGGTGACTTCCCTTGGCAATGGCAACACCGTCGTATACGCTCTTCCGTTTTCTCCCGCCCTCTCCGAGATGCTCGACACCGAGCGAGGCAGCAACCAGGACGAATGGGGATCGACTCCCAACCTGCTCGCCCCGTTGGTGATGGCGACGCAGGCGATGCGAAAGAACACCCCCAAAGCCATTGCGGGGATGACCGGCGGCGAATACCAAGTGTTCGCCTCCCGTCAAGGTTTCGAGAACGACATGACCAGTTTCACCAACCACCTGCACAGTCGCTATGTGCTCAGCTTCGAGCCGCAGAATCCGCATCCCGGATTGCATCAGATTCGGGTTCAGATGCGGGAACCCGGAAAACGCGTGGTATTGGCACGGCGCAGTTACTGGGCAGAGCGGAATCCTCCATGAGCCACAGCCTAGCTCCGGGGACCGGGTTCTGAGGCAAGCCCGCTATTCCAGCGCGTAAATCGTCAGGCCGCTTAGCAGCTTGGGGTAGAAATCGGTAGATTTCTGGGGCAGCACCTCGCCGGCCAACGCGAGATCACGCACTCGCTCCATGCGGCAGGGGTTCATCAGAAAGGCCACGTTGGCGCTGCCCCCCCGCACCGCCGCCAAAGCCTCCCCGGCCTCCCGCACGTAAGCAAGGTTCTGCTGATTGCGGATCGCTTCTGGGGAGAGGCCCAGGACGCGTTCCAGAACTACCTGGTGCAACTGCACCACGTCGAGCGCCTGCTGGCGCAGCGACCACCCAGGAAATAAGTCTGGTGGCGCCTTGGGCGTGTGCAGCAGGAACACCCGGGAAGCCGTTGCTGCCAGAAACGCGGCGCCCACCTGGCCAGCCTGCCCAAGGATGGCGGCGGCGCGGGCAGGGTCGATCGCCGGCTCGACCTCCTCCAGATTGAAATATGCTCTCGCGGAGGCACCGAAACTCTCCGCGGAAAACGACGGCAGCCCATGCACGACGCGGTGTGTCGGCAGGATAACCACTCCCCTGCCCTCCATGTTGACGAAGGTCATCATCAGGAAGTCATGGGGAGGGTACGAACCTTCAAAAGGGGGAAGCACGCCTGGTTCCCTGGGGTGTGCATCGAGAGCACCGGTGCTCGGGGTGGTGGCGGCGCGACGTTCATCGCGGTAATTCAAGGCCGTCTCATAGCGATGGTGGCCGTCGGCAATGATGAGCTGCTTGTCCCGCATCCGGGCGCAAACCGATGCGAGCACACCCGCGTCAAAAACCCGCCAAAGTCGATGGAGGACGCCGTATTCGTCGGTGATCGCCACGAGCGGGGCGGTGTTCTGGGCAACAAGGCGGTCGATTTCGCCGCTGTCACGGTAGAGCATGAAGATCTGGCCGAAATGGGCTCGGGTGGCTCGCAGCAAGGCCAGGCGGTCGGCTTTGGGCCGGGCCAGAGTCTGTTCATGGCGGAATACCACCCCGGCCGAGTAGTCTTCCAGGCGGCCCAGGGCGATGAAACCGCGACGTTCCATCTCCGTCCGGGTCGCGGGCACGACGAAGCGCTGGGCGTACACGTAGATGGAGGGCTCGCTATCTTGCCGGAATACCCCCTGACGCCGCCAGTCGCGAAAGGAGGTTGCGGCGCGAGTGTAGACATTTTCCTCCGCGCCATCCCCGGGTTCGTGCTTTCCCAAAATGATGCGAACCAGGTTGAAGGGGCTGGCTGCATAGTAGCGCTGCTGCATTGCCGGGGAGATCTTGTCGTAGGGCTGGGTGACGGTCTCGGCCAGGGAGACCCGCTCCGGGTTGTAGCGGAGAGCACGGAAGGGAACGATGTAAGCCATGGAAACTCCGCATTTTAGCAAGAACCGCCGCAATCGTTGTTGGCTGGGTCCGGTTTCAGAACGGTTGTGGGAAAGGCCGCCAATTTTGCCGCTTCTGCTCAGTCACTTTATGCTAGTATCCGGAGCAAGAGGTTTGTATGACCCGCCAGTGTGGGCGCGGGTCTCTTCGCCCTGCGAACCCAGCTCGGACGCTCCACTCGGCCCATCCCCTGAAGCTGAGCCAGCTTAGGCTGCGTGCCCGTCGCTGGTCTATTCCGAGCTGCGTCTTGGCTATGCTGCTGGTCGGCTTTGCCCCGCCGGCTGCCTGGACGCAAAACACCGAGGATGATGTCCACATCCGCCCACGCCTAGAATCCAAGCCCACCAACTCCGACAGCGTCAAGGAAAATGGCCTGAATCCGCACACCCGTCCGCTCAAGGTCAACGTCGACATGGTGTTGGTTCCGGTGACCATCACCGACCCCATGAATCGCCTGGTCACCGGCCTGGACAAGGAGAACTTCGAGGTCTTCGAGGGCAAGGAACAGCAGGAGATCAAGTCTTTCTCGAGCGAGGACGCACCGGTGTCGCTGGGAGTGATCTTCGACATGAGCGGCAGTATGAGTTCAAAAATCGATCGTGCCAGGGAAGCGGTGCTGGAATTCTTCAAGACCGCTAACCCGCAGGACGAGTTTTTCATGATCACCTTCGCGGATCGACCCGAGGAAGTGGAGGACTTTACCAGTTCGATCGAGGACATTCAGGGCAAACTCATCTACACCGTGCCAAAGGGACGTACCGCCTTGCTCGACGCCATCTATCTGGGCATCAGCAAGATGCGAGCGGCCAAGTACCCCAAGAAGGCTCTGCTTATCATCTCCGATGGCGGCGACAATCACAGCCGGTACACCGAGGGCGAGATCAAGTCCGTAGTCAAGGAAGCCGACGTGTTGATCTATGCCATCGGCATTTACGACCACTACTTCCCGACGGAAGAAGAGCGGCTCGGACCGGCGTTGTTGAGCGAGATCACGGAGCTGACCGGTGGCCGCGCCTTCACCATCGATAACCCAAACGACCTCGCCGATGTCGCTACAAAAATCGGGATCGAACTGCGCAACCAATATGTGCTGGGGTACCGTCCGCACAATCCGACGCGGGATGGCAAATGGCGTAAGATAAAAGTGAAGCTGCTGCCGCCTAAGGGTCTGCCTCCGCTGCGGGTTTATGCCAAGACCGGATATTATGCTCCTTCGGAATAGTCGCGTCCTGCTCTCCCGCCTATTACTGCTTTTCCTGGTCGTACCCACCGTGGCGCAGAATACAACGCCCGGCGATGCCTTCCCTTCGGCCGTCCCTTCCCCGCCTCCCGCCAAGCCCGCGCCGCCGTCAGCCGAGGGTTCGTCGTCCCGCAGCCAGCCTGCCCAATCGTCGGCCGACGAGCAGGAGGGCACCTTCCTGATTCATAAGGAAGTGGACGAGGTGGTCCTGCACGCCACCGTGGTCGATGACAAGCAGCACATCATCACCAGCCTGGACCGCACGGCATTCACCGTCTACGAGGATGGAAAGCCGCAGAACATCGTCTCCTTCCGCCACGAGGATATTCCGGTGGCCATGGGAGTCGTGATCGACAACTCCGGCTCCATGCGCGAAAAGCGCGAGAAAGTAAACAAAGCCGCCCTGAACCTGGTCAAGGCCAGCAATCCCCAGGACGAAGTTTTCATCGTGAACTTCAACGATGAGTACTACTTGGACCAGGATTTCACCAACAATCTCAGCAAACTGAAGGATGCGCTGGAGAAGGTGGAGACGCGCGGCGGAACCGCCCTCTACGACGCGGCGGTCGCCTCGGCAGAC
>Ga0187767_10000031_pt1 | contig 18667 bp, 25 predicted proteins | sample 0216_QUI02_MP10__4_FD_133006 | JGI IMG/M metagenome (GOLD analysis project Ga0187767, IMG submission 133006) | Tropical peat soil microbial communities from peatlands in Department of Meta, Colombia - 0216_QUI02_MP10_10_MG | ecosystem: Environmental > Terrestrial > Soil > Wetlands > Peat ...
CAGAAATTCTCTTCTTGCCTCATTGGACTTGGTCGTGATGGGAATCTTCCCATCCGACGCCGACGCCACCGGCTGTCCGCTGCCTATCCTGTTACATGCGACCAACACAGTCACAGCGGCCAACAACACTGCCGGCCCTACCAATCGCTTCCGGTATGCTAGGCACATAGGAGATCTCCTCCGGTGTTGCTAGACGCGAAGGGTGACATTTGGATAGCAAGGCGAAACCGGAACATTTCCCAGTTCTTGAAATTTGCGAGACATAACACCACAACACATCAAGCCCTGGTACTCGAGATGCGAAGTAGAACCGATGGCTATCAGCAAGTCAAAGTAGTGCTTTCCGTCGTCAGTCCAATGCGTCTGGCCGGGCGAGACTGACAAAAGAAGGTTGCTGCGGTGAGTAACGAACCCAAGGACTGGTTCTTCACCATCTGGAGAACGGGTGGGCAACCAGGTTTGCGTTGAAGTATCGTGGATCACGCGTTACTTCTTGACCTGTCCAGCTAGGCAACGTGACAAACTGGTTCTCGTCCTTCAGTTCGACTTCCGCCATAACCAGGCCACGGTTTTCGCCTTCGAACTCATCGATCTCCCATAACAGACCGCCCTGCGGAATGCGATAACGGGTTTTCTCAATCAGCGGCCGCTCACACAGTTTATCGAGGATCTCGTTCGCGTCCGCCACTGGGATTTCGTACTCATATTCGGACCTGGTTGCACCGACAGTGATCCCCTTTATCGTGATGAAACCCTTATCGCCTACAGTTCGCACTCGAACCGTTCGCTCTTTGACTGTGCTGAGGTATCCCTGGCGGTAGCGTTTGCCAACGTCCTGACCGCGCCAAGTGTCCTCTTTGACCAGGAATTTGCGCTCAATTTCTTTCGCCATATGATGCTCCAGGCGCGACAGGCTACTAATATCACACGGCCACCAAGCTCAGAACCCGCTTAATCTCTCGAATATAACTGGTGTTGGCTTCGCCGGCGACGCCTAGATCCCGAATCAGTTGCAGCACCGCATCGGGATCGGCCGATTCGACAGCTACTGTGTCTCGTCCCAAATGGTTAAGGGTGACCGCGGCAAACTCAGCCTGGCATGTTTCCAGACTGAACTGATACCGGTTTTTGGAGACATGGACGATCGCAATTTGAGGCTCAGAGGCGATGACTTCCCCGAGAAATTCCCCCCGTGCATATTCGGTCCTGGACAGAACGGGCGGCGGGAGCTCCAGGCTTGCAAAAACGTGGCTGGCGATCACGGACCTCTGTAAAGGAAACCCGGCTTTCAGGACTGGCTTCCATTGCTCGAGTCCCCGATCCTCCGCGATGAGTACCTTGATATCCATGAGATCAGAGCGGATCTTGGCATTGCACCGGTCTGTCCTGGCGGAGACGAGGTAGGTCTCCTGGCTGACCGTCTGTTTAGCATGGGCCAGGCCCTCAAGCCTTTTTCGAAGGGGTGCCAGCGTTTCTGCCCAGATGCGAAACTCGTAGCGGAATTTGATTTCTGCCATAACGATCCTCGAACCGACGAATCCTGCGGCATTACGAGGTTAACGCGAGAGCCCGGCCGGCGGGACTGTTAGTTTTGACAGCTGTTGACACAACGCTTCAGTTATATCTGGCTGGGGCTTGAGACGCACCGCAGGCGGTCCCGATGCGTCCATAGGCATCACGCGCGGCAGAGAAAGCTTGATGACGCACAAGGATAAGAAAAACAAGCGTCCAGAGGAGAAAGTGAAAGACTGGCTTTCCCTGGGCACAACCAAAACCTGCATCGTGCACCGCCTATATGCTGCAAACTCATGAGTAACGCCAATGACTCCCCGGAAGCCCTGCCCCTTCAGGGTCCGGTCAAGATCGGCGTGTCTGTTCTCGAGATATTCCTGGAGTTCCTGCTGATCGGGGCCACCAGCTTTGGCGGTGGCGTGGTCGCCTATCTCAGGAGTGGCATCCTAGCGAAGCAACGCTGGCGTAACGACAAGGAATTTGTGGAGTTGCTCTCCATCAGCCAGACGCTGCCCGGCTTGAATGCCACCAACATGGCCATTCTTGTGGGAGGTCGCCTGCGCGGTGTAGCGGGAGCGATGGCGGCGATTTGTGGCATTTGCTTGCCCGGGGGGGCTGCTGATGTACGCGGTTGCCATCGCTTACCATGTCCGAGGCGACCGACCCCTGGGCGGCCGCTGTCGGGCTCGTCCTCGCTAGGTGCAACTGAGCCAGAAGTCGTTGGCGCACGGTTACGATATCGTGTTCCTCGCCCTTACCGTGATCGGTGTCAACCGCCTGCACCAATCTGTGCCGCGGGTCCTCGTCGCCGTCGGCATTCTTGCCACTCTCTGGTACCGGACCCGCAGCCGAGCGATGGAGAGTGCGAGACAATGAACCAGCCGCGCTCTTTCGCTCGACGGCATCCGAGCTGAAGGTCATTGTGCTGTACAGCCGCCGAATAAGAAGGTCGAAGCAGCAGGCTGCCGCTTCGACCAGATTGCTCTTCGCCGCATGTCGTTTATGCAGCTACGGCCTTCTCAAAGTGCTCACAAAGCGCGGTCTCCAGCGTGTAGAACTGATAGGTGATTGGGGTGGTCAGATACGGCTTCATGATCTCCTCAACCCTCGGGAACCACTCCCTCTCGTACCGCTCGAAATGATTCCTCTCCGTCCATAGGCTGACGAAGCGAGCTTTCTCGGTCTTGACCTCGGGGAAGAACGGTAGGATCTCAACGAAGCCGGTCTGCTTCTTCAGGATCGGCACCACTTCGTTTTTGACTGCCTTGAGGAACTCCTCTTTCTTCTCCATCTTGGGAACGAACTCAAGCATGCGAGCAAACATGATGGACTCCTTTCAGGCGTTGTAATGAAGCCTTAGATGGAAAAATTCTAAGCGCTCACAAAGCCGAGCCGCGACCCGTTTGGGGGAGCGGGTCGGGATTGCACGGAATGACCGATTCGAGATTTCGGAAATTTCGGAACCAGTGTAGCCCCGAGGGACCGAAAAAATTAGCACAGAGGGGCCAATGAGGAGGGGGACACAGGGCAGGGTTTCCCGGAATGGGAAAGGGGAAGGTGCCGATTCCGCATTGGGAGTCCGTTGACCGTTAGAAGGCCCCGCCGATCAAAGCCCCGTTGTGCGCAAAACAGAAAAAGCGGGCACCCCAAGCAGAAGGTGCCCCCCCAGTAATACGACGGATTTTCAGTCTTCCGGTACGGTGATCTTCACTACCTGCCCGAGTCCGACAGGAGGAGGGCCGAAGCCAACGTTCGAGACATAGATGTTTCCATCTGGACCAAAGGTCATTGCGGTGGGCAATACCAGCCCCGTCGCGATTTCGGTCGCCTTGTTTTTTCCATCGATTCGCACGACCTTACCCGTCCCGGGCGTCGGCTCAGGGTGACCTGTGGGAGAGACGTTGCCGACCTAATGCCGCACTTCAGCCATGAAAGCCATGATGTTGCCTTCAGAGTCGCGGAACTCGGCCAGCCACAGGTCATGGTCGGGCATCCTGGCGACGATGTGCGGTTGATTTTCGGTCTTCACCTTACGTTGCACCAAGCGTGCATAGGCAGATTGGATATCGGTCACCTTGAAGTAGAGGATCGAGGCCCGGTGATCCAACTCCGATCGTTCAGGCGGCGACAACATGAGGCGAACGCCGCCGCAGTCGAAGAACGCGAGCTGTCCCGCCGTAAAGAGCAGCTTGAGTCCAAGCGTGTCACGGTAGAACTCAACCGCACGGCTGGTGTCGTGTACGTTGATAGCGATTTGGCCGATTTGCGTGATGGCCTTTTCGCCGAAAGCGGTAGTTGTGGTTGTCATGGCTTTCCCTCAACTCAAATCCGAAGTATTATTTAATTAGCATAGCTAACTATTATAATGCAAGCCCCTCTCGAACGCAAATTTCTGAGCGACGAAGCTGTGGAGGCTGCGGACCGTCTGCACTCGGCAGCGATTCATCTGCTGCGACGGTTGCGGATTCGTGATCGTGAGCTGGGAATCGGCCCGGCGCAGTTATCGGCCTTATCGGTGCTTGTATTCGGAGGGCCGAAATCTTTGGCTGCATTGGCCGCAGCGGAGCAAGTCAAGGCACCTACCATGAGCCGGATTGTGGGCGGCTTGCTGCAGGCTAAGCTTGTGCAAAGAAGAACCGATAGGCAGGATCGTCGCGCAGTCGTGATTCAGGCGACCAAGAAGGGTATTCGCGTGCTGCAGGAAGGCCGTAGACGGCGAGTGGCAGCGCTTGCCGCCGCAGTTCAGGACCTGCCGGAGAAAGACATTGTGCAACTGCTGGATACAGCGCAAGTTATGGAATACCTAAGCCGGCAGGTCCGCTGACCGGTTTCCTCCGGAGCACGGCGGTTTCGAATGCGGTAGTGGTCGACAAGCGCATGGTAAGGGGTGAGATGTTAATTTCGATACTTCGTAACGCAGTCGCTCAGATTCGGCGCATCTACTGTCCGTTCCTATTTCACCACGCTTCTGCACCGCTCAAGGCTTCTGTTGGCGGCGTTGCTCGGATTCATTGATGGCGTTCCTGAACTGTTCGACTGCGGTAACCTGAGGGCTGTTCAACGCGTCCTTCGCTACGTACCGCCAGATCGGTGGCGCATCCAGCGGATCATCGACTCCCCCCATATAGACTTCAAAGCTATCTTCCGACGGCCCCATCTCGTTGCCGATATGCGGCCCTCTATCGCCCGGTCTGCCCAGGCCGGGATTAGGCGAACGGCCCTGCTGGCCAGCACCGGGGACCTCTCCACCACTCGGCGGATAGAGGACTGGCTGGTCGTCCGCTGGGGAATTGCCGATCGTCGGACCACTCGTATGTCCCTTCCGTACTGCGACGATCAAGTCCGCGAACTGTGCATCGGTCACCAGCTGAAATCTGCCCCATTTCGTCATGGCATCCTTCACGTTGTCCTGGGCGGTTCGATTTGCCAGCGGATTCGTCAGAGGCTCCCCTGCGTCAGGACGAATCACGACCGCAACGGTCTGCGCCTTCAGTACGTAGTCGGGAAGGGTCGGCTTTTTCTTGTTTTTTGCACCAGACTGGGGAACTGCTAGGAGAAGCGCGAGGCAAACGATCGTCAAACGGCCGGCCATAGTCACCTTCCGCTAGCTTGCGCCCTGATTGTACAACCTGAATCCTCGACAATCCATGAATCACCGTGTTGGGATATTGCTAACTTCCAGCCTTCATTGACTTACCCTGCTTCTAGACCTAACGTCTCAACCCGATGATGGTCCGCACCCTCCCTCACAACCGCATCGTCGATCTGGACTAAGGTCGCCTACAAAGCAGAGGATCCATTCCGCTCCTGAATCGCAAGGAAGGTGAGCACGTGAAATCCTACTTGCTGGTGACTGCCATAGTCCTGCTCCCATCCTTAGCCATCGCACGGACACCACACCGAGCGGCATCAAGACGTGTTAAACAAAGGGCCGGAACTTGGAGGATAAGGGGATCAGGTGATGGGCCGCGATGCTCACCATGTAGTACAAGCCGAGTGGCTGCTCAATCACCAGTTCCTGCGCATGCACGGGAAGACGGCTCCCGGATGCGCCAGGTGCGGAACAACAGTACGAATTTGGTTCCTGGACGACCCAGTCAGCCAGCGATTTGTGCTCCATCTGGTGGATGTGTTTGGAGCGCGTTATTCGGAGACTCTGGGGCCGCGACGGATCGCTCGTTTTCGAGTATCCTGACGGCCCATCTCCCACAACTTATGCGTGGTACCCGGAGAGGAACACGCGGGAATACCTGATGGAGCAACAGGCCAAAGAAGGGGAAGTGCTCTCAGTTCGCGGCTCTTAGCCTTATCGCCCTATCCACCTTGAACGTGGCGCCCCCTGGCCCTCAAACGTGTACTCTGCTATCGATAGTACTACTCGTCCTTGACCACGCGCATGTCATCGATCCAGTATGCCCAGACTACGGTCACCGACATGAATGCCAAACTCCAAGTCGCGACTTGTACGATTGTCCCTGGAGGAGGTAGCCCTCTAAGGCTAAATAGCCAAACCCATGTCAGCGCAGCTACTCCTATCCACAACACGGCCGTTCCGAGTCGCTTCTTCGAGGTTGTTGCGCGTAGGTAAATCACCACTCCACCGAGCCAGATCAGTCCTTCAACCGCAATCATCCCAATACGCGAATTGTAGAGGCCGAGGCCATAGTACCTAGGAAGGCCTGGTAACAGTGGCATGTCAGCGCGATGCGCGATGAGATCGAGAAACCAATGGCTCAGAACCACCAAGAAAATGAGCAGGCTTCCGATCCAGTACCGGCGAACGAAGTAATAACCTGCGGCGAGCAGAGCACCCCAGACTGCATCTGTAGCCAGGCTATGGCTGATGGGGTAGTCGTAGAGATCAAGCGAATTCGTAGCCGTGATGCCGGGTTGGATGGCAAAGTGCTCAGTGCCGGCGACCACGAGTGTCCACGCCAGCAGGTCGGCGAGAAGCGCAGCCAGGATCAGGGTACCGAGCGACGTTTGTGGTGCGAATCGTTTAGCTGCGAGACCGATGCCGTAATGCCCAACAAACATGGCCTGCTCTGACTGGATTGGAAAATGTTGGCCGTCGCCTACCTTACGAACAGGTCCGCGACCGGTGTGCCTCATCTCTGCACGAATCAAGCTAAAGGAGATGAGCCGTGCGCCAAGCCGATGCCGCCACTGGCTGCGATGATCGGAACAATGCAGACGCAAACAGGCATTCATCCGCCGTCATTGTCCGGACGGCTCTCATGCTGCGTCCTTCGAGCCCAGCACCCTTCCTCCCGCCTCCATCGCTGCCACCAAGTCCTTCGAGCCCGACCCCCACCGCGAAATCGTTTTGACAGCTTCCGTGAAGGGCACGTTCAGCGGATGCACCCGTTCCGGGGTCAGAATGTACACCGCTCCAGCCAGCGGCGTCGGAATTGACGGCACGAAGACCGTGATCCGCCCATCCTCCAGTTCCTCAATCACGAATGCCGGGACCAGCGCATCCTCCACCTCGGCCAGCGCGGGCTTCCACGCCGTCTCCAGATTGTCCCCCGCCAGCCGCTGCGTCAGGCTCCGCACGAGCGCATAGCCGGGCACCCGCTCAAAGAATGATTTCTCCATCCCGTTCCATAGCCCCCGCCCCGCCCGAGTGCGCACCGCCGCCCCGATTCCGAAGCAGATGGCCAGCACCAGTAATAAAGAGAGAATCTGATCCGCGGGCAGCCACGCCGGCAGCAGGTGCACGAATGGCTTCACCAGCCCCGCTACCGACTTCATGCCCTTCAGCAGCAGCAGGGCCGAAAGATAAATCGGCGCCACCACCAACAGCCCTCCCACCAACCGGCTCACGACGAACTCGCTAAGCTTTTTCATCGAGCGAGAATTCCTCTTGAAGACACAGGCGTAAGCTCATTATCCGCACTGTGGTGACGCCCTGAAACTGTCAAAAGTGACAGCCGAACGATCTGTGGCCCGTACATTGCATACCGGACATTTCGGGCACAGGGGCGGGCGGCCCTAGCCCGATAGTCTTCTGGAAATTGTGGTGGTCGCGCATACTGAATCAACCACTGCTTAGTCTTGCCGACAAAACTGGATGATCTCAGGATTTGAAGGCAAGAATCTCAGGCTTGGAGATCTCCGGCGGTTTGGCGAGCAGATCTTTCGCCCTTGCAAACAGAGCCTTGGCGATGTCTCCATTTAGATGAGCGTTGCGTCCCTTTTCGTCAGCAAAGGTATCAAAAATGCCATACTTGCCTGGGCCCATCTTGATGGCGTACCAGCTAATCGTCTCGCGCTCATGCTCGGCAAGCGGTTGCGCAGATCTCAAGAACTCTTCGACTTCCTTTTCCTTGCCTGGTTTGGCTTCGAGTTGGGCCCAAATGGAAACTCTGGTCATGGTTGTTTCCTCCTCCCCATCAGATGCCGCATCTTGGGGGGTGGTTCTAAATAGCCCGCAATCGGTTAACGAAAGGGGCGCTTCTGCTTGTAGCGGTCTTGGTTAAGGGTGAAATGGCGACAGGTGATATGCAAGCCTAGAGTCTGCTTCGCATACGCGAGTAACTTCTATGGCGCATCACGTCCCGCTGGTTGCCACAATTCAATCGGATTACCTTCCGGATCGCGCAAACGGGCAAAACGGCCATTGGGATAGATCTGCGGATCTAGATCAACCGCGATGTCTGCGAGCCGAAGTTGGGCCACCGTGGCATCAAGATCCCGGACGCGAAAGTTAACCATCCAGACCAGCTTGGAATCCCCAAAGTAATCCGACCCTTCCGGAGTGGAACCTTCTCCAAGCGACCCTCAAAATGCCTCGACTGAATAGTTGATGTAGTCAGATGGAATGAGAAAGCCAGTCAGAGCAATCCAACGGGTGCGCACATAATCCGCGCTGCCGGGCCAGCGGGGTAAGACTGACACCATAGCCGGCGACAGATGCATGGCGCAGTACATCCCGCTCCAGATTCCCAGACAGATTGAAGATGCGCAGGCCACTTCCCCGTCGAATCGTAGCGATGAGCAGGTGGCCAACGCAATGAACAGGAAGGCCGTTGCCTAAACCCCGGTCGATGTGCGCCATCGGGATTTTGGGACATTCACCGTCGCTTGACACAATCATGCATTCGATATCAAATGGCCCGGCGCTCAGGCGGATTTGCCACAGAAAGGAAAAAAAACAAGGAGACTCTATGACGAGAATCGTTCCGTGGTGTGTGCTGGCTGTCGTTGTGTTGGTAACTGCGACATGGTCACAGGCCCAGGAAAATGCCGCGACCGAAAAAGCTGTCGCAGATCTGGAGCAACAATGGCTTAAGTCCCAGCGGACAAACAATGTGGAACTGGTCGAACCGCTTCTGGCTGATGGCTTCACTAACACCTCGTCCGACGGCAAAGTGAACAATAGAGCCGAAGCGATAGCTGAGGCCAGAGCGACCAAATACACTAGCGTCGACTACATCGACCTAAAGGTGATGGTCTTCGGTGACACTGCGATCGCTATCGGAAACTTTCGAGGCAAGGGCACGGATCCATCTGGCAAGCCCCTCGATGCCAATGAACGCTTCACCGACACATGGACCAAAATGCCGAATGGCAAGTGGCAATGCGTAGCCAGCCACCAATCGCCCCTAAAAATGTAAGTGAACCACGCTGCAGATGGTGGGTTTGCGGGTTGAATGTCATAGTCGGTTCTCAGTTGGCTGCCCCTGTGTTCCCCTGCCCGCAACAAGAACGCGCAGTCCTTGAAGACGTCAGGTTCAGGCTTTGCTTTGGCCCGTCTTGGTCTCGCCAGTCCCCATGCGTTGCGGTCGAAAAACACCAAGGGCGCCGATTCCGATGCGCCCCGCGTGCGGCTGCATACAGACAATTCCTCCATCTCTGGAAAGAAGCTGATCTCGGCACACCAATCTACGGGCGGCAAAGTGCAAGTTTAGCTGCCGTGAGTGAGTGCATTCTTCCGTGCGAGACCTGAATGCCTGTTCGCTGTTCGGGCGAGTGATGGACAAAACCCTGCGCAATTGTTGCTTACAGGTCGGCAGGGGCGGTCGAGGCATGCTGGTCAAAGGGAATCCCTGACCTGTCTCGGGAGCCTTGGGGTGCGATGTAGTCTTTCTGAGAAGACGCCGCTTACGAGAATGACTTTGGCGAGGAGAGGAAGGTCTTTGAGGTGGTAAGAACTTGGACGTACAGGAGGATCCAATGCTCATGCGTGTGCTGAATCGCCGTGCCTGCGTAGTAACTTGTTCGGTGTTCTTTTTTGGCAGCCTGTGCTGCCCAGGGGAGGCTCCCATGAGGCAGGAGCAGAATGCGCAGTTACAGGAGCGAGCGACGCGCACGACCATTGAGCGCTTCAACGATGTGTTCAATCGCCACGATGCCGACGGGCTCGCAGCACTCCTGACCGACGATACAGTGTTCGAGGACACGTCGCCCCCACCGGACGGCCGGCGCATCCAGGGGAAGGCCGCAGTAGTCGAATTCTGGCGCGAATGGTTCTCACGTAATCTCGACGCAAGCTTCGAGCCCGAGGAGGTGATCGTCAGCGGACGTCGAGCCACAGTGCTATGGGTTTATCACAAGATGCGCAACGGCCAGCCGTGGCACTTGCGCGGCGTTGACGTTTTTACCGTACGCGATGGAAAAGTGGCTGCGAAGTTCGCTTACGTGAAGGGATGAAGAGCGTAGCTGGGCGAGGCCCCAAATGTTCGAACAGAGCACCGTTAGGGGCCGGGCACGAACCGCATCAGAAGTCCGTTGAGCAGAATGGTGATCACTGAAGCGGCCAGGGTGGCGTTGTAGATATCATCGCCAACAAGGCGGGCATCACGGGCAACCTGCACCAGCACATACGAAAACTCGCCGATCTGGGTAAGCCCCACCCCCACCATCAGAGCCGTTTTCCATGGGTAGCGAAACAATCGGACGACGAGGGTCCAGATCGCGAGTTTCCCGACGACCGTCAGCCCCACAATTGATAGGAGCAAGGATGGGTTCGAAACCAGGACCCGAGGGTTCACCAGCACTCCCATTGTTACGAAGAAGAGCGCCACGAACGCGTCGCGCAATGGCAGCACGTGCTTCAGAGTCTGTTCTCCCGCATTCGATTCGCTCACGAGCAGGCCTGCCAGAAATGCCCCCAGAGCCAACGACAACCCCACGGCCTCGGTGATAGCTGCTGTCACAAAACCGAGGGCAAGAGCCACGAGCACAAAAAACTCCGGATTGTCCGCGGCAATCACGCGCCGCATGAGGGGCGGAATTAAGCGGTAGGCCGCAAACATTATTGGCGCCAGGATTAACAATGCCTTGCCAATGCTCAGCCCGAGAGCCAATAAACGCCCCCCGCTAATATCACCGAGCGACGGCAGCAAGATCGTGAGCACCACCACAGCCAGGTCCTCGACCAGTGTGATGCCGATCATGATCTGCCCTTGCTCGGCGAGCAGTAGTCCTCGCTCCATCAGGAAACGCGACAGGACCATCGTGCTGGCGACGGACACAATCGCGCCCACGGCGACTCCTTGCTGCCAATTCCAATGCAAAAGCCACGCGAGGCCACTACCGAGCGCACTAGAGAGTACAATTCCCAGTGGCCCGCCGATAACCGCGACCCATTTCACTTTTAGCAAATCGCGAAATGAAAACTCCAGACCGATCGAGTACATCAACAAGATCACCCCAATTTCGGCGAGCACCTCAAACTGGTGAATATCAGAAATGGTCGGTCCCGGAGTAAACGGACCGATCAAAATGCCACCCAGAACGTAGCCTAAAATGAGAGGTTGTCGCAGGACGCGGGCCACTGTGCCGCCTATGACCGCAGCGCCGAAGACAAACGCTAGGTCTCGATAGAACGTGGCCTCAGCGGTCATTCTTAGATGACTCTCTTCCACGCCTCGACGTCGCTCCCCGAGGGCTAGTTTGGAATCTTCTCGACCGACTCAAGCGACACCTTGGACAGCAATTATGCGCTGATACGCTAGGTGTTGAAAACAGACGTTTACAGTGCGCCAGGATCAACCGGCACGAGCTAGAGATGGAAGAGTCCTGCGAAGCGACAGCGTGAGGCGGCTCAGTCCGGCGTAGTCGAAGACCCCAAGACACTGTTATCAAACCAGAGGTCGGTGAAGCCAAAGTCGCGGCCCCCAGTGTCGTGATCCAAGCGTGGGAAGATGGCACTCGTCTCAGAACTTGTACCAAAGGCGGTCGTCTCGAATGGGAGGCACCGTCCGGTCGCGGAGACACTCGCAAGTGAATTTCGCACGCGCTGAACTCTGGCAGGTCGCCACAAATGTCGGGGAGCATTATTCACGAGATTCTGTCTGGTGCGATTGCTTTACCTGCTACTTCATGGGACGGGCCTCAAAGCAAGCGATGAGATTGGCGGTGGCGTCAAACAGCTTGAGCTTTTGGCCCGTGATCTTCCACGTGTTCACCTGTCCCAGCGCCTGCAGGAACGCTTTCTCAGTCTCCATACCTTCCGAGCAGGCCATCAGGGTACCGGCCATCTGCCTGAACTTCAGATGATCACCACTCAGTTCGTAGCTGCCCATGAGCCGGTTGCAGCCGCCCGATCCACTTACGCGCCGCGTCTCCGAGTTGAGGATGAAATAGGGTTCTTTTTGTTGGGAAGCGATGGAGACCATTGCATTACCGAGGCTGGTCAACTTCCAGTAGGTATCTTCCAGGGGCTGGGAGGAAGCGGAACTTTCACTCGCCCGATGTAGCAGTAACTCCACGTCGTTGCCGTGGCCGGCGGTCAGGACGGGGTAGCCCTCGACCGTAGTAAAGAATGGCTTGTCACCAACCAGGATGCGGCCCCGCACCATGTACTGGTGACTGGGCTCAATCTGCGAAGTATCGTAGGGGATCTCGAAATGGATCGGAGGGTTGCCAGGCCTATCGACGTGGACCAGGCCAATCAGTTCGGCCGGGGCGTCTGCCTTTGAGACATCTTCTAGGGTGGCTTCGAAAACCGCATCGGGCGGCAATGCCACACGCTCCCGGTAAAGCGCTGTTCCTTTCACCGATCCTCCTGCCTTGGCCTTCTGGCCCATCGGCTCGAACTCGTAGACGCCTCCATCGGCCATCAGAGACAGAAAGAGGTGACCGTCCTTCAGGGTGTACGAACGGACGTACGCCCAGTCTTTGCCGATACGCTCATTAAGCGGTGCGGGCGGGCACATGGCACGCGTCAGCGCCAGAGGACCGAATTCAAGTTGATTCGGTCCGGGAGACTTCCAGGTTCCGTGACCACGGTTGCAGTCGATGCGCACGCTTACCCCACCACTACTCTCGAACTCAGTGGTGTACCTCGTCGAGTCGTCAGGGGTCAGCGTTTTGTCATCACTGCCCTCGAACTTTACGAGCTGCCAGGACGTGCCGCCCAGGTCGCTGACAGCGTTCTGCGGCAGAGCTTGCGCTCGGTCCGTGCCGACACATCCCAGCACAAGCAGTGCCAACCGTGCTGAACGTGTCCGCATCTCGTTCCTATGAGCCTCCCCCGCTAGACACACCCTAACGGGTCTGCCGCAGTATCGACGACTTCTTCATGCGTCCAGGACGGAAGGCAGGATACAACATCGACGCCATCGGCGAAAACACGATAGCCCGTAGAACCCGGTCGATGAGCGATGTTACAACCACGAACGGCCTTCCCTGTGGCACCGTGCACGGAGAACTCCCAAGTGAGGATCCCAAACCGCACTCGCCTTGGTCCCTCTCCTATCCGTCCATAGAGTCTCTAAACGTCATCTTCTACGCTCGCTGGGTCCGTCTCACCGGGTCAAGCATAATCTGTTTTGACATCTGCCATGGCTTAGGCTTTGGTGCCACCTTTTGTGATTGTGGCGAGTCTCTGGCAGCCTTCGCCCCCCCGATGATTCGGCCGCCGATCGCATCAGATCATAGCTGACTGCGGCCACGTGCAGAAGATTCTCGGCAAAAGTGCGCTGATCTCTCTGCAGGTTGAAGTCGTACTCTTCGATGCTAGGTTCGGCCGAAGGGTTCTTTTCATCGTGGCGTCTTGGGTAGCGAGACAAAGTCGCTACAAGAACCCATTGTGGTTGGTCCCGGCCGCCTAAGCTACTGATGGCCGCGCCCCCTGCTGTACGGCATCAATCCGTGGCCCGTGCGAAGTATCCCGTCCGCGAGCGCACGGTCACGCCTGGCAGCTTTGCCCGGATCGCAATTTTTCGAAACGTATCGTCCTTCATTGGGTTTGAGGGGTAGTACGCCAGCTCGTACGACGAGCGGAGCTCTTCGGCGATCTGACGAAAGTATGTCTTGGGGTCGGTGGTCTCTGCATCGACGTGTCGGCCGCCCGTCTCTCTTGCAACACGATCCATCACGCGGATTCCGTATTTGTTGCGGGCCGTAAGCTGGCCATGCTTTTTCTCGGTATAGCGGATGGTGAAAATGAGAACGTTTGCGCTCTGGGCCGCCTCGATGGTTGTCATCATGTCATGAGAACTGGAGTTGTCTTCTCCATCGCTGAAAAGCAGCAGAGCCCGACGGCCGCTTTGATCGGCAAGTTTTTCCGTGACCGAGTAGAAAATTGAGTCATAAAACGCTGTGCCAAGATCGCGACTTTCTCTTGGACCCAATTCCGGGAAATGTCGAGTATCGTGGCGGTACGCGTCGAGCTGTTGCATGATTTGGGTACCAGACGGTGAGAAGTCACTGACCAGTCGGATGTGATTGGCGAAACAGACTAGAAATACTCGATCCTTTGGGCCCAGGACGTCATTCAGGAAGACTTGCAGATCGTGCTCATGCTGCTTCGAGAATTGATCCTGGCTTCCGCTGAAGTCCACGATCAGCCCCAGAGTGAGGGGAACATCCACACTGTGGGCAAAAAAGGAGATTTGTTGAGGCACAGCGTCCTCGAAGACTTCGACGTCCTTCTTGGTCAGGTTCTCTACCGGAGTGCTGTGCGAATCGTAGGCGGAGAAGGCGACGTTTACGAGCTTGACGTGGACGCGCATCGGTTCCTGGCCCGCGCCGAGGATTGCCGACAGAAGGAGCGTGGCCAGAGCCACAAGCTGCACGGCTTCATCTCTCCTCTTTTGCAATCGGCCGGAAAAGTGCCGCAGCATATTGTTGACAACTGGAATTACGTCGGCTGAGTCCATCGGAATTTCTACCGTTTTGCCCCGGAGTCAAGATTCGACGCCGCCACTCCTGATGCTACATCCTTGCCTGCCACGAAGATGGACAAGTTCGCTATCATTGGTCCACGGTCTGACTTAAGGGTGGTCTTGCAGCGAAACGGCACCCCGACTTCTTGCCAGTTTCAGAAATTACTATCTCGGCGGGACGCTTACGAGTCGCTCGGGAGAACTCCCTCTCCATCCTCCTACATCGCGCGAGCAGAACTGTGCCTTTGGCAGTCCTTGTGCAGCGGCCTTCCTCACCCACTTGAGTGCCTCTCGATCGTCAAATGCTCCAAACCAGCCCCGCTGATACGCAGTGCAACCTGCATTCCCTTGGGTAGCAGCTGACCTGAGCCATTTTTCGGCGTCACCGCGCTAAGGCATCGGCCCATCGTCCTTTTTGCCAGCGATGTACGGCGCGCCTATTCCTGCTTGGGCAGGTAAATACTCAGACTGTCGCCACCTTTGCATTCCCCTGCCATGAGCGTAACGCCAAGTACCCGAGAAGGCTGAGTTTCGGTATGCAAGCGGGAAGGCTTCTGCTAGTCCCCTTCCTGGAAGAAGTAAAATGATCCTCCAGAATGCCGAACATCAAGCTGGTAGTTTTCGACATCGCAGGGACCATCATTGAAGACCGGGGAGAAGTGATCACTGCCTTCGGCAGCGCCCTGCAGAACAGTGGCATCCCCTTTACTGTAGATGAGTTGAAAGAATGGAAAGGGGCGTCGAAGCTTGAAGTAATCCGCCACTTTGTGGAGCGCGAGAACAGCAGAAAGCTGAGCGCGGATGAAGTCGAACGAATCTACAAACTTTTCCGCTCGGAACTGGAGGATCTTTATCGGGGGCGCATTCACCCAATCCCAGGAGCCGCAGCCACCCTTGCCTGGTGCCGCGAACGTGGCATTCAACTTGCCACCACCACTGGATTCTGCCCTGAAATCTCTGATTTGGTCCTGGATGGGACAGGCTGGCGATATTTGTTTGCCGCCAACGTTACCAGCAGCGACGTCAAGCGCGGACGCCCCGCCCCCTTCATGATTTTTCACGCTATGGAAAGAGCGGGAATCGAAGATGTGCGGCAGGTTGTAAACGTCGGAGATACGCCGCTTGATTTGCAAGCAGGAACCAACGCCGGAGTTCTCGGAGTGGTTGGAGTATTGACCGGATCACACGGCGAGGACCGTCTGCAGCGCGAACCCCACACTCACCTTCTTCCTAGTGTTGCTGAGTTGCCGTCCTTGATTGAGCATGCATTTTGAGCATACGAGCCAGAATCAACCATATCACGGGCTGTATTTCGCCAGCTCGCGCACGATATAGAATACGTGTTTGTTGGAGATCCTATGCAGATTCCGAACCATTTTCTCCCGGCGATCCTCGGTTGCACCCTTGTTTTGGCAGCCAGTGGTGCACAGGAGCGTCCTCCTGAGCACACCTGGGATTACGGTGAAGGTCAAGGACCGAGCCATTGGGGTGATCTCAAACCGGAGTTTGCTCCGTGCAAGAACGGGCACCAGCAATCACCCATCGACATCCGCAGTCCTCAAAAGGCTGATCTGCCGCCAATCCAGTTCGATTACAAGCCCTCGCCTCTACACATCATCGACAATGGCCACACGGTCATGATCAATTACCTGCCCGGAAGCTTTATATCAGTGGGCGAGAAGAAGTATGAACTCAAACAATTTCACTTTCATAGGCCCAGCGAGGAAAAGATCAACGGGAAGGCGTATGAGATGGTGGTGCATCTGGTTCACCAAGACGAGGAAGGAAAGCTTGCTGTAGTGGCAGTTCTTCTCCAAAGAGGCGAAGATAATCCCCTGGTGCACGAATTGTGGAACGACTTGCCCAAGGAAAAAGAAAAGGAAGAACTCTTGGACAGTGTCCAGATCGATGTGGCTAAGATGCTGCCCGCTGATCGCGGCTACTACACCTTTCCTGGATCCCTTACCACTCCGCCGTGCAGTGAAAATGTAACGTGGTTCGTGCTTAAACATCCGGTGACGGTTTCAGCCGCAGAGATCCAGCAGTTCTCGAAGCTGTACCGTCACGACGCACGGCCGACCCAGCCGTTATACGACCGGGTTGTGCTGGAAACCAAGTAAGCGTTCGCAACCAAGGAGAGAGCTCCGTGCACGGAACGTCTGGGGCCTAGCTTCCTCGTTGGCGGCGGGACACTAGGTGCCCGAGAGCGATCCGTTCATGAGTGTAGGTAGGCCAGGACCGCTCGTACAGCCTCAGCTTTCGCAGCTGCGAGCGACAGGTGGGGAGGCCGTCGGAACAATGTTGCATGAGAAAGTGACTCGACCATGTTTGTGACGACAAATACCAAGTTGTCGAGGTCGTGGCCTTTCTGCAACTGATGGGTTCTCGACGATAGTGCAAGCCGGAAAGCGCCATGCAGTCGTAGTGCAAAGTCGCGTGTTCCGTTCGCCCTGTGCGGGACCTCAGTCGCCAACAACTCATAAAGTTCCGGATCGGTGCCGTGAGCATCAATCATTCCCTCAATCATCGCCCGAATGAGGTCATCAAGAGGGGATGCCGCATGATCGATGAGCTTGGTCTCGATCATCCGATCAATTTGATCCATGTGGCGCTGGTGTAACGCGACAAAGATCGCTTGCTTGTTTGGAAAATATTGGTAGACAGAGCCGATGCTTACGCCGGCAACCTCGGCAATCCGGTTCGTGGTGACGGCGCCGAGCCCCTCCCGCTTCAATACTCTTACCACGGCATCGAGTACGGCAGCGACCGTCTGATGCGCGCGCCGCTGCTTCGGCCGGCGTCGATGGGATCTCTTGGTTGATCGCGAGGACATAATTCGCTGCTTCGATGAAATATGAGCAATTATTTATATTCTGTTGCAGCCCTATGGCTGTTCACGAGATAGCTGGCTTGCCTTAAGCGAGTAGACAAGGATATGGAAGCATTATAGGCTTCGGCTTGTACATGAGCAAGTGCACATATTGTGTATAAGACTGCGATGAAATATCTGATAACTGGGGCAACAGGAGATGTGGGCTCCAAGGTCGTCGAACACTTAATCCGTAGCGGTGAACGGCCTCGAGTATACGTGCGTGATGAGCAGAAGGCGAGATTGCGATTCAACGACCGGGTGGACGTGTCCGTGGGCGATCTTGCCGACCCTGAGTCGCTGAGGGCCGCACTTCAAGGTCTCGACGAGCTATTTCTCGTCAATACCGGCCCTCAGATTCCCGAGAGAGATGAAATGGCAGCAAAAGCTGCCAAATCGGCGGGGATCAAGCATGTCGTCAAACTATCGTCTATGGATGTGCCACGAGGCCTGGCCATCGGTGCATGGCATGAGCGCGGCGAGGCAGCGGTCCGGGCGAGCGGAGTTCCTTTCACATTTGTGCAGCCGACAGGTTTCATGTCGAATATCCTGGCATGGGTGCCGTCCATTAAAGCCGAAGGTGTAGTTCGCGCATCCACAGGGGACGGCAGGAGGGCCTTCATTCACTCCGACGATATTGCGGCTGTCGTAGTAAAGGCATTGACCACGCGTACGTATCACGGACGGTCGCTGCCGATCACCGGCCCAGAAGCGCTGACCTTCGCCGAGGTGACGGCGAGGATCGGAGCCGCCATTGGCAGGCCACTCACGTTTCGAGAAATTTCCGATGAGGAAGCTCGGCAAGAGTACTCGCGTATCAGCGGGTCAGTTGAGGAGACGGAGGCTCACGTTTCGCTATGGCGTGCCATTCGCGAAGGTCGTCTTGCGACGATTACTGACAACGTCGAAGCTGTCCTAGGCAGGAAACCAATTGCGTTCGATCAGTGGCTGATTGAGAATGCCGCAGCATCCGATGATCGTCGTGCGGGAAACACAGACCGGATAGCCGCGCGCGTCCTTCGGGCCGGCGAACACTCTCTTGGTGGAATCTACTTTTCCGGCGGCAGACCCCCTGCCTCATTCGTGCTTGTGCAGAACAGGATGGAGTCGGACGTGGACGGAGCGCGGTGAAGGGGGCAGAGTTTGCGAGGATGTCATGCAGCCGCTG
>Ga0187767_10000038_pt1 | contig 17661 bp, 20 predicted proteins | sample 0216_QUI02_MP10__4_FD_133006 | JGI IMG/M metagenome (GOLD analysis project Ga0187767, IMG submission 133006) | Tropical peat soil microbial communities from peatlands in Department of Meta, Colombia - 0216_QUI02_MP10_10_MG | ecosystem: Environmental > Terrestrial > Soil > Wetlands > Peat ...
GAGAACCGACGCGTCTTGATGTCGCGCATCGGTGGTTGACCAAAGAAGCGTTTGTATTCGCGGTTGAACTGACTGGGGCTTTCATATCCAACTTCAAAAGCTGCACTCGCTGCATCCAGCCCCTCAATCAGCATCCGTTCTCGCGCTGCTACCAAACGAAGCTGTTTTTGATATTGAAGTGGACTCATGGCCGTCAGCGCGCGGAAATGATGATGCAGGGTTGACATACCCATCCGTGCCAATTCCGCAAGTTCCTCTACACGCAGAGGCTTCGCGTAGTTGGCCCTGAGCCAAGCAATCGCCTTCGCAGTTCTGTGGCTCTGGTCGCCGAGCGTAGCAATGGCGTGGAGACGTGCTCCTTTCGGACCTCGAAGCAACCGATACACGATCTCGCGTTGTATCAAACTGCATAGGAACGGAATATCCTCGGGAGCATCAAGCAGATCCAGAAGGCGAGAACAAGGCTTCAGCAGATCGACCGACGTCGTCCCGATTGCGATGCCCCGATCCTCGGATGAACCGTTCCGTGTTTGAAATTCGCCGTGACTCAGAAGCTCCCTGACCACCGCCATATCAATTTTAAGCAGCATGGAGAGCAACGGCGCTTTCGTGCTTGCTTCTACGATCTGACTCACGACGGGAAGATCGAGGGAACTCAGCAGGAACGTCGATCCGTCACAAAGATACGTCGTTCCTCCGAGAGTTATACGCTTTCGGCCTTGCACGAAGATGTTCAAACTGGGTTCGTAGGTGGCGGGATAGCAAGGAGTCGTGCTCGTTCGCCGATAGAGCGTCAGGCCCGGTATCGAGGTTGCATGTTCGCCTGCGGTTGGAGCGTGAGCGGCAATTTTCTCAGCCACTTCGGCGCGCAATTCGGCGACCCCCGAAATTCCATTCGCGATTGCACTTGGACGCCTTGTCGCGGATTGCGGCATGACGGAATCTTACCGCTTCATTGTCATTTTCTAAACACAAAATCCCGTGTGGCGACAGGATTAGGCAATCAATCGGCAGGATTGTGATACCCGGCTTACGGGTGCCGGGTCTCTAATGTTCAGGTGAGAATAACTGAAATAAAATCTCTGCTCTTGTTGAGCGTCTTGCTGTTCAGCACAGCCCTGCCAGCACAGTTTTCAACCGAGGCTCCGCACCGTAACGAGGAAAGCCAGAACCGTCTGGTTGGCGCATGGAAACTGGCTTCGCTTGAAGAAGCGAGCGCAGATGGACAAGTTCACAAAGCGGACTGCAACGGCATGTTCGTCTTCACGAGTGACGGAAAGGCATCTGTGCAGGTTATGTACCGAAACGCGCAGACTGGCAGTGCCTATTCGCAGGGTGGCTACGAGGCTTCCTACGGAGGCTACCACATCGACGACTCTTCCACTTTCACGTTTCACATCGATGGCGCGCTAGTACGAACACTGATCGGCAAAGACCTGAAACGCGCCTACGCAATCTCTGGCAATCGGTTAATTGTGAGATCGACGAACCCAAACGAACACTGGAGAGTTGTTTGGGAACGCTACTAAACCAATATGGAGATCGGAACCATGAAAAAACGCGAGCTCGGACAAGGCGGTCTTGAAGTTTCAGCTCTCGGCCTTGGCTGCATGGGCATGAGCTGGTCCTACGGGCCGCCAAAAGAGAGGCAGGCGATGATCTCGCTGCTCCGCGCTGCGGTCGAACGAGGTGTCACGTTTTTTGACAGCGCCGAAGTCTATGGGCCATTGACGAACGAAGAGCTTGTGGGTGAGGCCCTCGCTCCCTTCCGCGGGCAAGTGGTGATCGCAACGAAGTTCGGCTGGGCACCTGCTCGCGGTGATCGGGAACGATGGAGCGCCTTGAACAGTCGGCCCGAGCACATCAAAGAGGCCGTCGAAGGCTCACTCAAGCGCCTGAAGCTCGATGCCATTGATCTCTACTACCAGCATCGTGTCGATCCGAACGTCCCGATTGAAGATGTAGCGGGAGCGCTGAAAGACCTCATCCATGAAGGTAAGGTAAAGCACTTCGGCCTGTCGGAGGCAAGCGCAGAAACGATTCGCCGTGCCCACGCGGTTCAACCCGTGACCGCACTGCAGAGCGAGTACTCGCTGTGGTTCAGGCGACCAGAGCAGGAGATTTTTCCGACTCTCGAAAAACTGGGCATCGGCTTTGTTCCATACAGCCCGCTTGGCAAAGGATTTCTCACTGGAAAGATCGCTTCAGATACAAAGTTCGACAGTGCTGACTTCCGCAGTACGCTTCCGCGCTTCCGTCCGGAGAACATGGATGCGAATCAAGCGATGGTGGCTCTACTCGACAGATTTGCGACGGAGAAGAAAGCGACGCCCGCGCAAATCGCGCTTGCATGGTTGCTGGCGAAGAAACCGTGGATCGTTCCAATTCCGGGCACAACCAAGCTGGGTCGTCTGGAAGAAAACATTGGAGCCGCCGAGGTTCAACTAACGGCAGACGAACTGCGCGAAATGGAACGCGCCGCTTCAAACATAGATGTGCAAGGGGCGCGGTATCCCGAGCACATCGAGAACATGAGCTATCGCTGAGCAGGAGTAACGAGAATGCCGACACGATCAGATGGAGCCAAGAAACTGATTGGGGACTTTTCTCCCAAGCTGGTTGAACTCACGGATGGAGTGCTGTTTGACGATGTGTGGGAGCGCAAGGAATTATCCAAGCGTGATCGCAGCCTTATCACTGTGGCCGCGCTGATTGCTTTGAATCGTCCTGACCAACTACGATTTCATCTCGGCAAAGCCGTCGAGAACGGAGTCAAGAAGGAAGAGTTGATCGAGGCTATCACTCATCTGGCGTTTTACTCCGGTTGGCCGAATGCAATGACCGCCGTCCTGCTTGCAAAAGAGCTCTTCGAAAAAACCAAAAACACATGACCCTGTGCACGCAAGACTCCGAATAACATCACTTCTGGACACATGTCCAAAACTTGGGGCGATTGGCGACCACGTCTCCACAGTGTCAACCTAGCACGGTTCCGCAATCGGCCCACTCACGCGGCGTCAAGATGTATCGTTTCGCGATTTGTTTTCGGTAGCTTCTCTCTAGAGATCACGTATGGTTTCTCGAACTCACCAGTCGTGACAGGAGGGAAGCGATGAAGAAGACCAAAAAGACTGGGACGGTAGGCAAGACCCAGAAAGCAAAAGCGACGAAGAAGTCTGCACCGCAGCAAAACTCCGCTGGAAAGCCCGCGCCGAAGGTATGCGACTCTTCCGGTTGGCTGGAAGACCGACACGGGAACAGTTCCAGTTGGTCTATGGTGAGCGAGGACACCTGATGACGTGGGAGGAGCGGGCCAAGGCAGGAGTTCCGCCGTCGAAGTTTCAAACAGCGCTAAAAGCGAAACAGTCGGCGGTGAGTGACAGTCCGCAGCGAATACTGCAGAGTCCCTGCGTGGACGGAAAAAGCCAGAAACCGAGACGGAGTTGATAGACGGCAATTTCGGCGCGTGCGACGATAAAAGCGTGCCTTGGACTCTTGCTGACTGAATCTCAGACATTGGGGCTTTCATGGTCGGCTGTAATCCATGACGCGCTCTCGACACCAACACAGGTAGGGAATCACAGGTAGAAAATTTGGCGGGACGAAAAATGGTAGGCCCGGGAGGACTCGAACCTCTGACCTCTTCCGTGTCAAGGAAGCGCTCTAACCAACTGAGCTACGGGCCTATAGCCTATGGGGTCACATCAGCAACTCAAACGATTAGACCCCAAATCTCTAATCGCTCGCAAGGCCCACAGCGCTACGGTGTCAAACTAGTGTTCTATCACTTGTGCACAGTCCCAAAATCCATATCAAACCGTACCCAATGTTTACGAGCCCGCCAGCCGCCGTCAGCAACCAATAGATCGCATCGAGCGTCTGCATTCACGCCGCCTCGATTACTTGCAGGTGGAAGTTCACCGTGTGATCAGCATACTGTGGCCCCTAAACTTGTCCGCCTTTTACACCTTGGTTTGGGCTAGCGTCGCAAGCGTGCGCCGTAGCACTAGGAGATACAACTTCGACAGCCCTCGCTTCTCGGTTATGCTCATACGTGCGCTTGTTTGTCCATGCGGATGAAGCCGTTTCCCTTTGCCCCATTGCGCTTGCGTTCATTGGGGAAGATGAACGCTTCAAGCGCATGATCGGAACCATCCCACAGCCGTAGTTCATCCGCGAGAGTTCGGGGGAGCTGCACCGTCCGCTGCGACTTCGCGGCTGACTCGGCTGCTGAGCGGACGGATCCAACGGCCGGCTTGTTCCAGTAGTGCTCCAGTTTCAAATCGAGGGGCGAAATTCACAGGCACCTAAGACATCTGTTGGTACAATTCGGGGACGGCTCGCCTCTTCGTCCCACCACTCTTAGAGCGATGTCCCGATGTGTGTGTCGCGCTTTGTACGAGTATTGACTCCTCCGCCGAGGCGTGCGCTTGCCGCCTTTGTATTAGGGGGCTTGCTGTTCTTCACCTATCAGTCATACATCTGGCTGCAAGAGACGCGTGCCACGACCCTCGGAATCAATCACGGTTCGACTAGCTCCTATGATGATCCAGAACTGCTGATGTCGACGGCTGATCATTTCTACTGGCTGAACAATGGACCCCAGGCTGCCCCGCTTTACGCGAGGGCAGAGCGTCTATTTGCCGAGGATGGCGACATCCGAAATCAAGTTCGTGCAAAGATCGGCCGTCTGCGATCAGAGGGCGAGACCATGTCGTTCATCGAGCTGTCCCGTCTTCTCAACGACCAGCTGCAGGAGCCAATGGTGCGAAACGACGCGCAGTTGCGGCTCTGGTGTCTTATCGCGAAGGCATACACCGACATCGAGATCGATTATCGTGCGGCCAAATGGGACTGGCTGGAAGTCCTGCACATCGCGAAGAGCTTGGGGGAGAGCGGGTGGGCCAACCGAGCGGAAGGTGAACTGGGTCTGATTGCTTTTCTGGAGGGCAATCCCAGGCGGGCTGCGCGCCTGCTTGGCGGTGCGCTGCTGGCAACCATGACCAGCGGAGACACCGGCGGTCAGATCAGATTTCTCGAACTGATTGGCAATGGCTTCGAAGAAGTAAACCGTCACGCCGAGGCTCTAAGGTTCTTTGAAAGAGCTATCAAGCTTGCCGAGACTGAGAAGGACTCCGGACTGCCATTTATGGCATACGAAGGGAAAGCGCAGGCTCTGGTCGCCCTGGGTAGGCAGGATGAGGCGAGGAAAGTGCTCGAAGACGCTCTGACAAGAGCTCGATCGCAGCACAAGAAGGGGCACCAGGCACAGCTATTGATTCTTCTGGGCAGGCTGGCTGCGCAGACTGGAGACACGCAGCGAGGGATTGCGTATTTGGAGGAAGCTGGACAATTAGCAACACGAGTGCAGTTTTTCCGAATGGTAGCGGACGGGATGTTCGAGCTGGCGAAGCTGTATCGACAGACCGGCGACATCTCGTCCGCGGAAGCACGGGCGACTGAAGGTCTGGCCGCTAGCCAGCGCATAGGTGATCTCTATTACGTGCCCCGGAATTTGACGATTCTCGCCGATCTGAAAGGGCGTCGCGGTGACCTGCGCGAAGCCAATGCCCTGTACACCCAAGCGGAAGATGTCATCGAGGGCATGCTAATAAGTGTGGGGGAGCCTTACTGGAACAGCTCGGTCGCTGGCGCGATGAGCCAAACGTATTTGCAGCATTTCGAACTTCTCGTGGCGAGCGGGAATGTTGCGGATGCTTTCAGAGTCCTGGAACGTGTTCGGGGACGGACCCTCGCATGGGCCCTGCTAGATCGGAAGGCGATCCAGACTCCGGAATCGGAACAAACCGCAGCGCTTGAGGCCGAGGTGGCAACTTTGCAGCTTCGGCTCATGCAGAACAACGACCCGGCTGAGCGGCAACGACTACTCGATGAACTCGCCGAATTCGAGCGTAGGCTCGGATTGTCGTGGACAAGAAAGGATGCGCCTGACGAGCGGTTACCCATCCAACCCGCGCCCTTGAACCAAGTGAAGGAAGACCTGGATCCGCACGAGGCACTGCTGGAGTACGTGCTCGATGACCCCAACGCCTATTGCCTCTCAGTGTCGCGTGAGGGGGCACACATCCATACCCTGCCGGACGGCCGTAAGCGAATTGAGTCGCTGATTCAGGAATACATTGCCGAGATCCGCGCGAAACGAGACGCGGTCGGACCGGCAAAGCAGCTGTGGGAACTTCTGGTTAAGCCCGTGCCGGAAGCCGCGAAGGCGACACGACTGCTCATCGCGCCAGACGGCATGTTGAACTTGCTCCCGTTTGAATCCCTCCGCGACGGTAGCGGCCGATTTCTGTTGGAGTCCCGCGTTATCAGCTACACTCCCTCAGCCACGATTCTCGATATGCTTCGTGGCGCCAAAGAACTGACGCCAGCGCCCCTCCCGCTGCTAGCAGTGGGCGATGTCATGTACGACAATCAGGGAAGCGCGGGTCGGAAACTCCCCCCAGCAGCGACCGTTCGAGGAAGGATCGAGCGCGGCATTGCAGATTTATCGGGCATCGCCCTTCACGATCTGCCACAGACCCGAGAGGAAGTCCAGCAGATCGGTAAAGTCGTAGGAGCCGATGCCATCCTCTTGCTAGGCCAGGCCGCCACCGAGACGGCATTCAAGAAAGAACCGTTGGATCAGTTTCGCATCCTGCATTTAGCAGTACACGGTTTCGCGGATACGCAGTATCCGGAGCGATCGGCCCTCGTACTCGGCGCAGACCCTAAATCCGGCGATGATGGGCTGCTCCAGGTGCGTGAGATCTTAAGGCTGCGGCTGAATGCGGAGCTGACCACACTTTCCGCGTGTGATAGCGGCGTGGGCAAGTTGCAGGGACAGGAAGGAGTTAGCAATCTCGTCGAGGCATTTCTGGCAGCGGGCTCGAAATCGGTCGTTGCAAGCCTTTGGAATGTCGATGATGCCTCCACCAGCGCGCTTATGGAGGACCTTTACAAACGATTGGCCCAAGGGGAAGCGACGAGTACGGCCCTTCGGGATGCGAAATTGGACTTGCTCTCCAGATTCGGCAACCAAGTGAGTCCATATTATTGGGCTGCCTTTATCAGCGTGGGAGACACCTTGGCCCCGATCCAAATCAGGCACCCATGATGCTAAGCCTTCACGATCGTACCAAGATTTTCGACAAGGTCTGCAGGTTGGTAGAAACCAAGCACTTCAATCCTGGCCTGCATGGAGTGGACTGGAACGTGCTGGCTCGCACTCGGAGGGACCAGATCCTGGCTTGTTCTGAACCGGAGGCCTTCGAAAAGGAAGTCCACCGCTTAGTGACAGAGCTGAGAACCAGCCACACCGGATTTCGACATGCCCGACTGCGAAGCATCCCAGCACGCCATGCGATAAATGCAACCCTTCAGCAAGTTGGGGTCAAGGGTGCCGAACGCTGGATGTTTCAGGATGTGCATCAAGGCGGCCCCGCGTATGCGGCTGGTATTCGACCTGGAGATTTGCTGCTCGAATATGGTGGAGGGGAAATTCGGCCGCCCACTGATCTGACGTTCTCCGGCGGCGAATCGGCGGACCTGCTCGTTGAAAAGTTGCATGGGGAACAGCAGCAGGTGACGGTGCAGCTGCCCATGCCCAAATCCCGGAAGCATCCGGTTACGGCGCCCGAAGCTGTGCGGGCGGAGCGACTGAACCACGAAACCGGACTGCTGAAGGTGGCCATGTTTCCGGGCGCCATTGGGATCGATGTGGCGAAGGATATCGATCGCGGCATCGCACGGCTCGACGGATGTAGCCGACTCATCGTGGATCTACGGGGCAATAGCGGCGGAGGAATCGGGGGGCTGCGCCTGATGAGCTATCTGACGCCTGGGAAATTGGAGGTGGGCTACAGCCTGACGCGCCAACGTCGTGAGCGCGGTTATCGCCGCGAGGAACTGACGCGGTTTGGAAGAATTCCGTCCCACAAAGCGTCTCTCCTATGGTTAGCGGTCCGATATGCTCTCCGTGAAAAATCTATCCTGGTGGTCACCGAGGGGCTTGGCAAGCGCCCGTTCCATGGTCGCGTGGTGGTGTTGGTAAACGAACACACGGCGAGCGCGGGAGAGATGGTTTCAGCGTTCGCAGGGGAGAATAATCTGGCGACTATTGTGGGGACAAAAACGCCTGGCCGGTTGCTAAGCGGTAGCGCATACAAGGTTGGCCACGGATACATTCTCGGCTTGCCGGTTGCCGCCTATCTTACGTGGCAAGGTCGGATGCTGGAAAGCAACGGAATCGTTCCCGCGTTCCGGGTCGAGCTCTCGCGAGACGCCTTGAGGGAAGGAAGAGACACACAACTCGAGACCGCCATCGAAGTTGCGAAGGCTCTGTAATTGCTTCGCCGGTCAATGACCTCTTCTCGCATTGCCTGCGGCGTCATGGCCAAATTCCCTTAGTACACGCGGACCGGGAAACGCGTCCACTCTAAGCCCGCTTGTCGCAGAGCAAGAAAGTAGGATCCGGGCGGCAAGGTGGCAAGGTTGACTTCAACTCTTAGGACCACAACCTGGGTCTCCAGCTGCGCTAAGCCGGCGACATGCAGTCGTTCACTGCCCGCGTCGTTCAACAAGGCAAGGTCGTAGCCGCCTTCCTTGCTCCCGATGGGCAGATCGACGACAAGGTGCTTCGTTCCGCGTTCGAGCTGCAGCGAAGTCGAACCTGATGTGCTCGGCTCGCCGCGCGAGACTGAATAAGGCCTCAGGTCGAGCACCGCCGTCTCATTTGGCAGGCGGTGCGGACGGAGACCGAGGAACAGAGCAAGCACTGCCAGCAGGATGGCAAGACCGCCTCCCCATCGGAAACGCCGCTGGGTCCGGAGCTTGCTCCGGATGGCGGTGAACTCCTGAAAGCATGGACTGCAGGACCCGAGGTGATCGAGCCACTTGTCGGCTTCGGACAGGGGCACCCGGTGCGAAGCCATCGCTTGCAGAGTCGCGGAGCCTGGGCAGCCCACGCGCTCCGGATTGGGGAACTCAGTGGATAGCCCCTTCGACAGAACCTCGAGTATTCGTTGTTCCTTCTTTCCGGACTGTTCTTGATCTGTCAGATATCGCTCGCTTGCTTTCTCGCAAAGCAAAATTCTTAGTCACGAGCCGAAAGCTAGAGGCGACACGCTTCACTTGCTGAGCCGACCGCGAAGGATGCCAAGCTTGTACCTGAACTTCATTTTAGTGCTTTGTTCTCCGGTACCCAGATACTCGGCGATTTCCTTCCATGAATAACCATACTGCCTGGCAGTCCACACTCTTCTCAGCCACACGTCCATACGAGCAAGAACCTCTTTTGCGAGAATCTCACGTTCGAGATCGACGCATGCACGCAGTCCGCGCTTCGCGGCAAGGACATCCAGTTCGTTCGCTGAGGCGACTAATTGAATCAGCCGCTCACGCCTTTGCTGGCGACGGCGTATGCGAGCAAAGCGGTGCCGAAAAGCACCGATCAAATAGGAATCCAGGTTTGCGATTTCCGCATACGATGTCCGCAGGCGGTGCAAGCTCCGCGCAATCGACTGCAGCATCCCTTCCCAAATCTCAGCGGCTAAGGTGACATTCTCGGGATCGTTTTGCCGACTGCCCAGTTCGCGATTGACATGCGCGCGAAGATGAGGCCAAACGCGGCGAGCCGATTGTATGAGTTCCTCTTGGTTGGTTTTGTCGGTCGGAGTCGTCGGCAAGCAGGTGGAGATGATCCATTCCGGTCCGGGGTCGCTACTAGGCATGGGTATGCCTCACAAATGCCGCCCGTGGCGGGCAGAACTGAGTTCCGACAGAGTGCCATCGCGACGCAAAAGGTGTCAACCCAAGAGCGCATTTTTATCGGTCTACCCGAAAAGCTTGAATTGGACGAATTCTTTCTTACCTTTTTCTTTCAGCGGTTCCTCTACTAGGTGAGGGCAATTCCCGATCGGGGGTGCCCTGGAAATTGCTATGCCCGAACCAAGCCACTCTGTGTCGGGTTCAGCGGGTGAGTTGTGTCATGTCCTATGCCTGGGCACGAAAAGACGATTACACCAAAATTGCTTCCCAGCGCTTGGCAGTGATCGACCGTCTGCTGACCGAGGGAATCAGAATCGGGTCAGCCTCCAAGCGTCGCGCCATCAATAGGGTGTTGCGGGATTTCCCCGAGTTCACACGCGGGGACTGTTGGCAGCGCATCCGCTATTTGCGGACGAAAAGCGAGGTTGCTGATTTTGAAGTACGCCAACGGCAGGAGGAATCCCTTCCCGCGAAGGCCGAGGCGGGCCAGCGTCCCGCCGCTCGGCCCTGGACCGAGTCCGAGGACGACAAGCTGCTGAATTTGGCGGGATATGAACCGGTCGACAAGATTGCACAACGGCTCAGCCGTTCCGTGCGCGCCGTGCGGTTCCGATTGTGCGCGTTGGGCATGAGTGCCAAGGTAACCGACGGTTGGTCGCTGCGGGCGCTGCGGAAACTGCTGCGAGTTAGCCCTGACCGGCTCAGACAATTTATCGGCAGCGGCAGGCTGCGCGTGCGCGATCCGCGCATCACTGCGTCTTCCCTGGCGGAGTTCTGCCGGAGACATTCCACAGCTATCACACCGATGGCCCGAGAGCGAGTCGAAGCAGCAACCGCAAACACGCGCCAGGCGTATCCCTGGAGTCGGGCAGCAGATCTTCTGGGCGCGGACCTAAGGCAAGTGCAAAGCTGGATTGCGGCAGGTCAACTGAAGGTGATGGACACTTTTATCACCGACCGTTCCTTCGAGGAATTCTGCAAAAAGCATGGATCGGAAATCAACCTTGCGCTGATGGATGCAGCTACCGCCAAGTGGCTTATAGAAGAATACGAAGTGCCCGCCCCGGCCTCGGGCAGGCAGGTCGTCACGCGCGCTCAAAAACACGCGTTGAAGGTCAGAACCTGCGCGTGCGGAAGGAAGATAGCTGGTAATGTCTATTTCAGGCACGCCAAGACCTGCAAAGTTGTGGAGAATCAAGCCATGCGGCGGGCGGTTGAGGAATCCAGCGCCGAGAGTCAACATCTTGTGTTTCGACCCACGAATGCGCGCCGCTCCGCCATTCTCAAACGGAGCAAAAGGAATTGAGCGAACCAGCCTTTGGTGAAATCGGCCGCTATCTGCTACACAAGTCCACCCGTCCGCCGACTGGCTAGACCGCCGGGGTGTCAACGCGGCTATGATTCTGTCTGCCAGGACCAAGCCTCTTGTCCGACGGTGCGGCGTTATGCTCCCGGCGCCGGAATCGGAGAGTAGCGTGAATCAACCTGAGGTCAGTCATCGGAAGGACACGCGGTTAGTGGCGTGAAGCCAACGCCGCACGGCTGCGGTCATGCCATCAGCGACTGAGTCCCGGGAATTAGTCTGGAATCTCGGGCAGAATGTCGAGCCGGTCGATGGCCGCCGCAACTCCGAAGCGCGCGCCGTCCTCCTCGACCCGGATGACCGAGGCCTGACAGCAGGCCCACTGCTTTTCGCCCAGCCCCAATTCTTCCGGCAGAATCAGGATGACCTCCAGCTTCGTGCCTTGCGTGATTGGCTCATCCACATACAGAAACACGCCGCTCATGCTTAGGTCCCGCGTGACTGCAGTCCGGCTGAGCCCAGTATTGGCGCACTTCAGCGCAGCCGGGACGGAGGCCGCTACCCGTAAATGGGTCCGTCGATCTTTCCGGGGCGTGTCCATGCAGTATGGTGCGGCATTTTACACGTTCGCCGTGCGGTCTTCAGCTCTGGCCCAACTGATGCATTTCCGCCTGGCGACGCAGAACCAAGCCCGCGAGGCCATCCGGAGGATGAAGACCCGGCTTCGGTCCAGGTTGTGACCTTTGCACCTTACTAAGGGTCCTTGCTGGGGATCTTCTTTATTATAATTGCCTTACAGCCGGTTGATAAGCGACGCCACATAGCCAGCGCCGAAGCCGTTGTCGATGTTCACCACGCTGACATTTGAGGCGCACGAATTCATCATGCCCAGCAGAGCTGTAAGGCCCTTAAACGCTGCCCCATAACCGGAACTAGTGGGTACGGCAATTACCGGTACGCCGACCATGCCCCCTACAACGCTAGGCAGTGCACCTTCCATGCCGGCGCACACGACCAGAACCCGCGACTCGAAGAGCACGCCTCGATTCGCTAGCAGGCGATGAATTCCCGCCACGCCGACGTCATACAGATGGCGAACTTCGTTGCCCATTATCTCGGCGGTGACCACTGCTTCCTCGGCGACCGGAATGTCGCTGGTTCCTGCTGATACTACTGTGATCGTGCCTTTGCCGTACTTTTTCCGGTCCTTGGCCAACACAATGGCCCGAGCCGTAGGCCGGAACTCTGCTTTGTGCACCCGCCTGCGCACTGCCGCAAACTGTTCGCGAGTGGTGCGTGTGGCAAGGACGTTCCCGCCATGCCTGGCCAGGCGGGCAAAGATACCCGCCATCTGCGCTGGCGTTTTGCCCTCCCCGAAGATTACCTCCGGCATGCCAACACGAAGGGCGCGGTGGTGATCAACCTTGGCAAAACCGAGATCCTCAAACGGCAGATGCCGTAAACGCGCGACCGCTTCGTCAGGCGCCAGCCGGTGTTTGCGCACATCTTCCAACAACTTGCGCATGGATTCGGAGTTCATAAAAAGCCGCTGTCCGCCTAGACGTCGGGCCAGGCGGTTCCTTAAGGGTAGCACCCGCCCACCCGATTGCCGGCTCTCAGCACCGATGCAGACAAGAACATCTCTGCAAGGCGGGATCAGATTAGGAGAGCGGGAACGCAACCGGCGCCCAGGCTTTCCTGCTGCACCGGCTTGGTGGCGTCTCTGCGATCAGCCTCCACCATATCTCCCGCGCCACCCCGGGTTTTTGCAGGTGGGCCAGGAAAAGGCGGCGCAACTGGCCCCGGTTGACATGGCCGTGAAGATAGGCGTCATAGAGGTGGCTACCCATCATGTATCCCAAGACCTCGGTGGCGGCGGAAAAATTGCTCTGGGTACGCGCCACGTTTTCCAGTTGCTTCTCGCAGCCGGCGCGGGACCATGCGCCTCCCTCGTCGCTCCGCACGGCTGGCCGTGCAGGGTTCAATACACGCGAGCCGAAGTACGCCAGCGCATGTTCCAGAGCCCGGATATAGAAGAGGTTTGCACCCGCCCGAGGCAGCAGTGGCCGGGCCAGGGTGTCTTCGGGCAACCCGCGGCACGCATGATGCAGGAACCGGGTCGCCTCTTCCGCCGCGTACACCACCTGGAATTCTCTGATGCAGAACGCATTCACCGCCGGCAGGTAGAGACATCCCCGCTCTTCGATCCGCAGCTGAATGGCCTCGGCATCCGCATCGCAAATTCCACTGCGGGCCATCAGCTTCCGCAAGGTGGCGTCCGACGGCCGACAGTGGACCTCCGGCAACAGGTCGATCAGGAACCGGGGCTGAGAGCTGTTGTGGGATGAATAATGGCGGAACCCGAGAAAGCGCACAAGGCTGTCGATCAGATTGTAGATAGTCGGCGCCAGGTCAGGGGCATCCTCGCGCGCCCAAGCGTCCAGACACAAGCGGTACTGCTCGTATTTCTCCAGCGGCGTGGCGTTGAAGACACAAATCACGTCTTCTGACACGCGTACCGCCTCCACCCGTTCTCGCTCTTCCCCAGCTGCCTGCCAATAGAGGGCGTCCACGTTCTGCAACACCGTCAGCATGCGGCTCAGCGGCAGACGCTGGCGCACAGCGTGCGGAAGATGTTGTGGCGCAAGGTGCGATTCACCGAACAGTACCAGCACCGCCGCCTGCGGATGGCGTTCCCGGATCTCCACCAGTTTCTCGGCGGCATGACGGTCACGCACCGCGATTTTGCGCAAGTCTTCCCGCGGCATGCAGTCCAAACCGTAGATGGCTTCGCCGTGTTCGCGGGCCGTCCTCAGCAGGTCGTAGAACGGTTCCCACTGGTAGCCCCAGTCGGATTGGAAGCGCATGCGCTCCCGCAATTCCTCCCCGTCGATCTCGCGCCGCCACCATTCGTCCAGAATGTGCTGATCCCGTGAAAATACCGTCTCCACTCCCAGCACGACTGGGCGGTCGCCGGCCAAGGCCCGTTGCTCCAGCAGACTCCCCGCGAACCTTTGTGAGGACGGCAGGGCGTGGTAGTCGGCGATGAGAACTAGATCTGCGTCTCGCACTAATTCCCACACCCGGTGTGCATCGAGAACTGATTCGTAAGACAGGAAGGCCTGGCAGAATTCCCGCAGATACTTTCGCCGTCCGTTGTGGTCGCTGGCGCGGATTTCCCGCTCCACCATGGTCAGGGCTTGTCGTTGCGCTGCACTGCGCCGTGTCCGCAAGCTGGCTAGCGTGGCCATAGACCGGTTTCGCAGCCTCCTTCTTGACTAGAACAGACGGGTCTCCCTATTCTCGAAGCTTCGACGTGGCAGCGACCGCCTTCAGGAGCTACTTTTTTGCCTCCCCACGAACCGCAGAATCTGATCGTGGCCACCACCGGGGCCAGCGGTTCCCTCTTCCTGCGGCAGTTTCTGCTTGCCGTGGAACGCGATGCCCGCATACGGAACGTGAATTTCATCGCCTCAGACGGCTCTCTTCGCGTTCTTGCCGAGGAGCTTAGTCTCAAGGGTCGCAGCAATCTTGTCGGCCGGATCCTCGGCCGGTCCTCCCGCAAGATCCAGCAGCAAGCCAATACAGACATCGGAGCTAACGTCGCCAGCGGTTCCTACCCCGCCGACGCCATGGTAGTGATCCCCTGCAGCGTCGGAACCCTGGCCCGCATAGCCAACGGCATTGCCGCCCGGTTGATCGAGCGGGCGGCTGACGTCACCCTGAAGGAGCGCCGGCCCCTGCTGCTCTGTGTCCGCGAAACCCCGCTGAATAAAATCCATATCCGCAATATGTACCGGGCCGCCGACGCCGGGGCCACTGTCTTCCCCTTAATCCCAACCTTCTATAACCGTCCTGCCACCTTGGATGTCATGGCCCGTGAATTCGCTTATCGCGTGCTCGCACACCTTGGCCTTCCTCAACCCGACGCTTACCGCTGGAAAGGATGAAAAATCATCAACTTACGGCGAAATCGGGCTTCCTCCGGAGGTACCTCAGTCTAGAGAGAAAGGCAGGTATCGGCCAGATAGCCAGGGGACATGTCCTGCAGAATCGGGTTTACATTTAGGCACAAGGGCATACCCCCGGGCCACATCGCCCTTGCGGTCATCGAGCAGGGCCTGCGGTCCCCTGAGGCGACTAGGGTGCTTCCTAACTTACGTAAGAACGCGTGTTTCTGCCCGCTCCCAAGCTGTCCCCGTTTGGCCAGATTGAGTTTGCTCCTAGAAGACGATGGCCTACCGACAGCGCCCGACGGCGGTGCTGGAATTGCCGAAACAGGCCTGGTCGATGAGCGGCATACTTTCGCCCGGCTCACTGGAGCGCTGTATGAATACGATGAGTGAGTTTGCCTTAGTGCCGGGTACATGATCATGAGCGAAGCGAGCCCGCTCTCCCGCCACTTCTCTTGTGTTGACTTCCCCGCCTACACACTTTCGTGCTGGTTGACGTCGCGCACCCTTCCGTACTATGGTGCAGCTACACCGGAAAGGAGGTGGTCTGATGACAAGTTCAGAAGGCAGTAGTAGCAAAAGACCAGGTGAGGTGGCTGCGACTTAGAGACGGTCGCTCCAAGCGGGCTACCCATGCGTGCCTGCGGGCGCGCTGGGCGGCACAGCCCGCACACTACCGGTGAGTTAGGGTTTTGATCCGCCCGGCGTCAGGTCACGCTGGGACCCGGAGTTGCCACAGAGGCCACGTAGAGTGACCACCTCTTGGTCAATCCCAACAGTACCACCGGCGGCCCGCGTGCTTGAACCGTGCGCGGGCCGTTTTGTTGTCCGCGGACAGGATCGAGTATCCCTTCAAATCACCATCATCGCCAGCGCGCTGCCTTCTCAAATCCCTTGCGGATGACCGCCTCCGTGTCCGCTGCCAGCTTCAGGTCAGCCAGCTGAGCGGCAGCGAACCAACCCGCTTCTGTCGCGTCATCCGCCGCGCTCAGTTCTCCTGCCAGCTTCCGGCACAGGAAATCGATCAGCACATAGTGATATTGCACCCGTTCCTGTTCTCCCAGCACTACCCGTTCAAACACTCCCAGCAACTCGCCCGCCTCGACCTCCAGTCCGGTTTCCTCCTGCGCCTCGCGCGTCACGGCAGCACGAAGAGTCTCCCCCACCTCCAAGAGTCCGCCCGGGATCGACCAATTCCCTTCCAGTGGCGCGTGGCCCCGCTTGACCAGCACGACCTGCTCGTCTTCGATGATGATCGCTCCCACACCCACGAGCGGCGTCTCGGGATATTCACGTTTCATTTCTCTTGACTTACCCTGCTGTTCCCACCCTGGCTCACTGAAACAAGTTTCGCGGCGCGAGATCCACGATCTTCCACTGCTTGCCGTCCCAGGCGGTGATCAGGCGCACGGGCACACTGCGGCGCACGTTCGGGGACCCTGCGTTGGGCGGCGCCGCTTCCAGAACAAAGTCCGCCAAGACGGCGCCGAATTCTCCGTCCATCCGCACTTGTTTCAGCTGATACTGGACCTGGAAGGAATCGTACTTGTCGAAAAACGCCACGACCTCGTCCCGAAACTCAGCGTAGTTCGGCATCCGGCGGGCATCGAATAGCCGTAGCAGATGGTTTCGCCGGTTAGCTTCCAGCGCCGTGCGCATTTCGTTCAAAATCCGCGCCGCATCGGCTTCAGCGAACAACGGCCTCGGGCTCGGAGCGGTCGTCGCCTGCGGTTGGTCGGCAGGCAGGGGTGTGCTCGTCGTCGCCAGCACTCCGGCCAGAGCGAGCGTTGCCATCGCCTTCCCGGCATTCCGCTTCTTTGCAGTAGGAATCTCGCGCACCGCGACTTACCCTTCAAGCAGTTGTAAAGAAGCCCACAGTTGGGCGCGCCCTTCCTTCACCTAACTCGCCTCTCGACATTACTCGTTCCCCTGGGCTCGTAACAACCCTTTGCGATCGGAAAATCTCAAGTTGCCTGGGCATAAGCGTGCGGGCTTGTTAGAATCGAAATCTGCTTAGAGAGGGACGGATGCCTAACTATGCCCAGATTCTTTCCGACCTGCAAAGGCAACGCAAGCACATCCTGAATGAACTTCACCGCATCGAAACTGCGATGCAAGCTCTGAAGAGCTTGAATGGTGCGGCACCGGCCCGAACTTCATCCCCACGTGGGTCCAGGATTTCCGCCGCCGGCCGGCGCAGGATCGCGGCTGCTCAGCGGGCACGCTGGGCGAAGGTCAGGGCCGGAAAATCCGGCAAATGACGGTACGTTCGCAGGCCTCTCGCCGTGGGGTCGAAATCAGCGGTTAGTACGGCACCGCCCGACCCGTGTATCCCCCGGAGTAGAATTGCAGGGCTTATCATCGCACGCCTATGACGCTGGACGAATACAAGCGCAAGCGCCGCTTTGACGCAACGCCCGAGCCGCCACCCGAAGTGCAGGAGAAATCGGGACACCGTTTTGTCGTGCAGATGCACCGGGCCACCCAATTGCACTACGATTTCCGCTTGGAACTGGATGGCGTGTTGAAATCCTGGGCCGTCCCACGGGGGCCCTCGCTTGATCCTGCCGACAAACGCCTCGCCATGCAGGTCGAAGATCATCCCGTTTCTTATTTTGATTTTGAGGGCATCATTCC
>Ga0187767_10000040_pt1 | contig 17088 bp, 7 predicted proteins | sample 0216_QUI02_MP10__4_FD_133006 | JGI IMG/M metagenome (GOLD analysis project Ga0187767, IMG submission 133006) | Tropical peat soil microbial communities from peatlands in Department of Meta, Colombia - 0216_QUI02_MP10_10_MG | ecosystem: Environmental > Terrestrial > Soil > Wetlands > Peat ...
TCAGCTGCTCACCCGGAATGCCCATGAATTGCGGCGCGCCCGCTCCCGTGCCGATGAAGATCGCATCGTAGCCCTCTTCCGCAAACAGTTCATCGATCGTGATCGTTCGCCCAACCACCACATCGGTCTCGAACTCCACGCCCATGGCGCGCATGTAGTCCACTTGCTCCCGGATGATCTGCTTCGGCAGCCTAAACTCCGGGATGCCGTACACCAGCACCCCGCCGATTTCGTGAAGTGCCTCGAACACGTGCACCACGTGCCCCTTCTGCACCAGCTCGCCCGCTGCCGTTAGGCCGGAGGGCCCGCTGCCCACGATCGCCACCTTTTTCCCCGTCGGGGGAGCGTGGACAATCTTCGCCGGGTCGAAGTGCTTCTGTTCGTAATCCGCGACAAAGCGCTCCAGGTACCCGATGCCCAGCGATTCACCGCGCTTCTTCAACAGGCAGCCGCCCTCGCAGTGATCTTCCTGGGGGCACACCCGCCCGGTGATGGCGGGCAGCACGTTGTCTTCGCGGATCTTGGCCGCCGCCGCCATGAAGTCTCCGGCCACGATCAGCTGCACGAACTCCTTCACCTTGACGCCCACCGGGCAGGTGTCGGTACAGGTGGGCTTGGCGCACTCCAGACAGCGCAACGCTTCCTGGCGGGCGAGCTCCGGCGAATAACCGAGGTTGACTTCGGTGAAACATGTAGCCCGCCGGCCGGGCGGCTGCTCCGGCATGTGCTGCCGCGGTAGCTTCATGCGCTCCCGGTTGGGTAGAGGATTCGGCGATGTTGTGGGCGCCGGCTTCACCGTGTGCCCCCTTCTCTCGCGCACACCCCGGCAGGCTCAAGTTCAGCAGCAGTCTTGTGCTGGTAGTCGTCCAAGGACCTCTTCTCGGCTGCCCGGTACATCGCGTTGCGCTGCACCAGCACCTCGAAATTCACCCGCTGGGCGTCGAATTCCGGGCCATCCACACAAGCGAATTCGCTCTTGCCGTCGATCAGTACCCGACAGCCGCCGCACATGCCCGTGCCGTCGATCATGATGGGGTTCAGGCTGACGACGGTGCGGATGCGCTCCGGCCGCGTCATCTGGGCTACCGCCTTCATCATGGGGATCGGGCCCACCGCCAGCACCAGGTCGATGCGCGTGCCGTTACGGATCAACTGCCGCAACTTGTCGGTGACGAAGCCCTTGTCGGCGTAGCTGCCGTCGTCGGTGGTAACCAGCAGCACGTCGCTGACCTCGCCCATTTCCCGCTCCAGGATGACCAGCTCCTTGCTGCGGGCACCGACGATGGCAATCACCCGGTTGCCGGCCTGCTTGAGCGCAGCCGCCGTGGGATACGCCATCGCCGTCCCCACTCCGCCGCCCATGATCACCACCGTGCCGTATTTCGCGATCTCCGAAGGTTTGCCCAGCGGCCCCACTACGTCCAGGATGCTGTCGCCGGTCTCGAGCGAGTTCAGCAGGTGCGTGGTCTTGCCCACCGACTGCACCACGATGCTGATCGTGTCCCGCTCCGGGTCCGCCCGTTCGATTGTCAGCGGAATGCGCTCACCTTCTTCATACACCCGCACGATGACAAACTGCCCCGGCTTATGCCTCCGCGCAATGCGCGGAGCCTGTAAAATGAAGCGTTTGATGCCGGGAGCCAGAAACTCTGCCAGAATGATCTTGAACACGCGCTACCCCGTAGTGAGCTTCCAGGACCATTGTCCCGAAGCCCCATCCGTCCGGGCTGTGACACGAATCACATCGAAGGCGGAGCGGGATCACGCGTGGCTTGCAGCCAGCAGAGGGGGCAAATACGGAAATCTTGCCGACGCGTCGGACCGTGTCCTTCTGATGGGCGGAAAGGGTCGCCTTCGGTGTGACAACCGGCGACTCGCTAAAGACGAACGACGAACGTCTAACCACCACCTACCGGCTTCAAAATCGCTCCTCGGCTCGTCTTCCCATTCATCACCACCATCAACGGCGTCTCAAAGTGCAAATGCCGCACCACGCCTCGTTCCTCCGCGGCCGGTTGTGCCCCCAGCCACGCCCAGTCCACAAATCCCTCGCCAGCGTCGGGATTTACCGTGAAGTAACCCACCTGAAACGCGGTCAGGTTCTGGAAGAAGTGGCTGCCTTGGGACGGGGTGACGCGCATATCCCGGAATCCGGCTTCCACGATCACGCGCGCGCCTGAGATCTCATCCCACTCCACCGGAATGCCCAGCCACGGCTCGGTCGATCCCCAGCGGCCCACGCCAATCAGCAGATAGGGCGCGTTCTTCTGATTGAGCACCGCGTTGAAGTGCGCCACCCCACGCGCCACCTCCTGGCTGCGCGAGCGCTCGAAGCGGTGAAAATCCACCACGACGGCATCCTGCAGGTCCGCGATGCGGCCGTTGCCCAGCACCTCCGCGCTCTGGCAGAGCACCTGGGAGGGCTCAACGTCGTCCATGCGCATCTCTTCGCCGTCGAGCGCCAGCGACAGGGGGCGAATCTGCAGGAATCCGAACTCCGCGGTTTCGTCCGCATGCCGTGGCAGGCGCACCGCGAACTCGATCTCCACCGGCCGCGCGAAGGCGTCTTCTCCGATCTTCACCAGCCGGTCGAGCAACGGCGCCAGGGGGAAAATGTCATGTTTCAAGATGGGTGCAAAGGTCACCACCCGTACCCCGGGCCGGCTGGAGCCGTCATACACCGCGTGGTTGTCGGCCGAGTAGGTCGAACTGAGCCGAGCCAGCGTCCCGTCGGCCTCCGAGATATGCAGCGGAAAACGAGCCTCCCTCAGTTCGGCCACGGGGTCGTCCGCAGTCCGGTCGGGATGATTCATCTCCAGCGCCCAGAATTGCGACTGCGAGTTGGCCAGGATGTCCTCCACCGAGGAAAACTGCACGATGTGCCGCGGGTAGCGAGGACAGAAGGTCAGGCATTTGCCGCCTTCCACCACCTCCCGGCCCAGTCCGAGCGCCACGGCCGCGATCCCGTCTTCCCGGCTCATCGGCGGCACGGGATAAAAATTGCGCGAGCGCACCACTCCCGAAAAGTCCGGGTAGAACCGGCCCGCGTGCCTCGAACCCACCACCTGCTGCAGGATGACCGCCATCTTCTCTTCCTCCAGCCGGTAGGGCGTCGCTCGCACGTAGGCCTTGGCGTGCTGGCTGAAAGTCGAGGCATAGACACGCTTGATCGCCTCCATCAGCCGTTCCAGCCGCAGCGAGAGATCCGCATGCTGGTTGGAGAGCATGAACGTCTCATAGACGCCGGTGAACGGCTGGTATTGCGAGTCTTCCAGCAGGCTCGAAGAGCGCACCGCCAGCGGGTAGAAAACCTCGGCCAGGAAGTCCAGCAGGTCATCGCGCACTTGCGCGGGAAAGGAAGCTTCCAGGAAGCGCCGTTCGATCTCGGCGTCGTCCGCACCATGGATGGCAAAGTCGGCAAGATTGTTCTCGCTGAGAAACTTGTCGAAGACATCGGTGGCCAGCACCAGCGCCGGCGGTACCGTGATACGGATGCCGGGAAACGCTCGGGCCACCCGGCGCTGCCGCAGCAGGTGGCGGACGAAGGCTAACCCGCGTGCCTTGCCGCCCAGCGAGCCCCCACCGAGGCGCAGAAAGAACGCGTCGGTCGAGGTCAGTGCGGCACGGCTGAAATCGCCGATCAGCACCTGGCTCTGCTCGTCGCGATAGTCGGCGATGGAGTCGATCAGGTCGCGCCGCAGGTGTTCCGGGCCGGAGAAATCCGACACTTTTCGCGGCCGCAGCTTCTGGGCCAGGGCAAACTCCGTTCGCGCCATGAGCCAGTGCGAGAAATGATTGCTGCCGGCGTGGTACACGATGCTCTCCGCCGGCACCTGCTGCAGCATGGTCTCAAGTCCACCCATGTCGCGCGCCCGCCCCACCTCGGTGCCGTCGGGCAGGCGGAAAACGAAGTCGCCGAAGCCGAACTGCTCTCTCAGCAGACGGCGCAGGTCGCGCAACAGCGTGGGCGAGCGCTTGCGCAGGAAGGCAAATCCTTCGCCATACGCCCGCGCCCGGAATTGCGTGCGGCTGGTCTGTAACACGATGGGTACGTCGGGCACCGCCTCGCGAATCATGCGAGCCAGCTCGAACCCGGCCTCCGGGCTGAGTACGCCGGCACGGGGAAACTCCACGTCCGACACCACTCCCAGCAGGTAATCCCGATATTTCAGAAACTTCTCGGTCGCGTCCTCGTAATTCGAAGCCAGCAGGATCTTGGGCCGCGCCTGCATGCGCATCAGCTTGTGGGCCACGTTGATGCCTTCCCGAATCACCTCGCGCGACTGCGTAATCAGCTCGGTGTAAATCACCGGCAGGAAGGACGAGTAGTAGCGGATGTTGTCTTCCACCACCAGGATGACGGGCACCCCCATCGCTCCGGTGTCGTGTTCCACGTTGCGCTGGTCTTCCACGTACTTGACGATGGAGATCAGCATGCGCGCATTGCCCTGCCACAAGAACACGCGCTCGATGTCGCTCGCCGGATTGCGGGCCACGAAGCGCTTCAGCTCGCGGTAGTCATAGGCCAGCACGACCACGGGGACGTCCAAGCCGGCCTTGCGCACTCCGCGCGCCAGCTCTGCCGCATCCATGTCCCCCACTTCGAGATTGGTGACGATCAGGTTGAAGCGCGGCTGGGAGCGTGCCAGCGCCACCGCCTCCGCGCCGGTCGAAACCTGGGTGATGCCCGGGATCTGCTGCAGGTTCAGCTCGAGCGATTCCCCGATGAGCAGTTCGTTGAGGCGCCCGTCTTCGCGCAGAATGAAGGAATCGTAGAGACTCGAAACCAGCAGGATGTCCTGCACCCGGAACGGCATCAGGTTCTCGAAAGCCTCAAAGAGCTTTTCCGCGTCCAGCACGGGATCAGGTGGGTTTCGAAGCGGCATAAAAGCTGTCGTCAGTCGTCAGTCGTTATGCAAGAACCGCTCAATCTAAGAACACCCCCCTCGCGGCAGCAAAGGTCTCAGGTCCTGGGTCGAGCTCCAGTCCGCTGCTTGCAGCGGAAGCATCGCGGCGCCCATGGTAGCCCCGGCATCGCCGCTGTCTCGTGGCATCCAGACTTGCATCTTGTTGTCTGAACTCTCTCCATCCTGCTCCGCACTTGACCTCGCATAAAAAAACACGCGGGGCGGAACTCGTCCACCCCGCATCCCTTCCGATTCGCAGACGAGGCTACACCAGTCCCTGGTCCAGCATCGAGTTGGCCACTTTGAGGAAGCCCGCGATGTTGGCGCCGTTCACCAGATTGCCGGGGGTTCCGTACTCCTGGGCCGTCTCGAAACAGGCCTTGTGGATTGCGATCATGATCTTGTGCAGCCGATCATCGACTTCCTCGCGAGTCCAGCTCAGCCGGGCGCTGTTCTGCGCCATCTCCAGGCCGGAGGTCGCCACGCCTCCCGCATTGGCAGCCTTGGCCGGGCCGTAGAGCATTCCGGCTTCCAGGAACAGACGCGTGGCTTCGAGCGTGCTCGGCATATTGGCGCCTTCCGCCACCAGCTTCACGCCGTTCTTGATCAGGTTGCTCGCGTCCTTGGCATTGATTTCATTCTGGGTAGCGCTGGGGAAGGCGCAATCCGCTTGGATGTTCCACAGCGGGTTGTAATCCGACTTGATGTCGGTGGGCATGAAGATCGCTTTCTTATACTTGTCCGCATACTCGCGGATGCGCCCGCGACGCACGTTCTTCAGTTCGATGACATAGGCCAGCTTCTCGTGGTCGATGCCATCGGGATCGAAGATCACGCCGTTGGAATCGGACACGGTAATCGGTTTGGCGCCCCAGTCGAGCAGTTTCTCCACGGTGTACTGGGAGACGTTGCCGCTGCCCGAAACCAGGCACAGCTTGCCTTCCAGCGATTCTTGGCGCGTCTTCAGCATTTCGGCGGCAAAGTACACGCAGCCGTAGCCGGTGGCTTCGGGACGAATCAGCGAGCCTCCCCAGTTCAGGCCCTTGCCGGTCAGCACGCCGGAGAATTCATTCCGCAGGCGCTTGTACTGTCCAAACAGGAAACCGATCTCCCGTCCGCCCACCCCGATGTCACCCGCGGGGACGTCGGTATCGGGCCCGATGTGCCGCGCCAGTTCAATCATGAAGCTCTGGCAGAAGCGCATCACTTCGCTATCGCTCTTGCCCTTGGGATCGAAGTCCGATCCGCCCTTGCCGCCGCCCATGGGCAGCGTGGTGAGCGAGTTCTTGAATACCTGTTCGAATGCCAGGAACTTCAGGATGCCCAGGTTGACCGAGGGATGGAAGCGCAGCCCGCCCTTATAAGGCCCGATGGCGCTGTTCATCTCGATACGAAAACCGCGGTTGATCTGCACTTTGCCCTGATCGTCAAACCAGGGGACACGGAACATCAGCACCCGCTCCGGCTCTACGATGCGCTCCAGAATTTTTGCTTCCCGGTACTCGGGATGTCTTTGAAGAACGAGACGCAAAGACTCAAACACCTCCTCGACCGCCTGGTGGAACTCGGGCTCGGCCGGGTTCTTGGCCTTTACGCTGGTCATTACCTGTTCGATGTAATCGCTCGAGGTCTTCAGCTCGGGCGGCGTCATGGTGAAACTCATAGGCATTGTCCTCCAATCACACGCTAACTTGCTTCGTTCTATTCGGTTATCAAATGCTCGGGTTCGGTACTGGTCCTCAAGCCATTTAAGTCCTCTGTGCGTGAAGGCCGCCGTGACTGGTGTCACGGGAAAGGGTGACCCCTGCACGGCGGCGCTTTGGAAAGGCAGGGATCGTTGTTGCGCAATCACCACGCCCCGGGCGGCAGGAAACAACGCTAAGAAATCCGAGAAACCGGTCCGGGACGCAATCACTCCTCCAGATATAGCTTTTTGTGAATGGAATACACGCGGCGCGAAGGAGCGGCGAAGGAAGCCTCGGCTTGGAGTCGCCAAAGCGCATACGGGGCGAAGGCAACGACCGGAGTGCCTTCTCGAACCAAGCGCGGGGAAAGCGCGGACGCCTTCCCCGCCCGGTTGCCGAACAAAGCTAGAGAGCGCTGCACACAGCCTTGACCTCGGTGTACATCTCGAGGACGTCGTGACCCATCTCGCGTCCCCAGCCCGACTGCTTGTAGCCGCCGAAGGGCAGGGCCGCGTCGAAGATGTTGTAGCAGTTGATCCACACCGTTCCGGCGCGCAGCTGCGCGGCGAGGCGATGCGCCTTCTGGATGTCGCGGGTCCAGATCCCGGCGGCCAGGCCATATTCCGAGTCGTTGGCCTTGGGGACGAGTTCCTCGGTGCTACGGAAAGGAATCGCGGCCACGACTGGGCCGAAGATTTCCTCGCGCACCACCTTCATGTTGTCGTTGGTGTTCACCAGTACGGTGGGTTTCACGAAGTAGCCTTCCTCACCCAGCCGGCTGCCGCCGGTGGTTGCCTTGGCACCTTCCTGGAAACCAGACTCGAGGTAGTTGCAAACGCGGTTCAGCTGCTCCTGGGAGACCAGCGGCCCCATGTCGGTCGAAGCATCCCAGCCCGGACCCACTTTAATCTTCTCCGCCCGCTGGGAAACGCCGTCGACGACTTTGTCGAAAATCTTGTCCTCGACATAGAGCCGGGAACCGGCGCAGCAGCACTGCCCGTGATTGAAGAAGATGGCGCTGGCGGAGCCGGCAATGGCCGTGTCGAGGTCCACATCGGCAAAGATCACGTTGGGCGACTTGCCGCCCAGTTCGAGTGACACCTTTTTCAGGTTCCCTGCCGCCGCCTGCACGATGAGCTTGCCGACTTCGGTGGAACCGGTGAAGGCCACCTTGTCGACGCCCGGGTGCGCGGCGAGCGCGGCTCCCGCGGTTTCGCCGTAGCCCGGGACAATGTTGACCACGCCGTCCGGAATACCCGCTTCGGATATCAACTCACCCAGCCGGAGCGCCGAGAGCGGAGTCTGCTCGGCGGGCTTGAGCACCACGGTGCATCCCGTTGCCAGGGCCGGACCGAGTTTCCAGGCCGCCATCAACAGGGGGAAATTCCAGGGGATGATCTGGCCCACGACGCCGACCGGCTCGCGCAGCGTATACGCAAGATACTGCGCGCCCGGCGTGTAGGGGACGGAGATCGGGATGGTGTTGCCCTCGATCTTGGTCGCCCAGCCCGCCATGTAGCGGAACAGGTCGACGGCGAGCGGGACGTCTGCCACCCGCGCCACCGCCAGGGGCTTGCCGTTGTCGAGCGTCTCGAGTTCAGCAAACTCCTCCAGGTTTTCCTCGAGCAGGTCCGCGAGCTTCCAGATGAGGCGGCCGCGCTCGGAGACGGTGAGCCGGGACCATGGCCCGGTCGCGAAGGCAGCGCGCGCCGCTTTAACCGCGCGATCGATGTCCTCGCGGTCGCCTTCGGCGATGTGCGCCAAAACTTTTCCGGTGGCGGGATTGTAGGTAGGGAAGGTCTTGCCGGAGGCTGAATCAATCCACTTGCCATTGATCAGCATCTTGCGGGGCTTGGCGATGAAACTTGCAACCTTGGTCTCCAGCGGTACGCTGGAAAGAGCTGTTGCCATGATTTCCTCCTCGAACAGCGAATGCGATGCGCGCGGTAAGAGCCCGCCTGCTCGCGAACGGCAGCCGCTCCAAGAGCGCTTGGATGCTTGCGGTCATGGGTCGGTGGAAAGGGCAGCGGAGCGGATCGCGGGGAGAAATTATAGCTCAGTTTGGTCCCGCCGCAAGACGCAGTTGTGCACCTCGGGCGCATCCTGGTGCGCCCGAGCTGGGCAGTCGCGGACGCACGGTTTGCGCCTGCGCTCAAGGGAAAAGGCTACGAAGCCCCTAGTTTTGATGTGGTCCCGGACATCGTCGAGTTCTCGGGTGTTCGTGCCTGCCTGCACGCGCGCTCTGGAAATTTTTCTCCAGGCACGACAACTCGCCCCGGACAGCCTGCCGGCGGGGATGCCTTCTACGACTTGTGGGAAGACGCTGGTTCTGGAGGGCGAGACGGGAGTGCCGATTCCGGTGTTGCGCACGCCTCGAGCTGCATCCCAGGGATCCGAGCCCGCATTACCAGTTGGCCTGAGCACTCCAGAAGACCGGCAGCAGGGAAGCACAGGCGGAATTTGCGTGTGGAGGGCGTCTCGCACGCGTGGCACACCCCTGAGCTTTGCTTCAGCGCGAGCTGTCGCCGAGACACAGGCATTCCAGGGCGGTTGGCTTGACAGCTCTAACAGGAGAACGCCGCCCTCACAGCCCACCCGCAACACCTCCTTGTGTGATTCCAATTCTTGTAGGCGAAACGGGGTGCAATCTTCAAGTCCCCATAGATCGAAGCTGTCTATCGAGGACAGGGCACTGATTCTAAGAAGGTTAGCCGAGGGCCACTTTTGGCCAGCAGGTTGCACAGCGCCACACTGAGGCTGAAAGCCGGTGTGAACGCTGGTCTTTCTATCGTTGCCGTGTATTGCCAGGTCCTAGGCCTTTCAGTAACAACGGCTTGACAAGTCAGTGTGGCGGGTGGAAAATTTCTGCCCACCTGATACAGTTCCCGGGTTTTTGTTACGAACCGGAGTGAGTTTACCCGACAGCCGCGCCTCAGGTAGACATTTGCTGCGCTTGAGGGGGTGGGATGAGAAAGCTGCAGTTCTGCCGATTCCTCTTCTCGCGCCGTCGCTATGGGCGTATCCGCGCAAGCTCCGAGGGACAAGGCAAGCGTCAAATCGGTAACAGGCGAGAGCTTTCATAATTGCAGGTCAGCTAGGCAGGCGGAAGTTTTCCCGTCTGCCTGAATTTCGTATTTCTTGCTTCCGGGAGGATGCTGCAATGCGAAACCCCATGTTAAGCAAGGTGGTTCTGTTTGTGCTGTTTGCGTTGTGTGTCGGGACCGCGCTGCCGGGCTGGACACAAGCGGTCGCCACCGGGACCGTGCAGGGTGCGGTGACAGACCCAACGGGGGCGGTGGTTCCTGGAGCAACGGTCACGCTAACCAACAACGCGACGGGAGCCAGTGTAACCACTGCAACCAACGATGCCGGGCGGTATGTTCTGGTGAACGTCAACCCAGGGGATTACGCCATCTCGGTAGCGAAGCAGGGCTTTGCCACAACGAAGACCCAGGAAACGGTCAGCGTCGGCAGCGTTCTCACCGTTAATCTCCGTATGGAGGTGGGTGGGGCTACGACCACCGTCGAGGTGAGCGCCGCGGGAGTACAGCTGCAGACGACCAATGCTACCGTGGGGAACACCATCAGCAGCGCGGCCATAGATTCGCTACCCAGCCTGAACCGTGACGTCACCACATTTGTGGAGTTGCAGCCTGGCGTAAGTCCAGACGGCAGCGTTGCTGGCACGGTGGTAGACCAGAGCACCTTCATGCTTGACGGTGGCCAAAACACCAACGACATGGACGGTAGCATGAGTGTCTACACAAACACCTACGCCGGTGATCCCACAGGGGGCGTGTCCAATGGAAGCCTGGCCGTGGCGGCCGGGCCCACTGGAGTCATGCCAACCCCGGCGGACAGCGTCGAGGAGTTCAAAGTCAATACCGCCGGCCAGTCTGCCGACTTCAACAGTTCGTCGGGTGCCCAGGTGCAGGTCGTTACCCGGCGCGGCACCAATACCTGGCACGGCAGCGTGTACGAGTACTATCTGGACAACAATTTCTCGGCAAACACCTGGGACAACAACTTCACCGGCACACCCGTTCCCGACTGGCATCGCAACCGTTTTGGGGCACGGGCCGGAGGGCCGATTCTGCCGGAAATGCTGGGGGGGAAAACCTACATCTTCGCCAACTACGAAGGCTATCGCTGGCCTAATTCCGTGACCTATGAGAGAGCGGTTCCGTCGGACGCCATGCGCATGGGCCTGTTGACCTTCGGCAGTGTCACTTACAACCTGAACCCGACCCCGGTGACCTTTAACGGGACGACTTACCCGGGAAGCACGCTGGATCCGCGTGGGCTTGGAATCAACTCGACCGTGCAGCAACTGTGGAACCTGATGCCGCAGTCGAACGAGTCGGCCTGCGGCATCAACCGTTGTGACAACGTGAACGTGCAGGGATTCAGGGCTAACGTTGGCATCCCAACCGACAGCAACTTTGGGGTGGTTCGCCTGGATCATGACTTCGGCCCGAAATGGCATTTCATGTCCAGCTACCGCTATTTCAAGCTTTCCGCCGCGGGAACGGAGCAAGTGGACATCAGCAACGGTAAGGCCACCTCCTTATCCAGTAACCCGCAGGAGCCCTGGTACCTGGTCGCGGGCGTAACCACCAACATCAGCCCCAACGTGACCAATGACGTTCACTACAGCTTTCTTCGCAACTGGTGGGCTTGGAGCCGCCTTGGCGGCGTGCCGCAGTTGTCGGGGCTGGGAGGGGCGCTGGAGCCCTTCGGCGAATCCGCGACCGCCGCGCTGACTCCCTATAATGTGAACACCCAGCAGACCCGCACCCGCTTCTGGGACGGGAAAGACCACTACATTCGCGACGACGTTTCCTGGCTGAAAGGCAACCACCTCCTGCAGTTTGGTGGGGCTTACCAGCACAACTTCAATTGGCACCAGCGCACGGACAATGGCGGTGGCATCAACTACCAGGCTGTTTATCAGATGGGCATCACGAGCGGCGCCGGAATCAACATGGCCAGCGTTCTTGGGCAGATACCTGGGCTAGACCCCACTGACGACAAGAACTTTGGGCGCGATTACGTGGCGTCGCTGGGCATCGTCTCGATTTCGCAGATTGCCTACACGCGTACCGGCAAAAACCTGCAGTTGAATCCTCCGCTCACGCCAGCTTTCGACCAGAGCACCATCCCGTATTACAACGTTTACTTTAGCGACACCTGGCATTTGAGACCAAGCCTCACCCTGACTTATGGCTTAGGGTGGACGCTGGAGATGCCACCGGTGGAAACAGATGGTAAGCAAATCGAACTGGTAGACATCAACAACAACGTTCTTGATTCACAGGCTTATCTGAATTCCCGAGAACAGGCGGCTCTCCAGGGCCAAGTCTACAATCCGTTCGTCGGATTCAACCTCGTGGGCAACACTGGTAGGAAATACCCTTATGATCCGTACTACCACTCGTTCAGTCCGCGGGTTGCGGTCGCGTGGAACCCTCTGGGCAATAACAACACAGTAATTCGTGCCGGCTATGGCCGCATCTTCGGCCGCCTGAACGGGGTCGATCTCGTGCTGGTGCCGCTCCTCGGCACCGGCCTGATCCAGCCGGTACAGTGCTTTGGCCCGGACAAGGGCGGCGTTGCCTGCAACGGGGCGAGTAACGCTACTCCTGCTAATACGTTTCGCATCGGCACCGACGGCTTGACGGTGCAGTTGCCCCCGGCCACGCCAACGCTTCCACAGCCCCTTTACCCTGGTATCAACGGTATTGCGGCGGGCGCAGGTGAGGCATTGGATCCCCACTTCCGGCCTAACTACGTGGACTCGTTCGACTACACGTTGCAGCACCAGTTCACAAGAAACTTCACTGGAGAGGTAGGCTACATCGGTCGCTTCATCCATCATGAGTACCAGCCCATCAACATCAACTCAGTTCCCTACATGATGACCCTGGGCGGCCAGAGGTTCGACAAGGCGTATGCCAATGTGGTCTGGCAGTACTGTGGAGGTAATGCAGGAATGGCCGGATCGGGGTGTGCCGCCAATGCGACTGCCGTGCAACCGCAACCGTTCTTCGAGGCCGCCCTTGCAGGGACAGGTTACTGCACGGGCTTCGCGAACTGTACGCAGGCACTGGTGGCAAACGAAGGCATCAACGGAACGGGTAATCTGACGTTCTCCAACGTTTGGAGTCTGTGGAGCGATCTGGACAGTGGACCATTCAACTTCCCGCGCAGCATGATGAATACCGCGATTCCCGGCCAGGCAAATGGCAGCTCTGGACAACTCACGAGCGGGGTGGGAGTGAACGCGAGCGTTGGCCACGGGAATTACAACGGGTTCTTCGCCTCGGTTAAGATGAATGATTTCCATGGGCTTACGGCCCAGTCGAACTTTACCTGGTCGAAAGCCTTGAGCTCGCTAGCTGTGGTACAGGCCACCAGTGAAGCCACGGCCACTGACCCTTACAATCTGGACTTGGGATATGGCCCGGCGGGCTTCGACCGCAAATTCGTCTACAACCTGTTTTTCGTGTACCAACCTCCGTACTACAAGGGACAGTCGGGGCTTGTGGGTCACGTTCTTGGAGGTTGGACAATTGCGCCGATCTTCGCTGCCGGAACCGGCGTGCCCATGATTCTCGGCACAGTTAATGGCGGCGGGCAGGGTTTCGGCGAGGGCGACTCGACTAACTTCTTTGCCCAGGGGGAGTCCGAGAACGCAATTCCCATCACGAATCTCCCCACCTCGTCCGTGCACAAAGTCTCGGGGAATTTCCCGAATTTGTATGCCAACCCGTCAGCGGTGTACAACCAGGTCCGTCAGCCCATTTTGGGTCTGGACGAGAAGGACGGCGGATGGGGTTTCCCGCGCGGCTTGGGTTACTGGAATATCGACCTGAGTATCAAGAAGAACTTCAAAATTACCGAGCGCTTCAATCTCGAAGCGCAGGCAGTGTTCACGAACCTGTTTAACCACGTGGTGTTCTTCGATCCCGGGTTTGGCGGAGCCGAGGGCAATGATTACCTCGACACCAGCAGTCCTAGCAGCTGGGGCACAGTAGCGGGGCAAGGCAATACCCCGCGCACCATGGAGTTTGGCCTGCGCTTTAACTTCTAGCCGATCGCCGGAGGAGCGGGTAGGCGCTTCTCGCTCACCTGTATGGGCCGCAGCCTTCAGTTGCGGCCCTTTTAACTGGATTTCAACACGGAATCCGCCCGTCGGGGAACGAGGCTGTGGTGTTGCTTGGGCGGTCTACGGATGTTCTTCGGCCGGGTCAGGGAAGAGGCCAACAGGGGTTTCTGCCGTTTGGAAGCAGGCCCGCGCGTCAGCGTCGGGGACGCTCTCGCTTGTCCAGGTTGGAAAGGCTGGCGTTAGCGGGAGCGTAGCCGGGTGCGAGCATCAGAGCCTTCTCAAACTCCGCACGTGCCTCGGCGAACTGTCCCAGCGCCCCGAAGGCGTTCCCCAGGTTCGTGTGGTACTCAGGATCGGTGGGACTTAGCTCGAGGGCACGCTGGAAGTGCTCGATAGCTTCAGAACAACGATCCATCTCGCAATAAACAGCGCCCAGATTGTTCTGCACGGACGACGCGAAACGATCGCTCGTAGCGTGCGCGCGCAGCGCTTGCTGGAAATACTCCACCGCTCGATCGTATTGATGTTCGTCCTGCCAGGCTATGATCCCCAGGCCATTCAGGGCGTTTTCGTCGCTGGGATTTGACTCGAGTGCCTGGCGCAGCGCTTCTTTTGCTTCTTTCCAACGCCCGGCTTGAAGCAACACGCCTCCAACCGCCGAACGGACACCAGCGTCGGTGGGATCGGCCGCTCGTGCTCGGCTGAGGGCGTCCAGGGCTTTGTCCAGATGACCCTGTTGACTGTAAATGAGGGCAAGGCCAAGGTAAGCCGAATCGATCTGGTCCCATTCGGGAGGATCCTGTTGCTGAGCCAGAGAAACCGCCTGCTGATAGTGGCGCTCGGCCGCGTCCAGGTCGTTTCCCTGCGAGCGAATCAACTCGGCGACCGCGTTCTGCATGTCAGGGGAATTGGGCGATGCTTTTGCAGTCTGGGAGAAGAGGGTGAACTCGTTGGTCCAATCTGCATTCCGTCTGACCGTCTGCGCCACAAACACGCCTAGCAGGAGGGCCAGGGCGCAGCCTCCCAGCCAGGTACTGGGAGCTGGCGCCAGCCTAGCCAGCCCCTTGTTGACCAGCCACACGAGGAGCAGGCAAGAACCCAAGGACGGAATGTAGAGATAGCGCTCCGCGAAAACATTTCTTCCCACACCGCGCAGGTTAAGCACGGGAATCAGGGTCAGAAAGACCCAGCTCGCGGCGAAGGCCGCCAGCGGGGCCCGCCGAACACTGTATGCGATCCCTGCCGCTGCGACAATAAGGAAGAGTATTGCCGCGAGAGCCCGTGGATCGGTGAGGGATCGGACAGGATCGAAGACGTGATAGGCGTTCAGTTGTATGGGGAGCAGCAGCTTCCACCAGTACTTGGCCACGAAATAGGCAGCCGTCAGGACGTAATCACTCAGCGGCAGGACCCATCTACGCTGTGATGTGTAAAGGAATCCCAGCGCGTGATGGCGCACGATAAGGTAGGCGACGACCACGGCCCCATAGGGCAGCACTCTCCAGCATGCTTTGCGCCAACGCACCCAAAACGACTCGTCTCCGCACAGGACGAGATAGCAGGCGATGACCATGGGGAGCGTCAATGCCATCTCCTTCCACAGCAGGGCCAGGGCGAACGAGGTCCAGGACAAGATCCGTGGCTTCGGTCCGCGAAGCCACCTTCGAGGTTGGTCGCCGGATGCGGAGGCGGGTTCTGCCACGAGGAACAGATAGAAAGAGAGAAAGAAGAAAACCGCGCAGCCCAGTTCGGTCAGAGCCGAAGCCCACGCCACTGCCTCGGTATGGATGGGATGCACGGCGAAAAGGGCCGCCGCTGGCAGGGCCAAGGCAACCCTACGCGTCAGTTCGAATAGAACAGCGTAGGCCAAAAGAGTTGCCAGCAGGTGGAAAACGAGATTCACAGCGTGAAAAGCCACTGCATCGAAGTCAAACAACTGGGCCGTCGTTCGGTACGTCAGCATTTGCAGGGGACGGTAGTAATTGTTTCGCGATTGTTCGCCGGGGTGGGTAAAGGCCCAGACGTCGGACGAAAAGAGGTTGAGCCAAGCTGTCCCGGCTCGAAGGTTAGGATTCTGAAGGATCTGCCGGCTGTCGTCCCATACAAAACCGTTCCGGAGAGTGTTCGCATATCCGAGCATGACCAGAGCCGTCAAGAAGACAACGGCAGCGAGATGGCGGGCTGGTGTCGAGGCGATACGACGCGAGACTTTCTTTTCAACGGTGCGGGATGAACTTTCGGGTGGTTTTGGGGCGGCCGGCGAACGACGTCGTTTTCTGTGAGCCACCTTGACCCTCTCCGGGAGAGACCGCAAAAGTTCTGCAACGAATGCTTACTTGACACTCCCTGCGCCTAAAGGCGGGGGATTCTTCCTTCAATCGAGACGGTTGGCTTTCGCGAGTCTTACATCTCGTCCTCAAGCGTCAGACATTCTTCTGGTTCTCCACACGTCTTCAGGACTTGCCAGGGTGCTCCACCTACGGTTGAAACCAACTGGGAGTTGGTCCAGAGTGTAGGCAGCCGGGATTTCAAGGTTGGGAATACCTGCCTCTCCAAATGGGAAGAATATCCCTTCAGGTTCTTTATCAACCCGTGGATACCAAACTGTAGGTCCACAAGAACATGTCGCGGCCGAAAAGCAGGCTCGCCCTCCCGAACTTTGCGGCCAAATTTAGGCATACAAGATGGTAACAGCAGTGCGCCGCCCATATCTCCATGTCGGGGACGTCAGGGGCTTTCGTTCGCAGGTCGGGTAACCCACGCAGGTGAGTCACGCGAAGGCAGCAATGCAGTTACCAGATCGACCTCAGGCTGGAGCGAGCGTTCGAGTGCCGCCAAGGATCACCGTGGCGGTTCGCCCTGCGCCGGGAGGAGGGTAGCAAGGGTAGGCTGGGCTAGGTTCAGTTTGTTGGCGCTGGAGTCGTGGATATCGCCGTGGGTAGGCGGCCGGTAAAGGTGGCGTGTACCCGACAGCGTAGCCAGCCCCCGCATAGAGGCGCGGGCCAAGCGACTTCCGACCGCGGCCAGAGCATCGATATTCGAGCTTTGAGCCTTTAGCTGTAGCAGCGAGGTGGTCGGACGCGCAGGTGTTCACGTTGATGACCACCACGTCGGAGCAGGCTTGGGAAAACACACAAGATGAGACCGCCGCGACCAGTGGATTGACAGAACTTTACAAAGCGCGGTCTCCCAGGCGGACGATGGCCTTCCGAGCGTAGGCGCTGAAGAGCAGGAGTCAGTATAATTAGGCAACCCACGACTCATTGACGGGAATCTCAACTCAGAATGCACACATCTCTATTCGCTCAACCCCGGATCGTGGGTGACTCCACCAACAAGGCAAAGGAAATGAGGATGTATAGCTACAGCCAATTGACCAAGCTGGTCA
>Ga0187767_10000063_pt1 | contig 14819 bp, 10 predicted proteins | sample 0216_QUI02_MP10__4_FD_133006 | JGI IMG/M metagenome (GOLD analysis project Ga0187767, IMG submission 133006) | Tropical peat soil microbial communities from peatlands in Department of Meta, Colombia - 0216_QUI02_MP10_10_MG | ecosystem: Environmental > Terrestrial > Soil > Wetlands > Peat ...
GCTGAAGAACTCCTCGGCTTCGCGGACTTCGGTGCGCTGAAGGTGGCGGATCTCGGTGGCTATCTTGTCGAGCGTGGAGGCAATGACGGCCAGCGTGGACAGGTAGAAGGCATGGCGGTCGCGCTGGATCACCTGGGAGGAGATGTCGGCGGCCTTCAGACCCAGGCGGGCGCAGATTTTGGCCTCGAGTTTCGGGGAGAGGTGGGCGAAAGTGCCGACGGCGCCGGAGAATTTGCCGACGCGCATGCCTTCGGTGGCGTGGCGAAAACGCTCCAGGTTGCGCTGGGTTTCCGAATACCAGTTGGCCAGCTTGAAGCCGAAGGTGATGGGCTCGGCGTGGATGCCGTGGGTGCGGCCGATCTGGGGGGTGTCCTTGAATTCCCAGGCCCGGCGCTCGAGGACGGCGGCCAGGTGCTGGAGGTCTTCGGTGATGATCGCTGAGGCTTGCATGACCAGCAGGGCTTGGGCGGTATCGACGACATCGTTGGAAGTGAGACCGTAGTGGAACCAGCGGGCATGGGGGCCGACGATTTCCGCGACGGCGGTGGTGAAGGCGATGACGTCGTGGCGGACCTCGGCTTCAATTTCCTGGATGCGCTCGAGACGGAAGCCGGCGCGCTCGCGGATGGCGCGGGCGGCAGACTTGGGGACCAGGCCGGCCTCGGCAAGGGTTCCGGTGGCAGCGACTTCGACAGCCAGCCAGGTCCGGAAGCGATTCTCGTCGCTCCAGATGCGTCCCATGTCGGGACGGGTGTAACGGGGGATCACGCGATCTCCAGTCCGGGGTAAATGAACTGTGCATTGTAAATGAGGGGCAGGTCGAGGGACCAGCGTAAGATGCCCGTGGATGGTCGCCCGGAGGAAGACCGGGCGCCAAGAATCACCATCGGCCACGCCGCCCCTTCTGGCGGCGCGCAGGCACAGGCCCGGAGGCCGAGGCGTGGGAACGGGGTGCCGGGAAGCCCCCCGAGGACTGGGGACGGCATTCCCCCAATCAATAATATCGTGCTACGATATTTATTGGAACCTGTCTTGTTACGATATAATCCGTGGCATGCACAGGCTCACCCTGTCGGACTACGAATCGCTGGCCGAGTTGCGCTACCAGATCCGCAATTTTCTTGCCTTCAGCGAACAGGCGGCGCGCGCTGCGGGCTTGGAGCCGAGACAACACCAGCTGATGCTGGCCCTGAAAGGGTTGCCACCGGAGGTGCGGCCACGGATCAGGGAACTGGCGGAACGGCTGCAGATCCGGCACCACAGCGCCGTGGAACTGGCTGACCGGCTGGCCAAGGCAGGATACGTGCGACGGCAACGGGCCGGGGACGACCGGCGGGAAGTGTTGCTGGCGCTGACGCCGCGGGGCGAACGGGTATTGCGTGAGTTATCGTTGCACCACCGGGCGGAGCTCCGAACGGCGGGTCCTGCGCTGCTACGAGCCCTGCGCCGGGCGACGCGGGGAGGGGGAAGCGGAGTTCGGGGTGGCCGGGGACGGCTGACAGGTCAGAGCACGAGGCGAGAGCGGTGACTCTGGTTGCGGCCGCGTCTATCGGCATGGTTTTCTCGACAAGTGGTGAAACTTACCCTGCCACCAAACAGAGTTCGTCGGCACCGCGACTGGATTAGGTCCTTATGCACAACTCCGACGCCACAGGGCCCGCCGACAAGCAAAGCCTGAAACCGGGGAGCAGTGCCATGGCACCGGTGATGGGCTCGAATGGGATGAGGCAGGTTCTGCTGGAAGGAGAGCCGGCGCGGTTTCGGCTGTTGCTGGTGTCGCTGTTTGCGGCGGGGATTGGGCTGGTGGCCGGTGGCGTGGCCTTTCTCCTGTACCGGCTAATCGGGCTGTTCACGAATCTTTTCTTTTTCCATCGCTGGGACGCGAGCTTTGTGAGCGCGCGGGCAAATCCTCTGGGGCTGTGGGTGATCGTGACGCCGGTGATGGGTGGAATCCTCGTAGGATTCATGGCCAAATATGGGACCCCGAAAATCAAGGGGCACGGAATCCCGGAGGCGATGGAGGCGGTAGTAACGAACCGCAGCCGGATTGAGCCGCGGGTGGCGATCTTGAAGCCGTTGTCGGCGGCCATCGCCATCGGCACGGGCGGGCCCTTCGGGGCAGAGGGGCCGATCATTCAGACCGGGGGCGCGGTGGGCTCGCTGGTGGGGCAGTTGTTCCACACGACCGGGGCTGAGCGCAAGGTGCTGCTGGCCTGCGGGGCGGCGGCGGGGATGTCGGCCACGTTTAGCACGCCGGTCGCGGGGGTGATCCTGGCGATCGAACTGTTGCTGTTCGAGTTCAAGACGCGGTCGTTTATCCCCCTGGTGATTGCGAGCACACTGGCGACGACGGTGCACATGGAACTGCTGGGTGCGGGGCCGATGTTCAGGGTGAAGGCCCTGGATTTCGCGGTGCCGCGGGCGTTGCCGTTTTACCTGGTGCTGGGCGGCTTGTGCGGACTGGCGGCGGTGGGCTTCAGCAAGCTGCTGTACCGCGTGGAGGACCTGTTCGACAAGCTGCCGGTGGACGAGCTGTGGCGGCCGGGGATCGGGGCGCTGGGGCTGGGAATTATCGGATACTTCGTGCCCCGCGTGCTGGGGGTGGGGTACGACACCATCGACGACATCCTGAACGGGAACCTGGGCCTACATTTGCTGCTGCTGGTGATGGTGGCGAAGGCGGCGGCGCTGGTGATTTCGCTGGGGTCTGGGACCTCGGGAGGGCTGCTAGCGCCGATGTTCATGTCGAGCGCAGCCCTGGGCGGAGCCTTTGCTATGGGGGGGAACCGGCTGTTCCCTTCCGCGCAATTAGGAGTGGGAGCATTTGCGCTGGTGGCCATGGGAGCGGTCTTCGGGGCGGCGGCGAGGGCGACGTTCTCCTTCATCATTTTTGCGTTTGAGATCACGCGGGATTACAACGCGGTGCTGCCGCTGATGCTGGTGAGCGTGATTGCGGACGGAATCGCCCTGGTTCTCATGCCGCGTTCCTCGATCATGTCGGAAAAGCTGGCGCGGCGGGGGTTGCGCATTCACCAGGATTACGAGACGGATGTGCTGCAGCAGGTGCAGGTGGCTGAGACCATGGACCGGGATATTCCCGTAATCGTCGCCCAGACGCGGATGCGGGAACTGGCGGAGCGGATTGCTCGGCACGATCCCGGGGTGAGCCGGCACCAAGCCCTGTGGATCGTGGACGGGACGGGCCAATTGGAGGGTGTAATCACGCGAGGAGATGTTATGCGGGCTTTACCGCGGGATCAGAACGGAGCCATGACCGTGCTGGAGGCGGGGACGCGGGACCCGGTGGTGGCGTATCCGGATGAGGCGCTGGGGACTGCGGCCGCGCGAATGCTGGCGCACGACGTGGGTAGGCTGCCCGTGGTGGAGCCCGGGAATCCGCGGAAGCTGGTGGGCTACCTGGGACGGCGCGAGGTGATGGCCGGGCTGTTGCGGCGGCTAGAAGAGGAACATGTGAGAGAGCCGGGGTGGTTGGGAAGAAGGCCATCGTTGTAGCGATCGTGACCGAAGGGCCGGGGCTCGGTGTCATTCCGTGACCACCTAGGTTGCCCGTTTCACCAGGCCGCGGGCGAGGGCGGTCCCTAAGAAACGTTACTTGGACTTGCTGGAGGCGGGAACGCTGACACGGACGTTGCTGACGGGAATCTTGTGGTCGGCGGCGACGATGAGGGGCAGAAGGGATTCGACCGAGATGCCGAGGGTGCCGCCGGAGAAGCCGTCGATGAAGGCTGAATTGACGCCGATGACCTTGCCCTGCGAGTTGAAGACGGGGCCGCCGCTGCCGCCATGGGCCGTGGGGGCGTCGTAGATGAGCTTGTCGCCGACTACGTCGCCGAGATGACCGCAGGTGGCGGAGGGGCGGATGAGTGAAAGCGCCGCAAGTTCGCTGGCGGCGCCGATGTCGTCACGGCGGAAGGCCAGGCGCTCGTAGATTCCGGTGGGAGACTTGGCGACCATTCCAGCCACGCCCATGGGATAGCCGATTACGGTCACAATGTCGCCGGCCGGGCCGGGTTCGGTGGCCAAAGGCAGGGGCGCCAGCATCTCAGTGAGGGGAGAAAACTCCAGGTGAAGAATCGCCAGGTCTGTGTTGGCTGAAACCACAGTCGGATCCAGGTCGACCGGGGTCGGCGATCCGGGGAAGAAGGCAACCAGCTTTTCAAGCGAGGGGGTGGCGCCTTGGCCGATAACCGCGTCGGCTTCGGGATCTCCGTACCAGGGCTCGGCAACATGGCGGTTGGTCGCAATCAGACCATGGGCAACGACGAAGCCCGTGCCGGAAACGCGGGCACGCAAACGGGGAGGCTGGCCATGGAACCCGACGCGGTAGATGCCGTGAATGTAGCAGATGGAGTCGCGGTAGCGCTGGAGAACCATGGCAGGCATTGCCTGCTCCTGCTGAAGCTGCGCAACCTGCTTGTGCAGTTCGGCGACTTCTTCCGCAAGCCCATTGGTGGAAGGTGGGGCGTAATGGTGCAGCAACATGCCGGTGCCAGCCAGCAGCAGGACGGCTAGAACGGCCTGCACCAGCCGCGTCCAGCTCTCCGCCGCTTCGTCAGTCGATGGTTTCAGGTCTTGCCCGGACATGTGATTCGGTCTTTGTCAGTGGGGGAGGAGAAGTGGCCAGAGCGTGATGCAGGCCTATCTTGCCGGAAAGATTGAACCCGGGCTAGGCACGGAAGGCGATGTACCGGAGGGCGCGCTCTCGTTACTCTGCTTGTAAGTTATCTGTTTGCTATCGGATAGAACAGCGTCGTCCCAAGACGTGCCCAAGCGCAAGAAGAGGAACCTGGTAACCACCGAGGTGAGGGCCCACCGTTTGGGACTGCAGAATCCTTTCAACTTTTCCGACCAGAGGGCGCAGGGGATTCCGAGGAGCAGAGGCGAGAACCTGAGAGCGTACGGGTAGCTCATCTGCACCAGTGTTGCCGCGCCCGGGTGCGGCCGTTGGCAAGGCGCCGGCTAGACACGTTCGAGGGCGTGCAGGGTGCGGTGGTTTTCGAGGTTGCCGGTGTTGAGTGTGGAGGCGGGTTCGAAAAGCAAAATCCAGGCTTCTTCCTCGGCGACGGGACGATGCTCGACACCGCGGGGAACGACCAGGAATTCGCCTTCTTCCAGCCAGATGTGTCGATCGCGAAGTTCCATGCGGAAGCGGCCTTTCACGACCAGGAACATTTCGTCCTCGTGCTGGTGGTGATGCCAGACGAATTCACCCTTGAGCTTGTCGAACTTGACCATCTGGCCGTTGAGTTCGGCGGCGATGTAGGGCTTCCAGAACTCGGAGATGCGAGAAAATTTTTCCGCGATGTTGACTTTGTCCATGGCGTCCTCGGGGAATGTTATACGGTTAGGATTCGCAGCGGCAGGGGCAGGTCGCAAAGATAAGGCGGGCGGGGCTGAGTTCGGACCTAGCGCGGAAGGCACGTCATCGAAACAGTGCTCGTCCCACGGGACCCGGTGCTCCGCAAGGTGAAAGGCCGGCGAAGGACTCCACCAAAGGACACGACCGAGCCGGAGTGCCAGGCTCACACAAAATCAGTTTTCATACAGCAGAACGCCCTCGGTTTCCTTGGAATCCACCGGGCGGTAGTAGAGTTTGCCGTCTTCGAGGAAGACCTCGATGAACGCCGGGCGGGTGGTAATGGTGCCCTGGATCAAGGCTTCCGAAAGCGGGTCTTCGATGTATTTCTGCAGGGCACGGCGCAAGGGGCGGGCGCCGTAGCTGCGGTCGGTGAGGGTCTGGTTCAGGACCCATCGCTTGGCTTCGTCGGTGACCGTTACGGTGATGGAACGCTGGGCCAGATTCTGGTTCAGCTGCGTGATCATCAGCTCCAGGATCTGGATGAGGTCCTGCTCCGTGAGCGCGTTGAACAGGATGACCTCGTCCAGACGGTTCAGGAACTCGGGATTGAAGGTGCGCTTGACCTCGTTCTTGACCAGGTCTTCCACCTTCTCCGAAACCATGTCTTCTTTCGTCGACTGGAAGCCCAGGCCCTCACGCTTCATGAGGTGGCGGGCGCCGATGTTGGAAGTCATGATGATGATGGCGTTCTTGAAGTCGACGGTGTTGCCCAAGCCGTCGGTGAGCTGGCCGTCTTCAAAGACCTGGAGCAGGATGTTGAAGACGTCGGGGTGTGCCTTCTCGATTTCGTCGAGCAGCACGACCGAGTAGGGGGCGCGCTTGACCCGCTCGGTGAGCTGGCCGCCCTCTTCGTAGCCGACGTATCCGGGAGGCGAGCCGATCAGTTTCGAGACCGAGTGTTTCTCCATGAACTCCGACATATCGAAGCGGACGAGCGACTTATCGCTGCCGAACATAAACTGCGCCAAGGTGCGGGCAACTTCGGTCTTGCCTACGCCGGTGGGGCCGAGGAAGAGGAAGGAGCCGATGGGCCGGTTGGGGCTCTTGAGGCCGGCGCGGCTGCGGCGTATGGCGCGGGCCAAGGCGACGATGGCCTTGTCCTGGGAGATGATCCGCTTGTGAAGCTCTTCCTCGATGCGCAGCAGTTTCTGCGACTCTTCTTCCTTAATGGAAGTAATGGGGACGCCGGTCCAGCGGGAGACGACGTCCTCGATGTCCTCGCGGCCTACGACACCGGTGGAAGATTCGTCGAGATGATATTTCTCGCGAAGAGCGCGCAGGTTCTCGCGCTCTTTGCGCTCCTCGTCCGAATAGAAGCGCGCCTTCTCGAACTCGTGATTCGCGATGGCGTTCTCCATGCGATGGACGATGAACTTGATGCGTTTCTGGACCTCGGTGATCTCGTCGGGCAGCGAGGTCTGGCGCAGCTTGACGCGGGCGCCGGCCTCATCGATGAGATCGATGGCCTTGTCCGGCAGGAAGCGGTCCGGGATGTAGCGGTTGGAGTGCGCAACGGCGAAGCTGATAGCGTCGTCGGTGTAGGTGACCGCATGGAATTTCTCGTAGCGGTCCTTGATCCCGAACAAGATCTTGGTGGCGTCGGTTTCGCTCGGCGGCGGCACCTTGACCGCCTGGAAGCGGCGTTCGAGGGAGCGGTCTTTCTCGATCGACTTGCGGTATTCGCCGGGCGTGGTGGCGCCGATGCACTGGATTTCGCCGCGGGAGAGCGCGGGTTTCAGGATATTGGCGGCATCGAGGGAGCCTTCGGCCGAACCGGCGCCGACCAAGGTGTGGAGCTCGTCGATGAAAATGATGGAATTCTGCGATTCCATCAGCTCCTTCATGATGGTCTTGAGGCGCTCCTCGAACTGGCCCCGGTACTTGGTGCCGGCGACGATCAGGGAAAGATCGAGGGCCAGGATGCGCTTGTCGGCGAGGAAAGACGGGACCTCGCCGTCCGCGATGCGCTGGGCGAGGCCTTCGACGATGGCCGTCTTGCCCACGCCGGGTTCACCGATGAGGACCGGATTGTTCTTGGTGCGGCGGCAGAGAATTTGGATGACGCGGTCAACTTCGTTTTCGCGACCCACCAAGGGATCGAGTTGGCTGTCCATGGCGGCCTGGGTGAGGTCGCGGGAAAACTCGGCGAGCAGGGAGGACTCGCGTTGGCGCTGGGGCTGGGTCTTCTCCTGGCTGGAGCGGGCGAGTTCCTCGCGGATCGTGGAGAGACGAAGACCGCGCTCGTGCAGGATCTCGGCGGCGAAGCATTTTTCTTCGCGCAGCAGTCCCAGCAAGAGATGTTCGGTGCCGATGTGGCGGTGGGACAGGCGCTCGGCTTCCTCGGCGGCATAGGCGAGGACACGTTTGCACTCATTGCTCAGGGGCAGATCGACCGAAGTGGAGACCTTCTCCCGGATGGTGGTGCGGCCTTCGATCTGCTTCCGGATCGATTCCACCGACGCATGGGAACGGAGGAACCGGTTGGTCAGGGCTTTGTCTTCGCGCAGAAGGCCCAGCAGAAGATGCTCGGTCTCGATATAAGGCGAGCCGAACTGGCTGGCTTCGTAGCGCGCGAAAAAGATTACGCGCCTGGCTTTCTCCGTATAGCGTTCAAACATAGCGCCCTTCCTGAGCCCTCCGGGAGAGAAACCCGTTCCCGGCCCCCCTGGCCCGTACAACTATTATGCAATCAAGAGGCCACCAAACCCAACTCCCCGGAAGCGTCTTGCTCGCCGGGGGAGTTACGTTTATGACTCCCGATCCGTTACCCTCATGCCCCACGCAAGCGCACGAGGCAGATACGACTCGTCCTTTCCTGGTGGCGCGGTGAAGGTTCTGATGCACTCACGCGGGCAACGACTCCGGCGCGAGTTCTTCGATGCGGCCATGCTCGAGGCGTAGCACGCGATGACAGCGGCGCGCGAACCCAAGGTTGTGAGTGGCGAGGAGCGAAGTCAGCCTGCAGTCGCGATGGAGCGTGGCGATCAATGCGAAGACCGATTCTGCCGTACGCCCGTCGAGGTCGCCGGTCGGTTCGTCGGCTAGCAGGAGCCTGGGCCGGGTAATGAGGGCCCGGGCCAAAGCCACCCGCTGCTGCTCGCCCCCGGAAAGCTCGCCGGAACGATGATGCGCCCGATGATCCAGCCCGACCTCGCCCAGCCAGCGCGTAGCCTCAGGCTTGACCGAGGGCCAAGGCCGCCCACGCAACAGAAGCGGCATGGCCACGTTCTCTAAAGCCGTGAACTCGGGAAGCAGGTAGTGAAACTGCCAGACAAAGCCGATCTGAGTATTGCGGAAATCAGCGGCCGCGTCGGAAGCCAGCGAATTCAACGGCAGGTTGGCGAAGTATACGTCACCGTGAGTAGGCTGTTCAAGAGCGCCCAGGACATGGAGCAGGGTGCTCTTGCCGGATCCGGATTCGCCCACGATGGCAAGCATCTCGCCCGCGCTCACCTGGAAGGACAAGTTTTCAAAGAGCACCAGGTCTGATTCGCCTGAGCGAAAGACCTTCCCCAAACCGGATACCCGTAAGATAGGGTCTTGACCCATTGGATGCAAACCGGCCTGTCCGCGATACAGAGACACGGCACAGACACCCGGTGACCAGCTCCATTAGATCATGACGCGGGGTCGGGTTCCGAATCTGCATCATCCGCAGGCCCATACACGGAACTCTATACCCGTTAATTACCAACACAATGTGACGATGGTCACAATGGCACGTAAGTGCCTCGGGGCTCTGGGTGACACCAAATGAGGAAATGACGGCGCAGGGCGGGGCGCGGGAGATAAAACAGGTATGCCGGCATGGCCGGTAGCAGTTCGTAAAAAAAGAAGCGCGCGAACCGGGGAGAAACGCAATGAGGACAGATCAACCTCTGCCTGGACTACTCATAGCGGAGGGCCTCGGCGGGAAGAATGCGGGAGGCGGACCAGGAAGGGTAAAGGGTGGCGATGAACGAGATGCCGATGGCCACGAGAGAGACGAGGAAACCGTCGGTGAGGCGGGGGGCGAAGGGAACATAATCGATGGAGTAGACCTCGGGGGCGAGAGCGAGGAAGTGGTAGCGGGCTCCGGCCCAGGAGAGGGCAAAGCCGAGAAGCAACCCAATGGCTGTGCCCAGGATTCCGATCAGCACGCCTTGGGTCACGAAGATACGGCGGATTTGCGATTTGCGCGTGCCCATCGATAGGAGAACCGCGATGTCCTTGGTCTTCTCCATGACCATCATGGTGAGCGAGATGAGGATGTTCAGCGCGGCGACCAACACGATGAGGCCGATGGTGATGAAGGTGACTAGGCGCTCAAGGCGCAAGGCGTGGAACAGGGCCTTGTTCTGCTCCATCCAGTTGGTGACCATGAAACCCGGGCCGGCGGCTTTCTCGAGTCCATGGCCGACGGCAGCGGCCCGGTAGATGTCGTCGACCCTGAATTCAAGCACGGATACGAGGTCGCCGAGGCCGAACAGTTGTTGCGCGTCGGAGAGTCGGGTGAAAGCCCAGGAGGAATCGTAGTCGTAGAAGCCGGAGTTGAAGATGCCGACGACGCGAAAACGGTTGTACTTGGGCACCATGCCGAAGGGGGTGAGTTCGCCCTGGGGGCTGGTGACGAGCACCACGGAGCCGACCGTGGCGCCGAGGTCGGCGGCCATGTCCTTGCCCAGGATGACGGGGGGCATGGCGGCAACGCGGTTTTCGACGGATTGCAGGTCGTCGGGCGACGGAGGCACCTTGGTGTTGTTTGCAGGCGGATTGGCGGATGGGTTGAGCGCGTTGGCGGAGCCCATGGTGACGGTGTTGAGGAGATCGCTGACTCTGCACTCGTCGGCTGGGATCATGCCCTTGAGAACGGCGCCGCGGGCGCGCGGGCCGCGGGAGATAAGGACCTGCTCGTAGATGGCGGGGGCGGCAGCGACAACGTGCGGCAATTTGGCAAGGCGTGCCATGAGGGGTGGCCAGTCCTTAATGCCGTCGCTCTGGATGCGGAGCAGGTTCACGTGCGATGTGGATCCGAGGAGTCGCTGCTGCAGATCCTGGCGGAAGCCGTTGTTGATGGCCAGGGCGATGATGAGCGAGGCGACGCCGGCAGCCACACCGGCGATGGAGATGGCGGTGATGATCCCGATGAAGGCCTGGCGACGCTTGGCTCTCAGATAGCGCTTGGCGACGAACAATTCAAATCTCATGGGAGGTCGGCAATGCGTGCCAGCAATCCGTGATCAGCCCGGGCGTTTACCCGCCATCGTCAGCCGGCCAAAGCGCGATTATAGACGGAGACGTGGGTGGTCAGCGTCTCGGGAACAGCGCGGGAACGGAATTGCGGTAGTCGCGGAAGGCATCGCCGAAGCGCTGTTCGAGTTCTGCGTCCTCCTTATGGATCATGAGCGCGCCGCTGACGATGGCGAGAGCGGTGAGAGCGTGACAGACCATCAGGCCTGACCCCGCGCTCCAGGCGAGCATCTCGCACAGGTGACCGAGGTAGACGGGATGGCGGACGCGGGCGCGGATGCCGCAAGTGACGAGACGCTGCTCGGCGTCTTGCGCCTTCAGCTCGGGGAGTCCGCAGAGCTGTTGCTTGCTGAAGTTCACGCCTGCCTGGCGATAGATCCAGAATCCAACCGCGAACAAAGCCGCTGCCGGAATCCAAAGCCAGGGCATGCGGTAGAACGCGACGTGACGCCAGGGCCGGGTAATCAGGGCGGCGACAATCCAGGTGGCAATCCAAAGAGGAAGCACCACGCCGTAAGGCGACCAACGGCGCGAGCGCCAATACTCCACCCGGGAATGGAGCACAAGCCAAAACCCAGGGATCGTGGAGTACACGATGCAGGCCAACCAGGCAAGGGTGTCGAGGGCGGGGAGCACCGGCGGATTGTAGCATCGCCGGAGTCAGGCCTCGATGATTGAGTAATCGGGGAGAGTGGCAAACAGCCAAGGCCTCGGCCGCGCAGGATGGGAAGAGGGCGGCGCGAGGAGGCATGCTCGCGGGCCAGATGAGCGGTTGAGCTGCGCTCGATCAGGCGCGCGAGGCGCCCGCCCCCCTATTATTGGGCGCGGACGATGGTTTTAGCGGCGCTCATGTTGTCGTAACGGTCGTAGGCGCGCACCACGACCACGTGGTCGGTGGAGGGCTTGGCTTGCGAGCGCTTGGGGTCTGCGCCAGAAGCCTGCGATTCAACCGGCACCGGGACTCTGAAGTCGTAGTTTTCGCTCTTCGAGTCTGAGATCTGGTCCACGGGTTCGACATACTGCCAGTCGCTGGCGTCGATGGAGAACTCGGCGCGCTTGATGGGAGAGAAGTTGTCCACGGCAACGAAGGTGATGTGAATCTTGTCGCCTACCAGCGCGGCACTGAGGTGGTCGACCCGGGGCGGGGTGGTGTCAAGGGCGACGCGGCCACTTTCCTTTTCGCTGGTCATGGCCTCGCCGGGGGAGTGGGACGGGGCGTCGGAGGCCACTACTTTGAAGGTGTAGCCGCCGTCGGGGAGCAGGCTGGCATCGAACGAATAAAACTTGTCGGAAAGGCCGTCCTTGAGGAGCAACCAGCGGGATTCGCCGTCGCCACGATAGTAGAGGGCGTAGACGAGCTGGTCGTCGTTGTCGTCGTGCGCGGCCCACTTGACCCCAATCGAGTCGTGATCGCGGATGCTGGGGACGGGAGGCTCGAAATGGGGCTGGCTGGGAGCGCCCGCACTACCACCCCCGAGATCAACCGCTCCTGCCATGGGCTTCGGCACGGGCTGGTAACGAAAGCCCACCTGCACGGAGATGTCGTCGATATCGGGGGCGACGTTCTTGGAGAGGTAGTTAAGAGTAACGCTATTGACGCGAGGCGCGGGATTGCCGGAGTGGAGGACGGCCTTCCACTGCGCGAAGCGGGCAGGCGGGATGGGAGCCTCGCCGTCTTTCTGGAGGTCGACTTTTTTCCAGGCGCTCCAGTTGCGGTCGGGATTGTCGACATTGCCGCTGCGGGCGAAAAGCTCGACGTTGCCGGCCCCGCGGTATTCTGTGCGGCCCCAGCGGGAGAAGATTTTGGCGTCGAAGACATCGCTCTCGTAGGAACCTTCGGACTGGGGCCCGGGGCCGAACACGAAGACCTTGCCCAGGTTGCTGCCGGCGGCGTAGAGGCCGCCCCGCGGGGCCTTGGCGAAGGCGGTGACCTGGGAGGCGCCGGCCTTGACCAGATCGACGAAATCGCCATTACTCTCGACGGCGAAGATATGGCCGCGGTTTCCGGTGCCCGCGAGGAGGCGCCCCTGGGGATCGAAGGCGAGGGCGTAAACAATATCATCATGCGACGACCAGAGGCTGGTGGGTGAGCCGTCGGGAGCAATCTTGTAGATTTCGGAGCCGCCGGTCGCACCGGCACCGGGCGCGGGGAAGCCGGTGAGGGCCGTCATCATGGGGTTCGGGTTGGTGACAACCATGGCCGGCTGACCCTGGCCGGGCATGGGAGTGACGGTAGGAGCCGGGGGATTGGGTGCGTTAAAGGGAACGGGAATGATGCTGGGACGCTTCTCCCCCACGCCCGCGGCGTAGATATTGCCCGCGGAGTCGAGCGCCAGCGAGGTGATTTCCTTCTTGGGCGCGCTGTACAGGACGAAGGCTTCGCCCGAGGGGGCGACGCGATAGACGAGGCCGCTACCGTCGGAGCCGGCAATGAGGTTCCCGGCGGGGTCCAGGGCAAGGCTGCGAATGTGGGCTTCATCGCTCTTGAAGAAGACGGTGTGTTCGCCTTGGGGAGTGACGCGGTAGATTTCGCCGCGGTCCCCAGTCGCGACGAAGAGGTTGCCCGCATTATCGAGCGCAAGATCCCAGATGTACTTGGTGCCGGGGTCGAAGTAGACAGAGGAAGTCCATGCCGGGTCGACCTGGTCTTTGGATTTATCGGAGGCAGCTGAGGTCTGGGAGTCCGCGCCGGGCTTGTGCTCCACCTTGTAGACTTTGCCGTCGGGGGCAGTCCCGGCAAAGACGATGCCGTTCCGGTCGACGACCAGAGCCTGGACCTGCAGTTCGGGGGGATTGAAGATGATGATGGACTTGCCGTCGGGGGTGACACGATAAACGCGGCCGGGCGAGCCGGCAGCGGCGTAGATGTTGCCGCCACTGTCAGAGGCGATGGACCAGATGTAGGTGGATGGAGCGGTATAGAGCAACTTGAAGGCGGGAGCGAGTTCGAGGCCGCCGGTGCTGCGGAGGGCCACGCCGTCCGCGGTGCCCTTAGTGAGGTCATCAAACCGGGATTGCTCCCAGGTGCGGGTCCCATCGGCCAAGGCGGGAGTGGAGAGGAAGGCAGTTACCATGACAATGGCGGTTAGTAGACGCATTTGCGGTTCATACCTCGGAACGAATAAAGGAGAAAAGCCAGACTAACACGCGGGGGCCGGGCGGGAACAAGCGGGGAGGCCCGGTCGGCGGGACTGCCGCTGGCGGCGGACTGCCTTTCGCCCTACCGAAAAATTACTGTCCTACTTCACAGTGATAGTCAGAACCTGAGCACCGGATACCACGTAGTCGAGCGGTGCAGTACGGGCTTCGCCTACGGATGATTCGCCGAGGACGACCATCTCCTGCGTGCCGCGCATGCCGTCCATGACATTCATGACGGAGAGCGGAAGGGTGGGCATGACCTTATCCGCGACCATGGCCTCAGGATCGGCTTCAAGGAGTGAAACATAAACGCGGTTGTTGGCGTGCTCCTTGTTGAGGGCGGCGATGGTGGCGGCGAGGTCGAGTTTGCGAGCGAACATGGGTAAGCCGCGACGCACGCGATCGAGGGTTTCGCCATCGCTGACCAGGATGCGCAACGGGCCCTTGGAGGTTGAGGTGGGAATGCGGATGGGGATCTGGCGAACCATGCGCTCGCCGCGGTAGGGAGCGAGAACGGTTTCGACGGTGATATCGTCGCCGGGGCGGGCTTCGCTGACATCGGTGCGGGCGCTTTCGAGGCGGGCCCAGCGGCGTTCGCGGACCACATCGAAGGCCAGCTTGACGGACTGCACGTCGGGAACGTCGTAAGGATTGTCGTAAATGCGACCGAAACGGTCCCCGAGGGCAAGAGCCGCGGCGAAAGCAGCGGGCTGCCCGCCATCGGACGGGGCGAACATATTCTGCAGCGTGACGTCCGGATACCCCTTGACGCTGATGCGTCCGTTCAGGCTATAGGTGGTTTCCTCTCCGTACTCGTTGATGCCATGCAGGGCATTGAAAACCGTGGCCATGATGGCCACGGGGCTCAGGCGCGCGTTGTTGAGGACTTCGTAGTGAATGTCCTTGGAGAGCGGTCCGCTGTGCACGGTCAGGGTGACAGGGATCATGTCGGGCTGCTTATTGAGCAGGCCCATGATACCGGTGTGCCGATCCTGGACAAAGGCGCCGGCGGCTTCCGTGGTGTTGACGATCTTGAAGGCGTTGAGCGGCGAGGGGAGCGTGGTCAGGA
>Ga0187767_10000064_pt1 | contig 14774 bp, 18 predicted proteins | sample 0216_QUI02_MP10__4_FD_133006 | JGI IMG/M metagenome (GOLD analysis project Ga0187767, IMG submission 133006) | Tropical peat soil microbial communities from peatlands in Department of Meta, Colombia - 0216_QUI02_MP10_10_MG | ecosystem: Environmental > Terrestrial > Soil > Wetlands > Peat ...
GAAGGCTTCGGTGTTGCCGCACTTAGGGCAGTCGATCTTCGTCGTCGGAAGCGAATTGAGCTTCGCCTCTTTGTCCCCTACCACCTTGATCTGCGGGGTGTTGGAGAGCTCCTCCTCCGTCTTCTGCATGACCGTGTTCCCTTCTTTCTTCGAGTAGCCGCAGTTCTCGCAGATGTAGGTTACCGAAACTTCGCGGGCACCCTTTACCTGCTTCAGCTTAAGGCGCGTGCCGCACTTCGGGCAGAACTTCAGCTGGAAGCACCGCCGAGGGCCTTCCTCACGCCTTCGAAGAGCTCCTGGGTAGTCTCCATGGCGCGTTCGACGCTGTTGGCGAACGCCTTCTCGGGCTTGATGCGCTGGGCCCTGACTTTGAGGACAAGCTTCTTGATGAGAGGGTGCGGCGGAAGCACTCCCGCAAAGGTCACACTTTTCTCCTCGAGTAGCTCGTGATGGACGATTTCAGCCAGCGAGTAGTCCTCCCCAGTGATCTCCACCGTGAGGCCCTTCTCATCTTCGCTGGTCGTTTGAACTTGCAATTTGTCTGACCGCCCCTCGGTTTCTTGTTAATAAGCTGAACGCAGGATTCGTTTCAAGCAGAAGGATTTTTCGAGGCTACGGCTCTATGGGTGTCTGGCCGAAGTCTCTGGCCAGCTTCCTGTCCTCGACGTTCCCGCACTCGTCACACTTCGCCCGTGTGGCGCTCCCTCGAGCGAGCGGTCGGCCGCAGTTCCCGCACATCGCTGACACCACGCCCATGTCGGGCTCCTCGATGGTCAGATGGATTATCCCGTTGAGCAGACTGAAGACCCTTGCCCTGACTACGTCGCCCTGCTTTACCGGGGTGGTCCTCCTCTGCCCCCTCCCTCCGCCCGAGAGCCCCCTGAGAGACAGCATCCCAGAGAAGTCCTTGTACGTCGGCTTCCCGTTGAGGAAGTAGATGTGTAGGTTGGCAGAGTTGGCTTGCACTGTCTCGACCTGGCCTGTGACCCAGGAGTCCACCTGGATGATTTCGGGTTGTACGGCTGGTTTCACTGAAATCTCCATGCTCTTGGGGTCCTTGACGACCTCACCTACCGTGAGAGCCCTGATGAGCCCTCCGGCGTCATAGGTGTGCTTGCCCGGTAGGAACTCCTCCGACACAGCGAGCTTGTCCCCGGGCAGGACCCCGTTCGCCTTGTGTTTCGTTTCTTTCATTTCTTGATCAACCCCACCGTGAGCTCAATCCACTTCGCGCGTTCAAGGAACTCCCCCGGCTCCCTCCCCTCCATAAGTGCAACTAATGCGTCCGCCTGGGGGATGGAGAGCACAGGCCGGTCGAAGTTGAAGCCGTCTATGGATATCCTCGGGCACGCCGTCTGGACGAACGCTTCGATTTCCCTGTGGGGTGCAAGCCTCTCGGCAGTGACATCTCTCATGGCGAGCTCGATTACCTTCCTGCCGTTCATCTCGAGCCGCTTCGATATCCAGTTGCTTCTCGGGAGCTGCTTCTGTCCCTCCTTGAGCCCAGTGATGACCCCAAAGACCCGGGCGTCCAGCGCCTTGTAGACTGCCAGAACGGCCCTCTTCCGCCTTCCATCCGCAGCCGACTGCATGTCGGTCACCTCGTTCATGTACGGATCCAGCATGAATGTGGGCTTGCCAGTCGCCAGGGCGAGCCCTAAGGCGTGGAACTCGCTCTCTCCCAGCATCGCGAACGCGTCCACCTGCTCCCTCACAGGGAACGAGGTCGAGAAGTCGCACCCGAACACCTGGCCTTCGAGCATGAGGTTGTTCCTCTTCCCGATGACGACCTTGAACCCCTTTGACTCCAACTTCTCTTTGACGGGCTTCAGCTGATGAAGGTGCTGGCTGAAAGTCGCCAGCCCGATAGTCTTGAAGGGTGACAGGACTTTCGCGGCCGTCTCGACAACTTCGTCGAACTCGACGTCGTCGACAGCGTCAACCAAGTATGTGAAGTCCCCCACCTCGGTCACCGCCGCGTTGTGTCCAATATGCAGGGCTAGGTCGGCCTGGAGCCTGGGCACATCATCGTCGACCGTGTCGCAGATTCCGAAGCAGCTGTCCCCTGAAAGGATGCTCTTCACACCGTACTTCTCCTTCACCCTCTCCATCAGCTCCTTCGTCTGGCGAAGCAGCCCACCGGGCGCGTTGACGAGGATTACCTTCGGCCGCTTGGCCTCGATAATCTGGAATACTCTTGTTTCATCTATCTTGACAGTCATCGGGTTAACCTCAGTGTTCCTCGGTCTTCAGAACACGCTTCCTTGAGCCAGATATATACTTCTGGGAACGGAAGGCGCTCCTACGGGGCAGGCGCGGCGCCGCTCTCAGGGTTCCCCCATTGAGGCTTGACGTCCTTCAGCCGCAGAGCGAGCACGAAGCCCAGCACTCCGAGCAGCGAAGCGGCAACCATCGCGACCTGGAACCCTGCCACGACCCCTGCCGCTGTGGATGGCGGGTCGAAGGCGCTCCCGACTGTCAGGAGCACTGCGAGTCCAACAGGGAATCCGACCCGGAACGACGTGTTCACCACTCCGGCCGCCAGTCCCTCTTCCCCATGCTTGGTCCCTGCCACCGCCGCTATGTTCACAGCCGTGAATCCGATGCTGGCCCCCAGCGCCCAGACCATCAGACCTGGGATCAGGGTGAAGGCGCTTCCCGTGGGCGACATCGGGGTGAGCATGAGCGTCCCCAGGGCGATGAACGCGGACGAAATCATGATCGTCTTCCTGGGTCCAAGGCGGTTGACCATACGCGAGGCTCCCCAGCCTCCGACGATGAAGAAGATCAGGGCCGGGGGAAGGGTCAAGAGCCCAGAGTCAAGGGCCGAATAGCCTAGGATGTTCTGGAAGTAAAGGGGGACAATGAACCCGATTCCTCCGACGACCGACGTCAGGACAAGGGCGGTGGCATTGGCAGTGAGGACGGACCCTCGCCTTATGAATGACAGCGGCATGAGCGGTGCCTTCGACCTGGATTCAATCACCAGGAACCCGGCCAGCAGCGCAACGGAGAGCAGCAGTGGTGCCACGGTCAACAGTGAACCGAATCCGACACCCGCCGCGTTAGTCAGCCCGTATACCAGCAGAATCGTTCCTGAAGTGACAGTGAGAGCGCCGGGAACGTCCAGATGCGTATTCTGGAGCCACCCCTTGCCCACGGGCAGGTACTTCTGGCTAAGAATCAAAGCGGCAACCCCGATGGGTACGTTCACGAACATCACCCATCTCCAACCGAGGAAGGTGGTGAGGACTCCCCCCGCCAGGGCTCCGGCCGCGAATCCCCCAGAGAGGATCGCTGTGATGTAGCCGAACGCCTTGTTCCTCTCGGGTCCCTCAGCGAAGAGCCCGATGAAGATCGCAAAGGCGGTGACCGTCGTCATGGCGGCCCCGACTCCCTGTACCAGTCTCGAGATAATCAGGGACAGCAGAGAGGGTGCAAGCCCTCCAGTGAAGGAGGCGGCTGTGAACAGGACAAGACCGACCCCGAATATCCTCTTCTGGCCGAAGACGTCCCCCGCCCTGCCCATCAGCATCAGGGTGCCTGCAAGAGTGATCGTGTATGCCCCGTAAATCCACTGACTATCTGCGATCGAGGCGGCGAACTCCGTCCTGATGGTCGGGAGTGCTACAGTGACTATCGAGGCGTCGATAATGTCCATGAAGTACGCGGCGATGACAATCAGGAAGATCAGCCTGACGTGGGAAACGGACCATGCAGCAACATCAGAAGATTCTTGCAACTTCTACACTCTGGCCTAATACTTCACTGTACTTGTTGACTCGGAACGGCCGGACTCCATCACATCTATAGTCATAGCTGGAGGAATCCTATGCCTGGGCCACAGCCGGCTCAGGCTCGACCACGGCGTGCTCGAGCTTCACGATCTCCATCCTCGTCTTCATGGGGAGCTTCGTCGAGGCGGCCTTCATGGCTTCCTTCCCCTTCTCGTAATTCTCAACCTTGAGGCTCAGCTCGAGGACAGTGTCCCCTATGTTGACCCTTGCGGCCAGGCCGATGGGCTTTCCGAACGCCTTGCGCATCCCTTCCTGAAGCCTGTCTGCACCCGCAGTGGCGATCATCTTATTCTCGCGGAGGACTAAATGAGGATAGGTCACCACCTTGAGGTAGAAGTTCTCCTCTCCGATGAGCGTGACCTTCTTGCTCGCCGCGACCCTCGCAGCCTCGAGCGCGTTGTGCCTGATCTGGACCCTTCCCTCAGAAATCAGTTTGAACATATAGTCGTAGTCTGCCCTGTACTTGCCAGTGGTGAAACGGGCCACCTTCGGGTTGGGCGCGCCAGGGGCGAACTTCTTGTTGTAGAACATCCCTTTGTGCTCTCTGTAGTTTTTTCCATGCACTTTGAATCGCTTCGAAGCGCCGCGCTTTCGACATCCCTAATTAAGTTTCACGAGACTATGCGATGTTACAGCTCGAACTTTGCCGTCCGCTTCTCGCCCTTCCCTCTTCCCTCCGGTGGCTTGAACTTCCAGCCCAGGAGCCGTCCCACTTCCTCCTCTGTCCGGGCCCTCACGAGCTTCGGCGGTTCGTCACGGGTCCAGAGCCCTCGGGAGTTGATCACCATCCCCCTGTCCCTGGCCTTGATTGTCATGCCGATGGTGTGCCCCTTTGGCCCTGTGGCCCACATCTGAGTGACCCCCCAGGCGTCTTCGGTGAGGCAGAGGAACAGGTTGACCTGCACGCCCCGGTAGATGAAATTCGAGATGGTTTCCCCGAATGATGTCACTCTCCCTCCGATCTCCTCCACGCGCTTCGACACCCTGTCCTTCCAGACCACGAAATTCTTTCCCTTCGGAATCACGGCGAAGTCGACGTCATGGACGATGGGCTCCTTCCTCCTGATACTCCCGGCCAACAGGCACTTCCTGTAGAGGTACTTTGTCTTGACCTCGAAGTCCAGGGCTACCTTCCTCGCATCCTCGAGCCTGATGTCCTTCTTGAACGACAAAGCTATGCCAGCTGGGATTCCAGACATTCATCAGGAGTCTTGTCGTGCCTTATCCTGAGTATGAACGGCGCTCTGAGTTTCCTGTCCCTGGTGACCTCCTGGTAGCGCACCTCCACCACCGTTCCTTTCTTCACCTTGCGCGGGTCGACCTTCTCCACCGTAGATCCTACGTTTCCTAGCTCCACTACCTGCCCGTTGTCGTCGTAGACAGCGACAGACCAGGACCTAGGGACCCCCGTGCTCCTGAGCTCCTTCGTCTCAACTATGCCAGTCACGAACACGTCCACGGTGTCGAACCTCTTCAGCTTGAGCCAGGTGCCCGGCTGCCCGTAGGTCGATTCCGGGTTCTTCACCATCACCCCCTCCCGCCCCTGCTTGACGGTTGCTTCCCTCATCTCCATGATCTTCTCGGCGGTCCTGGCCATGGTGTAGGAGACTTCGAGACCCGTCCCCTTCAGAATCTCCCGCAGGATCTTCTTCCTTTCCAGAAGCGGCCTCGGCCTGACGTCGCGGTTGTCAACCTGAAGAACGTCGAAGAGGAACAGCCCCTTCGCCTCCTTCGCGACGTACTCACCGTCGAGGATCATCCTGTAGGGAGCGTGCGTGAACTCCGGGACCCTGGAGAAGACTTGGGGGGTGCTCTTCGGCGTGTAGATCCCTCCGTGCTTGCTCGACAGCACGAGCTTGTCCCCGCTCTTGAAGAGGAAGACCCTGATCCCGTCGTATTTGTCTTCTACAAGGCTTGGGAGCGGATTCTTCGACAGCCACTGCCCGAGGTCCTTCTTGACTGCCTTGGCGTAGTTTTCCTGGACATAGGAAGGGAGCTCTTCGCTCATCCTACTTCGAGATGGTTACCTTTGGTTTCTTCCGCGCCACGGGGACCGCGGGGAGCCTCGAGGCGCCCTTCTCTTCAACCAGGGCCCAGGCGTCGTCCAGCTTGAGTATCCCCTCGCTCATCCCCATCAACAACCATAGGCGGCCGTCCTTTCTTTCGTAGGGATAGATCACAGCGGTGTAGAAGTTGTACCCCCTCCCCCAGGAGAAGAAAGCGACGAGCGCCATGTCCTTCTCGACAAGGTATCTTGCCAACTGTGTGACCCGCGAGTTCGTCTCCCCGACCTTCTTGTCGGTGTCAGGCGCGAGCTGATAGACTTCCTTGAACTTGTATTCTGAAACTCTATCAATGGGTACGAACCCGTCGGGGTCCACCTCCACCTTGGTCGTCCGCTCGAAGGGCTCCACCTCCTCCCCCTCCTGCTTGTCGGTTGTCTGGTCCAAGGGAATCTCTATCCACTTCCCTGTGAACTCCAGCTCGTACTTCAGGAAGTACCTCTTCTCTGTCCTGACGGTTATCGGGAACTCACCTTTGTATTTGACGAACTTCTTGGCTTCTTCCGAGGTGACCTCTTGGACGTCGAGGCGCTCACCGTTGGGCCCCTCTTTGTAGCGGTAGATCCTTGGCACCTCTCTGCTCACGACCTCCTTGCCGCTCTTCTTGTCCAGCTTGACCACCTTCACCGGCTGGAGGTCCCCATGGGCCTTGGCGGCGCGGAGATGATACTCAACGGCTCCCAGCCCAAGGGTGGGGATGTTCAGGCTCAGCACGCCTCTCCAGGACGCTCTTGAGACGGCGGCGCTCTCCGCCTGTTTTTCCACTTCGGTGAATATGTCCTTCTTGGGCAAATCTCAGGTTCCGCTTCGTTTCTTGATAATTAACGTTGCTAACGGCAGGGGTTGCCTGGGAAGCCTTTTTCCGAGGCCGTGAAACGGTGCCACCGTGAAAGCGTACGTAGGCGTCTCGGGATTCAGCTACCCCTCATGGAGGGGGACCTTCTATCCCAAGGGGGCGAAGAGCGACGAGCTCCTCGTGCAGTATTCCCAAAGGCTTCAGACAGTGGAGATCAACAGCTCGTTCTATGCTCCTCCTAGCACGGCGATGGTGAAGAGCTGGGCTGCCAAGACCCCATCGGACTTCAGGTTCTCCTTCAAGGCGCCGCGCCTGGTCACCCACATCCTGAAGCTAGGCAAGGGAGCATCTGACGCGGCCGGGAAGATGTCGAAGACGATTGACCAGCTCGAAACGCGGAGAGGCCCCATCCTGTTCCAACTCCCACCGTTCTCCAGGTTCGACCTCGAGCTGCTCAGGAAGTTCTTGGACGAGACCTCGGCAATCAGTCCGAGGGTCTTCGAGTTCAGGCACGCTTCGTGGATGGACGACCCCACCTACAACCTGCTGGAGCAGCAGGGAGCGGGCTACTGCATCGCCGACACAGAGGACATGGAACCCGTTTTCCGGGTGACCGCAGGGCTCGCCTACTTCAGACTGAGGAAAGACAGCTACAGCGAGGCCGAAGCTGACCGATGGGCGGAGAAGATCGCCAAGACCGCGGACGACTCGGAAGAATGCTACGTGTATCTCAGGCATGACGAAACCGGGAAGAACGCAATCCTGGCAGAACGCCTGACTAAGAAACTGGCTAAGTCGGCGTAGCCCTATCCGAGGATGACGCCCATGTCGACGGCGTCATAGTAGTGCCCGTCCTCCCCGAGGTACGCCCCGACCCTATCGCCCTCCTTCGTGAACCCGAGCTTCTCGTAGAGGTGTATCGCCTTCAAGTTGCCCGCGACGACGCTCAACTGCACCCTCTTCAGCCCCCTTGACTTTGACAGGTCCAAGCCCTCTCTAAGCATCTCCGAGCCCAGCCCCACGTTGTGGTAGTCCTGGTGCAAATAGACGATAAGCTCGCCGACATGGCTCATCCGCGACACGAACCGGAAGACGTGCAGGTGTCCGACCACCTCACCATCGACAAGCCCGACTACTCCGATCAGTTGCTCTGGGCTGCTGAAGAACCGCTCGACCCTAGTCTTGTCGTAGGGAGGGAGGGCCCACCTCAAGGCTTCGGGGGACAGGCTGGAGTAGAACCTGACGACCTCCTCCTTGTCAGACATCTCCAGAGGCCTGATTGTGACTTCACGGCCATCCTTCAGGCGGAACTCCTTCGCCAACATTCAGGGAGTCTTACTCCTGGCTAATCGACTTTCTGTCCACCCTTAATACCACGCTTCGCTTCGCGCCGAAACCGATGCCCTTCGTCCTGCCTGCTTCCTCTCTTGAGACAGAAGACGTCGCCCTCGTCCTGGCCTTCGGGAAGCTGTCCGTGCTCGAAGCCTGCACAGTCCTTGGGCGGTCGGTCGTGCGGGCCGAAGCCCCAACCGAGAGGGTGTCCGTTCTTCACATGGATCACCCCCAAGCGAAGCGGATAGGCGGGCTCTCCGGGGTCCACAAGGCGGCCCCCGTCATCTTGTCCCTGGATTCTGCCGAAGGAGACCCTGACGTACTTGTCCAATGGATGCTTCCCTACATCGAAGACAAGTCCAACATCTCCGTCAGCGGCTACGACGTCGGCGAGGACGACTACGAAGACCTGGTCAGGTCCGTCCTCGACGGGCTGAGGGGCACCGGCTTGAAGAAGGTGCGCCTGCTCAGGCCGAAGGGGAACGAGCTTCTCTCTGAGGGCGTCCTGACCAGAGAGGCATTCGACGTAGTCGCTTTCCCCTATCACGGCGGCTTCGCACTAGGCCCGACGGCATGGGTCCCCGACTCCGCCTCCATGCGCAGGAGAGGGACTTCGAAGCCCTCCCCCCACTCCGACATAGCTCTGTCTCCACGGCTGGCCCGGACCCTCATGAATCTGGCAGGGCTCCAACCCGGCCAGACCGTCCTCGACCCCTTCTGCGGTTCAGGCTCTATCCTGACCGAGGCGTATGGCATGTCTATGCGCTGCCTCGGCCTCGACTCCAGCGCCAGCCGGGTCCAGGAGACACGCGAGAACCTTCACTGGTCCGTCGCCGGCGTCACTGACAGAGGATACGACATCCGGAAGGGGGATGCCAGGGACCTCCCCCGCATGCTGAGGGGGACCAAGGTCGACGCGATTGTCACCGAGCCCCTCCTCCTTCCCAAGCTCGACGCACGGCCCAAGACCGCGACCGCCGAGGCGATGGTCGGGGAGTCAGCCAGGGTCTACAACGACGCGCTAGCTTCAATGGCCGAAGTCATCAACCCCGACGGGAGGATTGTGATCGTGGTCCCGGTCGTCCAGACCATGGATGGGGATGAGGTCACCCTCACGCTCGAGGGGAGGAGGCTCGGCCTCAGGCTCTTCCAGCCAGGCCCTGTCGGCTTCGATTATCCTGTGAGGCTGTCCTTCGAGAGCACTCGATGGATCAGGCGAGCCGTCTACGTCTTCGAGCCCCGCTCCTGAGGCTCCTTCAGCGTCGCCACCGCTTTCCTGAACACTCCTGAGAGGAGATTCAACTGGGCATCGCTCATCTCGGATGTGGCTGCTACCCTCTTCCCTACGTCGAACAGGTTCCGGGTCTTGTGCTTTGGCATCCTGGCCGCCACGGCCAGTTCAGAGAAGCTGCGTGCGAAGACCTCTCGGGCCCTGCGCCCCTGCTGCTTCCTTGACCCGCTCCCTCCGCGCGAAGCGAGATACAGGATGATGGCGGCGGCATGGCCGATGTTGAGCACCCTGTTGGTCTGTCCAGTGTCGATCGTGGTGGTCGCGTCGCACATTCTGATCTCCTCGTTGGTGAGCCCTGTCGTGTCCCTTCCGAAAACGAGCGAAGAACTGCGTGCCGACGACAGAAGCTCATGCAGCCGCTCAGGCCCTAGGGTCCTCCGGATGACGTTCGACTTCTTCGAAGCCCGGACGGCCGTGGTCGCCACAAGCAATTGGTGATCTTTCCTTACTCTCCCGAAGTCGGTGACTATCGCCCTGTCAAGGACGTCCGAAGCATGCGAGGCGTAGACCGCGGCTACGGAAAGGTCGACCTTGGGCTCCACCAGGTACAGCTTCTCCACCCCGAAGTTCTGTACGAGCCGGGCGACATGGCCTACGTTGACCGGGCCTTTCGGTTCGACGAGGGTGACCGAGACGCCCTTCGGAAGCACGGTCGTGCTTGGTCCTCGGAAGATAAAGCTCTCACTTGGCCCGGCGGAGCCTGCAGAGCTCGTGGACTTCTTCGGGCGCGAGCTCGAAGACCCTGCGCCTCCCGAAGGTCCCTTTCCCTTTCATTCCCAGCTCACCCAGGGCCGAACTCACCTGCCTCCGCCTGAGCGAGAAGAGCCTGACTATGTTGGCAATTTCGCCTGCGGGTACTTGGCGCTTGGGTACAAACGAAGCTATGACGGAGTTGACGCGCGGCGGGGGAGAGAAAGAGGCGCGCGGGACGCGGCCTTCGACCTTCACATCGAAAGCGATCTGCGCGAGCGAAGACACCCCTCTGTAATCCCTATTTCCAGGCGGCGCCAGCAGCTTCCTGACGAAGTCGTCTTGGAGGACGACCACTGCTCTTCCGAACTTGATCCCACTCAGCCACTCGACGAAGGTGCCCGACTCGGAATATGGCAGGCTCGAGACCAAGACGTCGAAATCCGGCCTCTCATCGAAGGCGTTGCCAAGGCGGATGTCTGCTCCCGTCCCCCGAACCACCTTCTTGGTGGCTTCGACGTTCTCCGTGTCCACCTCATATCCGACCAGCGAGGCTCCCCTCCCTGCGAGCTCCCTGGTGAGCGCGCCCCTCCCAGTTCCGATCTCCAGCACCTTCTCGGTCGGTCTGATGTCTGCGAGCTCCAGCACCCTACGGACAACGCCCTCGTCGACGAGGTAATGCTGGCCGAGTCTCCGTCTTTTCATTTACTTCTTGACGAATATGCTGACACGCGAGTCCCCGGCGAGCTCCTCGACTATCCTCTTGGCAATCATCTTGGCGGGCTCCCTCAGTCCCACCCTCTTCTGGACGTCCTCGAAGTCGGTGAAGGGCTGCTTCTCCCTCATCTCTACGATCTCCTTCATGAAGGTCTTCCCGATGCCTGGGATCAACTCGAGGCCGTGCAGCCTGGGCGTCAGCGGCTGCAGGTCGTTGAAATACGCGACGTACTTCGGCTCGTTCCCCTTCACGAGCCCTTCCACCACCGAAGGGAGCGAGGCCTTCGCTTCGGCAGAAAGCTCTTCGTAGGTGAGCTTCCCAAGCACGCTGACGATCTTCTCCCGCCCCTCTTTCCCAATCTTCACCTTCTCCCCCATCTCGCAGTCCTGGTTCTCCATGGCGAGCAGCTCTAGGAGGGTCAGCCGGTCCTCCCCTATGGCCTGCACCATAGGCCCCTCCCTCCCTTTGATCACTACGGACTTGCCCCTGGCCATGAAATCCAGGACGTAGGCGAACTCCTCGTACTTCTTATCTGCTGGCAGCATGTTCCGAAATTGGCACCTCTTGGAGCTGGCCTAGTTTGAGGGGGACCTCTCGGTACGGAAGAGAATTAGGAAATCCATGGTTGTTCCCCTTTGTGCCCTAGCTCTGTTTGAAGCGAGACTTGCTATTTAATCCTGCGTCGTTCGCTACTTTGAATGCAGGATTTTCAGTATCTTCTCGAGGGTCTCGGTAGAAAGGAGCTTCCTCCACCCGGACGTGAACGTCCTCAGCTCCTCCAGCGACTTCGGCATTATGTTGACCAGCTCCACTGCCTCCTCCTCGCTGAGGCCGCAGTCGTCTTCGAGCTGCTTCTTCAGCTTCTTCGCCGCGTCGGACTGCGCCTTCGCGAACTTCGTCGTGTAGTCTAAGGTCCTTTTCTGAATCTGGTCTGCCTTGTCCACGTCTATCTTCTGCAGGATCTGGTTGGCCTCGGGGATGGTCAGCAGCTTCTTGTCAGTCTTCTCCGACATCAGCTCCCCTCCATCCGGACCACATGCTCCTTCCTCGCGACCAGCTTCTTGACCTTGTTGCCCACGTTGACGTCCACTGTCACCGCCCTCCTCCCGACCTCCGTCACTGTCCCTACCAGACCGTTGAACCTCCTATGGGGCATCCCCTTGACCTGGGCCGGGTCGATCTTGATTACGACTTTGTCGTTCGGAGAGTACTCTACGAGCAGGCTGCTCAGGCCCTTCTTCGTCGGTGACGCCTTCAGAAGAGACCTAGTTCTTCTCCTTGACCCGTGTGATTTCGGCAAATCCGAATTCTCCTATTTCCCTGACTCCGCAGATGTCGAAGCTGCGGCAACCGACTTCAGTTTTTAAGACTTCCGACACTGAAGGTGAAACGAGCTCCCCGCTGACGAACCTCTTGACGGGCAGGCCACCGTCAAGTTCGGCGTCTATGAGAAGGGTCCTTCCGCGGGCTGAAGCAGACACTCTGTAGACCGTCTTCATCGCCGGCCTGTTGTGGGGCCTCTCGAACCTGACGCTGGCGTTTCTGAACGCCGCCCGGAGGTCGGCAAGCCCGTCCGCGGTCACCTTTTTCTTGGCTACAGCCCTGATCTTCGTCGCGAACCTGAAGTGCGGGAGGCGCAGCGGTTTCGACACGAGCGCTTTCCCTGAAGAAACGGAGACGAGGCCGCCCCTGAACCTGGCGCCGAACTTCCGCGGGATGTGTCTCCGCCTTGGGCTCTTCAGCTCGGCCACGAACGGCCTCCCCGGAGGATGGACCTTGCTGTCCGCGTCCTCGCTGCCAAGCCAGGTAAACGTCATCTTCTCGCTCCCTGAGTAGCCGCCGAGCTTCCGCCGGAGCAGAGCCTCAACACTCGGAGTCATCTCGAACCCTGTGTTCCTGCACTTCTTGCATCCACCTCCCTGGCAGAACTCGCACAGGAACCTCCGCTGGGGGATGCCTGCAGGTTTGGTGTACCTAGCATAGAAGTAGAGGGGCCTCGCAGTCACGCCAACGTCTCCGGAGCCGAAGTCAGCGAGGAGGGTGATGTCGGGCCTCTGTTTGTCGACCCGCTTCCTGGTCGTCCCCGCAAACAGCGCCGAGACCATCCTTGCAGCCTGGGTCTTGATGGTCTCGTTTCCCTTTAGCTTGAGATTAGACCTGAGCTCGTCCTCCCTCTCCTGTACTCCGTCGGGGAGCGACACGCCCACTGGGAAGGTCCTGAACTCGTGGTGCCCCGCCTTCCGCACTGCTAACTCCGCCATCTTCCCGACCCCGTCCATCATGCCGCCGCACACGAAACACTCCGTTCCCACGACGGAAGTCAGGGCCGGGGTCGCTCCTCCCTGGCGATCGAGGCACCGCTGGCAGAGCCTGTAGGTCTGCACGGCGGCGGGCACCCTACTGTTCACCCATGCGGCGCATCATTTGTCTGAGCTCGCGGCCCTTGCTCGTCTTGACGAGGGTCTTCATCTGCTTGTACCGCGACAGCAGCTCCCTCACGTCTTTCTCGCTCCGGCCTGATCCCCTGGCGATCCGCTTCAGCCTCGAGGAGTTGATGCTCTCGGGGTTCGTCTTCTCTTCCCCGGTCATCGACTGGATTATCGACTTGTAGACCCTGACCCTGTCCTCGGCCTTGTCGAGCTCCTTGGTGTCGACCTGTCCGGAGAACCCTGGAATGTGCTCCAGCACCTTCCTTAGAGAGCCGAACTTCTTCATCTGTTCGAACTGGATGAGCAGGTCGTTCATAGTCATCTTCCCGGACATCATCCTCTGGGTCATCTTCTCGTCCACGACGACCTCGGCGTCCTTCACCATGTCCATCAGCGCCTTCAGGTCCCCCATGCCGAGCAGCCTGCCCACGAACCTCGTAGGCGCGAACTCCTCGAGGTCGTCTATCCTCTCCCCCGTCCCGATGAAGAAGATCTTCGCCCCGGTGGCTGCGGACGCGGCCAGCGCCCCGCCTCCCTTGGCTGCGCCGTCCAGCTTCGTCACTATGATCCCCCCCACAGGCGCTGCCTGGTGGAAAGCGAGGGCCTGGTTGTAGCACTGCTGACCGATGGTCCCATCGATTACGAGGATAGTCGCGTCGGGCTTCACCCCGTCGACGACCTCCTTCATCTCCTGCAGCAGCCCCTTCTCCTCCTTGTGCCTCCCTGCCGTGTCTATGATCACCAAGTTCTTCGAGCCCTCGAACGCCTTCTTCCCTGCCTTGGCAATCTTCACTGAATCTTTCTCTTTCTCATCGCTGTAAACGTCGACCCCCGACGGCGCCACCAGTGTCTTCAGCTGGGCGACCGCCCCGGGCCTGAAGGTGTCTGCGGCAACCACCCCTACCTTGAACCCGCGCTTCGAGTACAGGCGGGCGAGCTTCGCCGTGGTCGTCGTCTTCCCCGAGCCCTGGACCCCGAGCATGATGAGGATGTTCGTCTTGTCCTTTCCAATGCGGATCCCTCCCTCTCCGCCGAGGAGCCGGGTGAGCTCTTCATAGAGTATGGAGACAATCTGGTCCTTCTTGGTGACGCCTGCAGGCGGCTTCTCGTCCAGGGCCCTCTTCTGGACCCGCTCCGTGATCTCCAGCGCTAGCCTGACGTTGACGTCCGATTGGATGAGTGCCCTCTGCAGGTCGCGGACGAACTCCTTCACCGCCTTCTCGTCGACGACGTTGCTCCCGACCAGCTTCTTGACCGCGGCCTGGAGGCCTTCTCTCAGCGAGTCGAGCATCGAGGCGCCGACCCAGCTCCGTCTATTTAATATCATGAGACGGAGTCGCCATTCCAAGTGACCTGAGACGAGGGTTGGAGTGCTCTTCAGCGGCGGAAAGGACTCGACCTACGCCGCCTGGCTCGCCTCGAGGAGCGACGAGCTGGCCTGCTTGGTCACTCTCTTCCCGAAATCGGAGATGTCGTACATGTTCCACTTCCCGAACCTCAGGTGGACCAGACTGCAGGCTGAGGCGATCGGGGTCCCACAGTTGACGGCGTCCACCGAAGGCGTCAAGGAGGTGGAGCTGGACGACCTACAGCGCGCCCTGGCCGATGCGAAAGGGAAATTCCGCATCGAGGGGGTCTACACTGGCGCGCTTGCCAGC
>Ga0187767_10000066_pt1 | contig 14661 bp, 19 predicted proteins | sample 0216_QUI02_MP10__4_FD_133006 | JGI IMG/M metagenome (GOLD analysis project Ga0187767, IMG submission 133006) | Tropical peat soil microbial communities from peatlands in Department of Meta, Colombia - 0216_QUI02_MP10_10_MG | ecosystem: Environmental > Terrestrial > Soil > Wetlands > Peat ...
CTCCCGCGGGATTTTGTAAGCCTCACCGACAGGGTGCGATTACAGTTTTCTCCCTGGTTTGACGCATTAAAGAACAGAGGCGCTTCGCCGCAATGCTGGCGCCGCGTGAAATCAAAGGACACGCTTGGACTCCTTTGAGTTTGCGAGGTCGATACGCTCTTGCCTATCAACCCCCGTGACTGGTGGACGACGGACGCTATCGTCGCATTGAGATCACTGCAGTACAGTCCCATACAAAAGGTTCCACGCGCAAGCTCTCAAGGGGTGCTAAGCTTCGCTGGCGAGGTCTGAGAAATGAAGCAAGCCACGAATCCGCGCCGTTTTCCCCTTCGTGGGTTCGATCGGGGGTACAATGCAGGCACGCTCGGGAGGTCTCTCATGCTATGGCGGACGCTTGCCGGTTTCAGCCTGGTCATCTCGATTTCGGTAAGTTTGAGTGCTCAGCGGGGAGCCGGGGGAAAGGCTTCCAGCACAAGTGCTACCCCAGACACTCCGACGTCTGCCCCCGGTCTGCCCAAGTCGCTGTTCCTCATGGGCAAGGTAACCGTAGACGACGGCACTGTCCTAACCGAGCCGGTTGCGGTGCAGAGCAACTGCAGAGGCCGCATCCGCACCGAGGGCTACACCGATGCCAAAGGGCACTTCAGTCTGGAGATCAATAGTCTGCGAGATAAACAGCTGGCGGCAGCGGCTCAATCCACCGAATCTTCCCCCGATCTGCAGGTCCAGATGATTAGGGGCAACACCGACGGCGACATGTTGGGGGAGTGGCGGCAGTGTGAGTTGCAGGCGGTGTTGTCTGGGTTTACCTCGCAGATCGTCGAGTTGTCGAGTCGATTAACCGATTTCGCCACCGTCGATGTGGGCACCATCTCGCTTCACCGTTTAGCCACCGTGGAAGGGGCTACCATCAGTGCAACCAGCGCCAATGCGTCTCCCCAAGCGAAGAAGGAATTCGAGAAAGGGCGCGAATGGCAAAGGAAAGAAAAGTGGGATGAGGCTCTAGCCCGCTATCGCCAGGCCGTCGAGCTGTACCCCAAGTATGCCACGGCCTGGCTGGAGCTGGGCCGAGTGCAGATCAAGAAAGGGGACCTGACCGCGGCCCGCAATGCCTTTCAGATGGCGCTGGCGGCCGACCCCAAGTTCGTGGCTCCCTACGAAGAACTCAGTCAACTGGCCGCGAAAGACAAGCAATGGCAGCATGTCATCGATCTTACCGGGGAGTTGCTCCAGCTCGACCCCGTCAGTTTTCCGCAATACTGGTATCTGAACTCCGCCGCCAACTTCTACCTGCAACAACTCGATGCCGCCGAAAAAAGTGCGCTGCGAGGCTTGGAGGTGGACAGCCAGCACAAGGTTCCCCGACTTGAGTACCTGCTCGGCCTCATCCTGGCACAAAAGCGTGATTATCCCGATGCCCTGCAACGAATCCAGAACTATCTCCGTCTGGCCCCCCATGCAGCTGACGCCGATGCCGCACGAAAACAGCTTCAGGAGCTTGAGAAGCTTTCCACGGCAGCGAGCGTTGGCAAGTGATTCTCCCTCTAATGCATTCGCGGTTGGCGAGACGCATCTCATAGCGTGCGAGACTGCATAAACACTGAGGAAAAAGAAGGGGGGAAACGCAATCCACCAGGGGGGCCACGCCTTTGCTCCAGCCCCGCACGCCCTGTCGTCCACCCCAGGGGGACCGCTGTCCACGAACATATCTTTCCTTCAGGCGGTGTTCGGATCCTCCTGCAAGGGATGAAATAAGCGGAACCAGATCTGGCACACGGAGCTCAAGTCAAATGCTAGGAGCCCGTCCGAGAATTGAATGTTAAAGAGCAGTGCTGCGCTCCAAGGCTAAGCTGTGAAAACAGCAAAGGATCCTTCTCGTTTCTTGCAAACTCAGAGCAGAGCTCATCGATCAGGCTCCCGCGAATATCCTCAACATCAACATCTATGGGTGGATGTTTCGGGCGTGCTTGTCCTCTTCTTTTATCCATAGCAGAGCCGATGTAACTTCAGAATGTTGTGCGTGAGACAGATGATTGCCCACTCCCCTTGTACCTTCTTCAGTCCACGCAAGAGAAATTGCCGGAAGCCGCGCGCCTGTTTGATTTGTCCGAACACCGGTTCGACTATGGTCTTGCGGGTCGAGTAAATGGCCGCGCCCTTTTTAGTCTGCAGTTTTCGCCGCATGCGATCCACCCGCGTAGCTCCCGTCGGCAGCGGCCCGCGCGGGCAAGGCTGCTCCCGATCCCGATACGACTCGCGATCTACCGCCACAAACCCTTCGATCGTTTTCTTTTCCAAGTACTTTAGATTCGCCTCCGAACAATAGCCGCTGTCACTGACCACTTCCGCAGGCTTCTGCCCCGATTGCTCTTGGATCACCTCGACCAGGGGCTGCATCTGTTGTTTGTCATTGGCGGCTTGTGTTACCTGCTGGCCGACGATCAACTGGAAGTCGGGTTCCACCGCGATCTGCGCGTTATAGGCTTGGACAAAACCGTCGGCCCCTTTCATGATGCGCGATTCCGGATCGGTAAAGTTGTATTGCATCTTGGCCTCGGGCTTCGCCTCGGCCTCAGGCTCGCCCTTGCTCTTGGCCTGCTCCCGGGCCCGCTCTTCCAGGATCCGTTGGCTTCGCGGATCTTCTCCAAGCGCGTCTCCCGCCGCGCCAGCTCCTCCGGTAGTTCATCCCCACTCCGCTCCCGCCCATAGCGGGCATCTTCCTCGGCATCGACTTTCTCCGCCTGCTCCAAAAGCCTTTTTACCTCCTCCCGTAACCGCTTCTCATCCTCCTGCATGCGCCCATAACTCATCGCCTTGTGCTTGCTCGCATTGGCTTTGACCTTGCTGCCATCCAACACCACTCGCCCCAGCTTCATCGTCCCGGCCTGCAACGCGATCTGCAGCAGTTGATCAAACAGCCCTTGCAGCGCCTCCAGATGCAGCTTGCGAAAATCCGAGATGGTTCGGAAATCGGGTTCATTCCCTGCCGCCAGCATCCGAAAGCCCACATCCTCCACCAACTTCTTCTGCATCTGGCGCGAGGAAAATACTCCGACGCAGTAGCCATAAAGCAGAATCTTGGTCATCATCTGCGGATGATACGGAGGCTGACCTCGCTCTTCTTTCTCGTAGACTGATTCGATCACACTCAAATCCAGCTGATCGACCACATCCGAGACAAAGTGCGCTAAATGGTTTTCCGGCAACCAATCACGCAGGCTAGGCGGCAACAGAAGAGCTTGCTCAGGCAGATAAACCCGGTAAGGTTTGGCCATGCCGCCAAACTGGCATATCCTTCCTGTGAGTTTCAATACAAATCAGCGGTTCACAGGTGAATATTCGGACACGCTCCTAGAGCACTAGTCCCTTGTCCGCTTGGAGGCCAAACGCCGACATGAGCGTACACGAACAGACTCCACCAGATTTTCATGGCAATGGGTGGGCCACAGGCCCATGCCCTCCTGAGTTCCGGCCGCAAACGTGTGATCGTGTATCATGGCCGCGATCCTGGCTGTCCTTGACATGCAGAGTGCAGATAGGGCATTGCCGCCCCGTCTCGCGGCGCAACTACGTCTTCAGCGCGAGTCGGTCGCGGTGGATCTGCGGGTTGATGACACGGCCCTCGAGGGCGAGATCGTGTGCGTGGACTGGAACGGCCACTCCCAATTCAACAGGCTGATATACGGCTACGGCACACACCAAAAAAGCTGTAGAGGGGAGAGGAAGGATTAAGTGAGAAAGGTAAACTCGATTTGGTCTTGGAGCCCTGAAAAGATGGATTGGATACAGTTTAAGGTAGTTGCGCTGTCATACTTCATTGGCTGGATGGTGGCCATTGCCATCAAAAAGTCGTAGTGCTCGGCCTACAAACTCCTGGCTTCGCAGAAAGAGAGACATGGCGGAGAGTGGAGTTGACGGGTTCTGAGATCGCGTGCTGCGATTCGTCCCGTCTTGCCGAACGTCCTGCACCGAAGTAACCCACAACTCCGTCCCGATAGCCCGGAATCCAACCGGGCCGCCAGACGCACCATGCGATCTCGGTCCAAGACTCAGGCTTGCTTTTTGATGAGCCTGGTAATCCAGATAAGGATGACCGCACCAAGAATCGCGACCAGGATGCTCCAGATGAAGCCCCCAGCACCTAAGCCCATCAGGCCGACAACCCACCCCCCAACGATGCCACCGACGATTCCCAGCAGGATATCGGCGATCGTTCCGTATCCACCGCCTTTCATGATCCTTCCAGCTGCCCAGCCGGCAATCAAGCCAACGACGATCCACCAGATAATCCCATGTGCCATATGATCCTCCTGGAGTCCCTGATGACGCGCCTGAGGCCGAACACCGTCGAATGCTACGTCCCACTTGAGAACCGCTTCGTGCGCCAGTCGGCGTCGTTCTGAGCGCGGCCAAGAGTGTACTACGTCAGCTGGTGAAATTCGACATTACAGTGCGCCGGGTGTCGTCAACTCCGGTTTTTCGCCCGATCGATCGGCCTGGGCCTCGGCCTTCACTTCCGCGAAAGGGTATGTCCAACCACTGAAGATGCCGTTTTGCCGGCTGTCGGGCGGGTGGGTGAGCACAATTTTGGACACCATCTGAATAAAGCAGCCAGTGGGAGAGAGGATTTGAACCTCCGACCCGCTGTCCCGAAAGTTTGTATCCCGTAACTGATTGGTTTGGCGGTGCTTATCGGTCAACAGGTCGGAATGAGTTGCGCCCTTGAGCGCAAAGCGAAATCAGTTCTGAGGCCCACAAGCGGGTGGCCCTCTGGGTTGGAGGGCTGGCGGGAGTCGGCTTTGACGGTGGCGGAGTGGCCGGCAAACTTCTGTTCGATTGTCTCATTGCCTCCTTACCCAGGATTTGATAACGTGCGTGCAACCCAAAGTCCCCCAGTGGGTGCACACCGCCGTTGCTGCGGTGGACCAACTCTCCAAATTCGAGGCAAGCACGTATGGCGTTCTGTTCGACTTGCGGACAACCGCTTCCCGCAGGCGCAACCACTTGTCCGGCATGTGCTGCCGCAGGACGGGGAGCCGCCGCGACATCCACCGGAGTGCAAGCTCAGGTCGGCGGCCTCACGGAGAACGTGGCCGGGGCGCTCGCCTATGTCACGATCATTCCAGCGATTCTGTTCCTGGTCATCGAGCCCTATAGCAAGAATCGCTTTGTGCGCTACCACGCATTCCAGAGCATCTTCTTTCACGTAGCCTGGATCATTCTGTGGGCCGCCTTGGGAATTTTCGGACACATTCCCCTGCTCGGGTGGGCCTCACTGATGCTGTGGCCATTGGTCGGCCTGGCGGGCTTTATCCTGTGGCTGGTGCTGGTTTTCAAGGCCTACCAGGGGCAGATGTTCAAGTTGCCCGTTATCGGCAATCTGGCCGAACAACAGGCCAATGCTGTCTAAGCCCGGTGAACAATTCCGACCTAAAGGACACTAGGGTTTTCTGTTTCCAACCCTCGGCGCTCACTACCGTTTGGCTCGCGCGCGTCCTATGTTCCTACGGGTTTGTACATCCCCTGCCCCGAACCTGTCCTCCAGTGCTGGTTTTGCGGACACGTATTTCTCGCTGACTGGCAGGAGCGCAAACCCAAGCGCAGAAAACGTAAAGCAAGGTGGAGGGCGGCATGACGCTCGTGAATTAACGAAAGAAGCGGGAGGCGGGGTTATGGTGGAGGATGGTCCTCCCGTTCCTGGACGACAGGGTGGGAGGCTGGGGATCCTGCTGGTCCTTGCCGTCGTCACGCAAGCATGTTCACAGGAGGCCTTCGCAACCAGAAATTATTGATAAATGCCCCTAAACACTCGCCCGCCGTCTTGTGCGTCCATACTCGCGATCAACGTGCTCCGCCGATTTACTGTTTAGCATCAACTCGAACGTTATGGCGGTGGGACACTTATTCCGGGGTAAGTAGCTAGGCCCCGTCAAACCGTTCCGGGGGTGCGGAAAACAGAGCGCGAACGGGGATGCACATCGGAATTGCCCAACTCACTGTCTAATGGTGCCAACGCCGTTCTCTTTCCCAATCCAAACTGCAACCGTCAACGGCATTGCTTCAGTGCAAAAACCCTGCAACGCACTGATAAATAAGTCTTGAGTATCTCGGTTCAGTAAACCAGGAGGAATGCTGGACAGGGGCCCAATCAGGCACAGGTGGCCGCAAAGAACAAACAAACAAAACACCGTGGCCAGTGCGGCACACCAAGTGATCAACGCAACGTCGCACTCAACTCAGTCTCTTGCGCCCTTTCCACCGGAACGCCGCCCGTCCCCTTGCGGGGGGGGCCAGTAGACAAAGATTGCATTGTGGCGCTGCGAACGGCGTGCCGAGTCGATGATCCCAGAGGGCAACATCCAGGGCCTCTAAAACGGAACCGTTGCGCTCATTGCTTCTTTACATTTTCAACGAAGACCCAACCTGGATCTGTCACGATGCCGTTGAACTCCTGGGACCTCCCTTCTCCAGTGATAGAACCCCATTCGTGTACGACAAGACCTTCACTATCGTTGATAACAAGCGACACTGTGCAGTCAGAACTTACATCGGCGTTAGCTGTAAATGTCTCGTACGCTGCCGGCCCCCCCGACTCAATTGCAAATTCGCTGCCAGATAAACGCCCTGCTCTGTGGGCAGTGAAGAGCCCCACATGAGCGGCCATCAAGGAAGCCAAGCCGGGCGCGACGATTGTCCCCTGGCCGAAGACCGCGTACTTGCCTTTTACAGTCTCCACCGAACATCCACCGGGCGGAGTTTTCTTAGCTGTTCCAGAGATGACTCTGTCGGAATCTGTATAGATGTAGTGAATTTCGCGGAATATCCCATTACCAGTGATGATGCCGGAGTCGTGGAGGGGAACGATGCCAGGAGGAGTGGCTAAAAATTTCTCAACGTATATGCAATCAGAGCTTACGGTATAGGTGCCAGTGAATGTACCTGTTAAGGGCACACCGCCAATACTTATCTTGAATGTGCCCGAGAGATTTCCAGCACCATCGTAAGTAGCACTCGCAGCTAAGACAATTGGGTAGGGTGGCGGAAAATTAGGAGGAAAACCGGGAACCTGTCCAACAATTGTTCCCTGTTCTAACACCCCGTACGTGCCCTTGAGACTCGTCAGCGAGCAGGGTTTCGAGTCGCTTACAGCGTTCGTCTGAGCAACGACGGTAGTCGCAAGCAGAACGAATGCCAACAAAAATGACGCGCTGAGTTTCATGTTGCACCTCGCTTGGAGATCTGTTTCCGGCCGAATTTGTGTTGAGCCACAAGACCCAACCGGTCAGCTTGAACATGAATCGGAGTTAGGACGTGCTCCCGATGGCAATGCACAGGAGCGAGATGAAAGCGCCGGGCCCCACCGTGAGGTGTTAGCAGAGCAGAGTACAGAGTAGTGCCAATGAGAGCCGTCCATCTGCGGTACGATTGGCATCGGTGTCGCGGACACGTGCGAGGGCAAATGGGCGTATGGAGTCTGGCGCCAACCGAGCCGCCAGGGCAGCCCCCAAATGTACTACGATGGAAACCGGCGGAGTGCTCTCATAAGGCGGAGTCTCCGATTCGTCGTAAGCTGTCCCCGGCACGTCTTCTGCCGGAATACCCAGAGGCAGGCAGAATCCCAGAAGTACCAAAAGAACGAGAATGAAGCACGGCCTTCTCATAATCACTTGGCGGGAGGGACGGGGGCCCTCGCCTCAGGGGCGTCTCAACTGGCGGGACTGCTCTTCCATGAGCTTGCAACTGTATTCTTGCTTGATCGTGACCGCTCAAGGAAAAAAAATCGTCCCGTGAACAGACAGTTTGCCCGAAATGGGAAGAATTGGTCCACTCTGGACCCGGCACGACAGATCGTGTTGGTCCGGGCTGGTGAATGTGCGGGCCGGAATCGGCAGAGAACAAAGACTGTGCCAAGTCTCTGTAACCGCGGGCCTAGCCCGCTAAACCATACAGGTCCCGCCCAGGTGCAGGAACACCTGAACGGAGCCTAATCGCTTTGTTTCCGCGATAAGTACAGTAGAGCTATTCGGCAATGCCAAGGGCATTGCCGGAATCGCCCTCGATGTTGCAGTGCGCGGCTCGAAACCCAGCCGCTCTCAGTTCCGCTACCACTTCATCTTCGGTAAACCAATGGCTGAAACGGGCATAGCTGATACGATCTCCCAATTCCAATGGTTCTTGGCGCACGCGAAGAAAATAACGACAAAGTGTGGCAATCCGGTAAACAAGACTCTCCTCACGTGAACCACCACTCCGAGCAAAGAATGAGATCAAAACGGGCGAGTGCGGCAGGGCACGCTGGCGCAAATCTCGAAGGAAGGAAACCCTGCGCAGACTTGTCGGAATATGTGTATACGCAGTCCAGCCCACAATAAGGCCGTCATAAATCTGTGGTCCGGAGGGTACACAATCCGCCTCGCAAGCGACTACGTGTTTGGATTCGCCTTCTTGCTCGAAAATCCTCTCGCTGGCACGGACCAGCGCCAGGTTACATTCGAAACCTTCGGCGTCAAACCCAATCTTACGCAGAGCCAAGACCTCCCGGCCCGCACCAGCCGCCGCAACCAAGATGCGTGATCCTCGCCGGAAGTAGCGATCTAGGGCTGATGTTTCCCAGTCGAAGAGCCCACTCAGATTGTGCTCTACAGATAAGAAGAACTTAGACTCCGCATAGTGTTCCGCTGTGAGCACGTTAAGATCGTTTGCGCTTAAGAAGCCCAGCCAGAATCCCTCATGCCAAGCTGTCATGAACCTGACGAGCCGGCTAAACCAACGATCAGCAGCCGCGAAGCATTTTGTCCGCCACGTTTGGGTAGGATGGACCATCTGCTCGACAGCGCCATTATCGTTTATCACTGAAAATCCTGTGCTAGAGCCTTCCATGGGAAGAGTATCGTCATTACCATTCTTACAGGCAAGGCGCGTTATGATGGCGCTTTAGCGTAGCGGGAAGCTGTTGCCAAACAGGCGTGGCTGATGTCGCCGCTGTGACCTAGCCCCCGAAAACTGGACCACCTAGAATGTGAGTTCTTCCGGACCGGACTTTTTGCCAGAGTTGTGTTGGCTGAGGTGACATTCTCAGCGCCAGCGAGCCAGATCATCTCAATTTGAGAGACGGCGAAGCGTCAGAATCGCGGTTACACCACCTTGAGTACGCCTGTAGCCCATGGAATGCGGTGGCTGTAGTGCTCCAACTCGTTCGAGCCAGGAACCGTCTGAGGATGCACCACATTGTTGGCGAGGGCAAACGTTGCTTTAGGCGGAGTGCGGCCAGTGCCAATTCGAAAATACAAAGTCATTCCCGACGCAGCTAACGAGCTGCACTTTGAGGCGACGGAAATCGCTGACACAGATCTTACGAGCGGCTCTTGCAAGAATTTAAGTTCAAGACTCTTGCGCCACATCCCAGGATTTGAGCCTTGCCAACACCAGGCCGCCCGCAAGTTGAGAGGCTTTTCAGTGTCACGTTGGGACTAGGCCCAGGGCCCCCTCAGTTACGTGCGGCGAAATGTGAGGAAACGCGTGCGGAGAGGCCGGCGCTCACGAACGGTTCCCCGGAGGCTACTGCAACTTTGCGTATTCGGTCTTGGCCTGTTTGAGGATGGGAATGTCGGGGTCGGCGTCTTAGCATTTGGATGCTATGGCGCTTGCCAGTCGAGGGCGTAAATCTCTTGCGTGCTGATGTCGCGGACGATCAGGGGCGAGCCATCGGGCGCTAAACCACTCCATTCACCGCGAGAGAAAAAGCGGCGGATGTATTTCAGGCTGACGACTCGCGCAATTTGTCCATCAGGGATTTCCACGCGAAAGAATCCTGGATCGCTAGTAAAAGAGTTGTCAAACCCTACGTAGACCAGGGTCCCCATGAGGCTTCAGACATGAAATGTCCGGCGGAGGTCTACCAACCTTCCCCTTGTCCCTACACCGGCTTGCCGGATATCGACTATCCCTTCCACGACAAAACCATCGTGGTCACCCGCTGCGGCCGCATCTGTCTGGGAAACAAGAAAATCAATTTCAGCCAGGTCTTTGCCGGACAGGCTGTCGGCATCAAACAGGTTCGCCGTCGCCTAAGCCACTCATGAGTTAGGCTTGAGGCATCGCAATCTTGAATACAGTCTTGCGGCAAAAGGAGCCACTATGGCAAAGGGACTTGCATTCCTTTACGGTCTGATCGCCTATGCGATTTTCTTCGTGACCTTCCTATACGCGGTCGCCTTCGTCGGCAATGTGATCGTTCCCAAGACCATTGATTCGGGGGCTACGACCCCCATCGCCGACGCGATTCTTGTCGATGTGCTCTTGTTGGGCTTGTTCGCCGTGCAACATAGCGTAATGGCCCGACCGGGATTCAAGCATTGGTGGACTCATTTCGTGCCAGCGCCCGTGGAGCGCAGCACCTATGTGCTGCTCACTAGCCTCTGCTTGATCCTGATGTATTGGCAGTGGCGACCTCTCACAAACGTTGTTTGGGACGTTCACAACCCTGCTGGGAGGACACTCTTGCAAGCTCTCTTTTGGCTAGGGTGGCTCATTGTGCTGGCTTCGACATTCATGATCGACCACTTTGACCTCTTCGGGTTACGTCAGGTCTACTTTTACCTGCGGGGCAGAGAATATGTAGCGGTCGGATTCAAGGCTCCGCTGCTTTACAAATACTGCCGCCACCCCCTCCTGCTGGGCTTCCTGATAGCTTTCTGGGCTGCACCTCATATGACGACGGGCCACGCGATGTTCGCCGCCGTTACCACAGCCTATATCCTGCTTGCCATTCAGTTGGAAGAACACGATCTGATTGTCGCCCACGGTGAACGCTACCAAGAGTACCGGGGGCGCACATCGATGCTGCTTCCCATGATGCAAAAGAGCAAGCCAGCGCCCGGTTCGGCAACCGGGAGCGCGGGGCGCTGAAGCAGAATTCCGAGCCGTTGCCATCACCGATGCCAAGACTGTGAAATCCGTGATCGGGAAGTTCCGCTAGAAGTACGGGGCAGGCGACGTGAGGAAGTATTACACGAAATTCGATGTTGCAGTCGCAGCGGAATTGCCATAAGCCGCAGGAGGGAGCGTTGGTCGATTTGTCGATAGCGGATGGCAAACTGCTGCTGCACGTGCGGGGTGCTGATAAGCTCTGGGCGCTCACGAGCAGCCTCGAAATACCGCTTGTCCACATCGCTGGTGTCCGAGCAGACCCGGAGACCGCACGCGGCTGGTACCACGGCATCAGAATGCCCGGAACCAATGTCCCCGGAGTGATCACGGCGGGAACCTTCTATCAAGATGGCAAGCGAATCTTCTGGGATGTTCACAATCCCGACAAAACCATCGTGATTGACCTGCATGATGAGCGGTACAACCAGTTGGTGGTGGAAGTTGCCGACCCGGAGGCAGCAGTAAAGCTCATCCAGAACGCCTTCTGAAGGCGTTTGGACTTCATCGATTGGCAATATCAAGGCACATGAACAAAAAATCGTGCAGTCGGGGAAAGCATGCCATGGGCAAAGTTCGAGTAGCTGCGTTTTCGGTCTCGCTGGATGGGTTCGGCGCGGGACCGCGACAAGATTTGCAGAACCCGCTGGGGGTGCGCGGAACGGAACTGCACGAGTGGTTTTTCCAGACGGAAGCTTTCAAGAAGATGAACGGGCAAAGCGGCGGAAGCCGTGGCGTCGATAACGACTTCGCTGCGCAGTCGTTCGAGAACGTGGGGGCATGGATTCTGGGTCGCAACATGTTTGGGCCAGTGCGCGGGTCGTGGAAGGACGATTCCTGGAAGGGGTGGTGGGGTGCGAATCCCCCCTACCACACGCCTGCCTTTGTGCTCACGCACCATGCGCGTGCTCCGCTCGTGATGGAGGGCGGCACTGTGTTCCACTTCGTGACAAACGGTATTGAGTCTGCGTTAAAGCAGGCGAAAGACGCAGCCGGGGACAAAGACGTGCGCATCGGCGGCGGGGTGTCGGTGATTCGCCAGTATCTCGCTGTGGGACTGATTGACGAAATGCACTTGGCTTTTGCGTCCGTCCTGCTGGGAGACGGAGAGCACTTGTTTGGCGGAATGAATTTTCACGGGCTGGGGTTTGCTCCGCGCAAGGTGGCTAGGGGGGAAAATGCGATGCACGTTGTCTTTCGAAAGTGAGCCTCCCAGCCCTCTATTCAACTCAACCTGCCTCGCCCAAGCATCAAGCACCAGCCAAAACGCCAAAAGCCCAGCAGAATCAGTAGCGGTCAAGAAGGGGCCGTGCCGCCGCAGCCGCAACTCGTTTCTTTTCAATGGGGAAATTTGCGTCCGGTGCCGGTCAGCCCAGTAAAGGTTCGAACCAGCAGTCTCATGTAAGCGATTCCGGGGTCAACGCTCCCGAAAGAAGAGACTACCTCACAAATGCGAGAGCCTTGTCGTCAACTGAAACGTTCGATTTGCGCGATGCGCCCCCCAACACGTCATACGCGACAACGAGTGAATCTTTGACGATCAAGATTTCCCGCTCGCTTAGCCATCCGACAAAAGTCGCGTTGGGCAGATAGGCGGCACGCTTGGGCGGATCGGTCGCGGTAACCACTTCTACCGCTGGCAGGTCGGCAAGGGTTTTGTTGATGTGTTCCACGACTTCTGCACTGAGTTTGTCAAGGTTCCGTTCATCCGAAGACCGAAACTCTTCTCCCTGCCGCGCACTCGACGAAATAGTCATGGCTACGAGCTGGTTGTCCGGGGAAAGCTGCGCCTCTCTCGCGGAGTAGTTCACGTCATACTGCGAGTTGTTGTAGCGGGCAAACTCGTCGAATAAAACGATAGTCTGTCCCTTGCGCAACAGCAGCGTTCGGTCGTTGCTCTCGTTGTTCCAACCGCAGCAGGCGGAATCGGGTATTAGGACGATGAAAGCTGAGGCATCTTCGGCGGCGTCCAGAATATCGTGCTCGAAGCTCGAAGGTAGGCTGGAGGACGACCATTGGCCGTCAGGTGACTTGCGGTAGAGAGATTCTCTGACGTAGGTGGTTTGCGCAACTTGTCCGGTGTACGATCCAACAGCCACGAAGAAGTTCTCGATTCCGGTCTTTGGCACCCACGCCCTTGCTGTCGGGCAACTCTCTTCACATGCACCTGTCGAACAAGTGCAATCAGGGAACGAAAACGAATCGATCTCTTTCCTTTGATCCCCAGAGAGGCTTGTTTCCGAGATGTGAAAAGCAGTCGTCACGGACGGCATTATGTCCTTTTCCTCATCCCCTTCCTTCTGTTTCTGTTGGTTGACAAACCAGAAAAGGTGCTCGCCATCGGCGGCTAAACCGGGACGCGAGAGAATCTCAGTCAGAATGCGTTCGCCATCAGCCGCAGTGTCTTCGCGGTGTTCGTTTCTACAGTTGAGGTTGCTTCCGGATTGCCCATTCCATAACCAAAGAGTGCAGCGCGTGCTCGCGGCGTAAGGGCCGTGGAAGGTCGGGCCGACCAAAATCTGCCCTCTTCGATTGATCTCCATGGAGTAGCGAAGATAACTCTCATCGGAAGGTATCGCATCTGGCGGAATCTTTACGGTCTCTTTCGCTTCGAAGGTGGAGGCGTCGTACTCCGTTACTTCGCCGCTGCTGCTCACGACCCATAGGCGTGGCGCAAGAGAATTTAAGGCGTCCGGCTTCACTGGTTCGGGGAAGGATTGCTCCTGCTTGTCGGGGAAGGTTGGTGTGGTTACTTGGCTTGCGGGTTGCAGCTGCGCCCTAGCTTTGGTTTCCTGAACTGCGGCTTTCGCTTGGGAGGCTGGAGCGTATTGGGTTTTGTCGTGAGATAGCAAGAACCCCGCTACCAATCCAACAAGCGCGATGATTCCAGCTACACGAAAAGTCCAAATACGTTTCTGAATCCACGCTATCGTTGCGAAGACAGCAAACAAACAGAAAAGGCCGACGCTCGCCATTGCCCATGGATTCGCAGCCAAATGTGTCCAATGCATGGTGCTGTACTTTCTTGTTTCTGAGAAGGATGAGAATGTGACTCTACAAGGATGGTTCTCGCGCAGAACAGCGTCAAGATTACCGATGGTGGGTGACGCCGCATTCGGGAAAACCGCAATTCTCGCCACCACGAGCGCGGATATAATCCGGTGCGATGACCAAGCTTCTCGCAGCCATGGTGTTCTTGCTGATAATTGCCGCTGTCTCTCAGAATAAAACCATCCTGTCCGCTTTAACTACATCAGAGTGCCCGGCGAGGATAAGAAAGTAGTGGGATGACAGGCCGCTTCCCTGTCCGGGAATACTCTTGATCGCCTGCCTGACATCATCACGCAGACCGGATTTCAGAGCATTCTGCAAAAGTCTCGATGCCGAACCGCTGCAGCACCTCGGAGAACCGATAGACTGCCTCGGCTTTCAGAATGCCTGATCGTGTTGAGGTCCGCTGTCGGTTGTCGAAGACGTTATGGGCCATGTCCTCCCAGTGATTTTCATATGGCTGCAGGACGTTCAAAAAGTCCGTGATGCTGTACTCTTTAGGCGCTTCTGCTCTGGCCATCGGCCATCCATATCGTTTACACCAGTCACGAACCGTCCGCTCTGTCGATTCGTAACGCGCCCCGAGCGAGAATACGGCATCTATCACGCACAGCGGGAGAGAGGCGTTCATATGCGGCATCAACCGGTGGCGTGTTTAGTTCGGGGATGGTGCGTCGAATACAA
>Ga0187767_10000078_pt1 | contig 13819 bp, 11 predicted proteins | sample 0216_QUI02_MP10__4_FD_133006 | JGI IMG/M metagenome (GOLD analysis project Ga0187767, IMG submission 133006) | Tropical peat soil microbial communities from peatlands in Department of Meta, Colombia - 0216_QUI02_MP10_10_MG | ecosystem: Environmental > Terrestrial > Soil > Wetlands > Peat ...
GGTACTGGCCGGGCTGACGGGAACTTCGGGGACCGTTCTGCAAACTGCGCCGCAGAATCCGTGGGATCCGTCGGCCGATAAAGGGCCGTCTACATTTGATGTGACCCACGTATTTACAGCGAGTGTTATTCAGTTGCTTCCGCTCGATCGCGTAGGATTTCTTCGTCCGCTGGGGCGCACGTTCACCAGCGGATGGCAGTTCCTGAATATCACGACACTGACGACGGGATCGCCATTCACGATCTATTCGGGAGTGCAGCAGACGGGTGCGGGGTTGGGCGGAGGGGATCGGCCGGATCTGGTCGCGATGCCTCATCTCTCGACGAGTCGTGCGGTACGCAATGACTATTTCGGGCTGGGTGCAGACGGGAACCGGTCGTTCTTCTACATTCCCATCAATGTTCCGAGTGGGACGGGGCCGAATCAGGGAAGGTTCGGCACGCTGGGGCGCAATACGTTTCGCGGTCCGGCCTATCACGCCTTCGACATAGCCATCATCAAGGACACTCCTTTTGGACATCGCGGCAACGCGGAGTTGGGAACCATCGAGTTTCGCGCGGAGTTCTTCAACATCTTCAATATCGTGAATTTCGGATTGCCTTCCAACATTGTGAGCGGTAGCGGGTTTGGGATCATCAGCAAGACCGCTGGTACATCGCGGCAGATTCAGTTCTCGCTGAAAATCATCTACTGAGAATGAGTGATGGAGGCCCTTTCCGATCCAAGATGATTGGCCTACGCTGGTGCTTTATTTTCGAGCAATCGGCAAGGTCATCATGAGAGATGACGGCATCTTCTTTTTGTTCTGTTAGCAATTCTTTGGTGCTTCTTGGGCAAACACGACTTGCGAACCGACAGAGGATTTGGTCGGGAGTCATCCGACTACGACAAGAGCGGCTTCTGAGTTTCTGCAAGTGCCATCGGCCGCGAGCATTCTTCATCGTCATTGGCCACATGGTTGATCCGAGTACCCACGGGGTAGCACCGCATGAGCCGAGCATCGTAGGGCTTCAACAGTTCGGACACGGCCGTGAGATTCTGCATTCCAGGGTCGAGCCACAGGTCATAGCCGTCCGGATCAAGAATCGCAGGCATGCGGTGGTGGACAGCTGAGGTCAGCGCATTGGGGGTCGTCGTTAGAATCGAGCAGGTCTTCACCCATTTCCCGCTGGAGTCCTTCCAGCCATCCCACAGTCCGGCAAACGCGAACAATTTCCCGTCATTCACTTCAAAGCAATACGCCTGCTTAGCTGTTCCCGTCCTCTGCCATTCATAAAACCCGTCAGCTGGAATCAGGCACCTGCGAAATCGTAGAGGATCGCGGAACGCAGGCTTCGAGGCGGCGGTCTCTGACTTTGCGTTGAAGGTGCCGGTGGCGATGGAAGGGTCCTTTGCCCAATATGGAATGAGCCCCCAGCGTATTAAGGAAAATACCCGGATCGGCTCCGTCGGATTTTGGCGGATGACAGGTATAGCCTGGGTTGGGGCAATGTTGTAGCGGGGGCTCCAGTCTTCTTCGCCTGAAACGGCATCGAAGTGCTCCTCAATGACCTGCTTCCTCCGCGACAGTCGGTACCGTCCGCACATAGGCAAGGAATTATCGCAGATCGCGAACTAGGTGGGGCATACCTACTGGAACTGCCTGACGAACGGCATAGACCTCGACGAAGCGGAGGAACTAGCGCTACCGAATATCGTTCTGCCCGGCTGACCCCTGCACATGATCTTGGCTTCTTACTTCTGCCTTTTGCTGTGCGATCCAACGGTTGGTCCGTTCGTCGAGCATATCGAGAGGCAGGCTGCCGCCGTTGAGCATTTCGTCATGGAAGCTGCGCAGGTCGAACTTCGGGCCCAATTCCTTCTGGGCGCGCTCGCGGAGTTCGCGGAACTTGAGCTGTCCGAGCTTGTAACTGAGAGCCTGGGCGGGCCAGGCGATGTAGCGGTCGGTCTCGCTCTGGATCGTAGGTTCATCGACCGCCCCGGATTGGCGCATAAATTCCACGACCTGATCGCGCGACCAACCTTTCGCGTGAATGCCCGTGTCCACCACCAGACGCACGGCGCGGAAGAGTTCGGAGGCGAGCCGTCCGTAGTCGGAACCCGGATCCTGGTAGAAGCCAACTTCCTTGCCCAGTTGCTCGGCGTAAAGAGCCCAGCCTTCGCTGTAGGCATTGAAGCCCAGCGAGTGGAGACGGAACTTCGGCAAGCCCTGCAATTGCTGCTGCACGGAAAGCTGCATGTGATGGCCGGGCACGCCTTCGTGATAGGCGACGGCTTCGTCGTCGAGGAGGGTGCGATGAGCGAAGTCGGAGGTGGCGACGACGACGCGGCCGGGCCGCTTGCCGTCAGGCGTGCCGGTAACGTAATGCGTGGCCGCTGCTGCTTGGAAGGGCGGAATGGCTTCCACTGTGACTGGGGCCTTGGGAAGCAGGTTGAAGAGCTCAGGCAGCTTGGGCTCCATCTGCGCGATGTAGTGGCGGAAGGCATCGAGAATCTGATCGGCGGAGGTCGGCCTGTACTTGGGATTGTTTTTGAGCGACGTGCGAAAGGAGGCGAGGTCGGCGAAGCCCTGCTTCTTGGCGAGAGCGGTCATCTCGTCCTGAATGCGCTCGATCTCGCGCAGGCCGAGCTGGTGGATTTCGTCCGCGGTCAGGTGAGTGGTGGTGCGCCCGTAGATGTCATTCTGGTAACGCTTCTCTCCATCAGGCAGCGAAGTGACAGAAAGCGTGGTCCGCCCCTGGGGCGCGTACTCGGTGCGCAGGAACTCAGCGAAGGTCTTGTATGCGGGAATGACATCCTGAGTAATGGCGCTGTTGATTTCTTCGGTCAAGCGCTTCTGGTCGGCGGCAGAAATGTCGGGGGGATATTTCTTGGTGGGCAGGAGAAATGGGTCGGATCCGACGATGCCGTCGCACTGCAGCGGGAGTTTTTCGGCGAGGAAGCGGACAGGCATCAGTTTGTCGCGCATGCCCGCGCGCAGAACTTCGGTGGTCTGCGCAAGAACGCGCGGAATCTGGTGCAGGCGGGCGATGTAGTCCTTGTAGTGCTTGACCGAATCCAGAGGAACAGAGAGCGGGAGATCCGCAAGGCTGGTATGAATGCCGTTCTGCTGGTTGATCGGCATCTCGTACTCTTTGAAACCGAAGTCGGCGATGCGCTGTTGGAGCACGCGAACCAGGAGGTCGTGCGAGAGCTGGTCCTGTTCAGGGAAGCCGGCGGTCGGAATAGCCTGCAGGCGCACTAGGAAAGCGCGGTCGGTCTGGTTACGCTGGATGATCGCCGCCAGGGAATGGTCGGCGAGCATGTCGTTGTAGCGGTAATCGCCGAATGCGGTGGCGCGCTCGGGGAAGTTGCGCAGGTCGGTTTCGTATTGCTCGTCAAAGAGAGCGTTTTGGGCGGCCAGCCGGTCGGCGAGCGCCTTCTGCTGGGCGAGCGTTTTCTTGCTGAAGAGGGTAGCGGCTGTTACGACGAGGAGGGCGAGGCTTACCTGGAGGCGCATGGCTCCCGTAGCGTATCAAAAGCTTGGTACTCGAGTGTAAGCGTCTTCGACTACGATGGCTGACTATTTGATGCCTTCGACCACATAGAGATCGGAAAGAGTGCGGCCGTATTCGTAGAGGTAGGATTTGCCATCGGGGGTGACCAGGATCGGACCGATGTCAGTGACACCAGAGGTGTAGGCGGGCATTAGTGTCTTCCGAAGCTGTCTCTGCCCGGTTACCAGACTCAGTCGATCGATCCTGGCGGGAAGTTCCCCCGGGTTATAGATGAAAAGGGACTGGGCGTCGCGCGCCCACCCTACCGGTCTCGATGCGGTGTTTCAGGGTCATGCCATCGAGCTACTCCCTGGCAATGAAGTGGCCACCTTCTTCCCCGATGTCGTAGATGGTGCAAATGTTCGGATGGTTCAGCGCTGAAGCGGTCCGGGCTTCGCGTTGGAAGCGGCTGAGGGCTTGCGAGTCACGCCCCACCTCATCGGGAAGGAATTGGGGCTGAGCCGGCCGTCTTTACCGAATGGCCGTGGTCAGTTACACTCTGCCGATTTCAATTTCAAGGAGGTAAAGATGGGTCTATGAAGCATACCATTCGATTCGTGGTTGCAGTAGTGTGCCTCTCCTTCATTTCGATTGCCACGGCAGTCGCCCAAGACCAATACACGGAGGGAGGAGTCACGCGTGTCACCTTGGTTCAAATCTTGCCGGGACGTTTCAATGCGTTCATGGACGACCTCAAATCCAACATCAAGCCGATCTGGGATGCAGAGAAGAAAGCTGGGTTAATCGAAGACTATAGCATCTTCCTGAACAGCACGAGGGCGAACCCGGACGATTGGGACATTGGTTTTGCCTTGAGCTACAAGAACTTCGCTGCCCTTGACGGTCTGGCACAAAAAGTCCTCGAGCTTCGCATGAAGCAGTATGGCGATAAGAGCAAAGAGCAGCAGGTAATCGACAAGCGCGTGCAAAATGCACGTGTCATCACCAGTGTCCTCACGCGCAGTATCACACTGAAGTAGTTGACGAGTTGATCGTCTTCTTCGCGGGAACTCAAGGAGAGTGACGCTGGAAGAGGAGCGGCGCTCGACTTGAGTTCCGCGTGAGGCCTCCCGGAATTCGGTCCACTCGGAGGTCGGCTCGGGCGTCCGCCCGGAGATCGACTCGACGGTCGAGTCGGCCGGGGCTGCTACGTCATGTGTGTCTCCTTGCGGCAAAGGACGTTAGCCACGCCGTACACATCCCTCAGCATCCGATCTGTTCTCTTCGAAGCACGCGATTCCAGCTTGATAAGCCTTCGCCCTAGGGCCCACAGAAACGACCAAGTGCTTCCATCACTGCTGCCGGTGAGTTTTATTACAGACCCGGGACGGTGGGCACCGCTAAGATCACTACGGAGGTTTGGCAATGCGTACGATCATTGCGATAGCTGGGAACCTCTCCTTGTTGCTTCTAATGGCGGCGTACGCCGCAGCGCAAGCGAAGCCAATTCCTGTTGGCGTGAAAGTGGAAGCCGAGGGCGGGGGAGAAGGTCAAGCAATGTGGGTACAGGACGCAAAAGACCTTACGCCGCAGGAGTTGAAGGCGCTCGAATCGCTCGTGGTGAACGAAATTAAGAACCAGCGGGGCGTCACCATTGTTGCGCCAGAGTACAGGGAGAACTACATCGGTGTCGTTGTGGTGGCGGCCAAACTTCTTAACAGCAATACCCGGGAAAATTGGTACTACGTCGCCAGCAGCGTGGTGACCATCGCCACAAACAAAGGAATAGACGAATTCGTCACGCACGACGTGTTCGTAGGAACCGACCTTGCGTCGCTGTCCCGCACCATTGGTTTCCAGTTCGCCAGTACCAGATTCCGGGCAACCACCGGCCTCTGGAAGTGAGCCGATTGAATCCACGTGTTAGTAGAGATTCCCTTTGCATTGACTTGCCTTGGAGTCGGATCTACGATTTTTCTCAGGGGGTGGGGAGAAGGAGCGTCCGGTGGCGCTCCATATGGTCAGCCAGGACGCGTTTGTCGGCCAGACGCTAGGCCATTACCGCATCGCCGAAAAGATCGGCGCCGGAGGCATGGGAGAGGTTTTCCGTGCCTACGACCAGCACCTTGACCGCTATGTGGCCATCAAGGTGCTCCCGCCCGGAACCCTGAGCGACGAAACCGCCCGCAAGCGCTTTCACAAGGAGGCGCTAGCCCTCTCCAAGCTGAACCATCCCAATATCGCCACCGTCCACGATTTCGACACGCAGCGGGGCGTGGACTTTCTGGTGATGGAGTACATTCCCGGAACCAATCTTAGCGAGCAGTTAGGCGGGAGGCCTCTGCCGGAAAAAGATGTCATCAGTCTGGGAATGCAATTCGCCGAAGGCTTGTCAGCGGCCCACGAACAGGGAGTCATTCATCGCGACGTGAAGCCTGGCAACCTGCGGCTGACCAGTGATGGGCGGCTGAAGATCCTGGATTTCGGGCTGGCAAGGCTGCGGCTGCCGGCGACTGCGACTTCTCCGACGGAGAGTCTCAGCGAGACGCAGACGATTTCCGGAACGCTGCCCTACATGGCGCCGGAACAGTTGCTGGATGGCGAGATCGACGCTCGCACCGACATTCATGCGGTTGGATCGGTGCTGTACGAGATGGCCACCGGGCAACAGCCTTTCGCGCAGGTGGAGCGTTCGCGCCTGATCGGGGCCATTCTGCACCGTCCACCGCGGCCAGTTCGCGAGCTAAATCCCGGGTTGTCTCCAGGACTGGAACGGATCATTCACAAGTGCCTGGAGAAGAAGCCGGAGAACCGTTTCCAATCGGCAAGAGAACTGGCTATAGAGCTGCGGCGACTGCAGAGCGACTGGTTGAGTGCGGCCCCGCCTGTAGTGAGGCTCGCCAAGTGGTCATCCGCACAGTCGGTTGGACTGGGCTTGGGCATCCTTGCATTGGTCGCCGTGTTGGTGATTGCATTCCATGTCGGCGATTGGCGCGAGCGCCTGTTCAGGCGGAGCAGTGCACCGCACATCCAATCGCTGGCGGTGTTACCGCTGGCGAATCTCTCAGCTGACCCGCAACAGGAATACTTTACGGACGGCATGACGGAGGCATTGATTGCCGAACTGTCGCAGATCGGTTCGCTGAAGGTCATCTCACGCACCTCAGTGATGCGCTTCAAGGACACGAGCAAGCCCCTGCCCCAGATCGCTCGGGAATTGGATGTCGATGGCATAGTCGAAGGTTCCGTCCTCCGCTCTGGCGACCGGGTGCGAGTCACAGCACAACTCATCCACGCACTCTCCGATACTCATCTCTGGGGAAAGAGCTACGAAAGGGACCTGCGCGACGTGCTCACATTGCAGAGGGAGGTCGCTCAGGCCATCGCGAACGAGATCAGAGGTAAGGTCACGCCCCAAGGGCAAACGCGCCTAGCGAAAGCCCGCCTGGTCAACCCCGAGGCTTACGAGCTCTATCTGAAGGGTCGCTACGAATGGAACAAGCGGACAGAAGAGGGGCTGAAGAGAGGCCTGCAATACTTCCAACAGGCTATCGACGTGGACCCTACTTACCCGTTGGCCCACTCCGGCTTGGCAGACTGTTACGACATACTGGGCGAGCATGATCTCCTCCCGGGCAACGAGGTTTACCCCAAAGCCAAGGCGGCGGCCTTAAGGGCGCTCGAACTGGATGACGCATCTGCCGAGGCGCACACTTCCTTGGGGGAGGTATTGTTCGACTATGACCGGAATCCAGAAGCAGCGCTAAAGGAATTCCAAACCGCGATTCGGTTGAACCCCAACTATGCAACCGCTCATCACTGGTATGGCATGCGATTAGCCATGATGGGTCGAGGTGAAGAGGCCTTCCGCGAGATGCAGCAGGCCCGGCATCTTGACCCCCTATCCTACATAATCAATGGCAATGTTGCAGCGGTACTCTACTTTGCTCGGCAATATGACCGGGCCCTTGTTGAGGCACGCAAGACATTGGAACTGGAACCAAGGTGGGGCCCCGGCTTTATCCCCGCCATATACATCCAAAAGGGAATGATTAAAGAGGCTATCGCAGTAATACAAAAAGAGCAGAGCATCCCAGGGAGTATTTCTCCTACCCTGCTTATCCGTGCATACGCGGCTGACGGGAATCGGAAAGAAGCCCTACGGGTATTTACCGAGCTAAGACAACAAGCGCAGAAGGGGTATATCTCTCCCTTCGCCATGGCAAGTGCCTGTACTTCTTTGGGTGAGAGAGAGGAAGCTTTGTCCTGGTTGCAAAAGGGGTTCGATGAATACGCCGGCGGCATGGACAAATTGAAAGTGGACCCCGACCTTGACCCGCTGCGTTCCGATCCACGCTTCCAGGAGCTCCTCCGCCGCATGAACTTTCCGCCGTAGGACGCCGACGTCCTACCGCCCAATTCGCCTAGCGCGGGAAATTGTCGGCCTCTGTTGTGAGGCAATAGCGTAAGTTGACTAGTGGTCAGCTTGTCACAGAGATTTTTCGCCAGCAATCACATTCCAGTCGGGGACCATGGCAACGACTAAGGAGACGTGCCGTTTTACCGGCCAATTTCCGATTCCTGGGCTGGCAGATTTGTATCCCTGCTCGGCCGATGCAATCGATCCTGCTCATGGGTTTGGCATATCATATGGGGCTACCTTCGACTGCACTAGCTTTTCCAGGTAGTCCATGAAGAGCCTTCTCAACCCGCACGACAAGAACCAGATCATCTCCCGGCTGGGGACAGTTCGTCCCACCAGTTTGCGCCTCTGGGGAAAAATGTCCGCGCACCAGATGGTTTGTCACTTGAGCGATGGATTCCGCATCTACATGGGGTTGAAGCCTGCGAACCCTGCACGCCTAGCCTATCCCAGAAGCGTCGTCAAATGGGTTGCGCTCTGGGCCCCATTCCCTTGGCCGAAGGGGTTCAAGACTGTGCCGGAGCTAGATCAGCAGGCCGGAGGCACTCCGCCGGAAGAGTTTGACAAGGACGTGCGCGAGCTAAAGAACCTCGTGGATCGTTTCACGCAACAGCCCAGAGATTTCCACTGGCAGCCTCATCCCCATTTTGGCCAGATGTCCGACGGAGAATGGATGCGCCTAGCATACCTTCACATGGATCACCATCTCCGACAGTTCGGCGCGTGAAAGCCATCCGACCCTAACCACCACTGATCGCTTCTCGGGGCCAGAGTCGCAGGCACGTTCGGTAATGGCGTGAGCTGTTCCATCAGGGTTCTGCAATCCCCAGCTCCTGGGAATCCTGCACGCATCCTCTGGTACTTGAATCGAGCTGGCTCGCTTCATCTTTGACGATTTCCGGCCAGACATGCCCGCAGAGCCTGCCTGCCCGGGGGGACTAGCTGATCACAGATAGTTCGCCTTTCGCAAATCCTTCTGGTGACCTTCCGTCGAGCTTCCTGGCAGTTGGAACGCCCGCCGGTGAATGTGTGGGGCTTACCTGAAGTAAAATTGCGCCATCAGTGGACCGGGCGATTTGATCCCGGTTCCTGACAACCGTGATCCGAATCACAGAGTGCGCCTTAACCTTCGTGGGAGGGTAGCGTACACTTCAGTTAACCAAAGGCATGGCGAAGAGTTGTTAGAGGTGCCCGCTCAAGCATCGACTCGTAGTGTGGCCTCCTGGAGAGACGAGCAAGAACTGCACGATGCGCGTTTCGCGATGGGCCTTTCGCTGATTCTTGGCGTTCTCATGCTGCTAGGCAAGATCACTGCCTACTTCATGACCCATTCGTCCGCAATTCTCTCCGATGCAGCAGAATCGGTGGTTCACGTCGTGGCGGTTGCCTTCGCCGCTTTCAGCCTTCGACTCAGCACCAAACCAGCGGCTCCCCAGTTTCTCTACGGGTACGAACGCATTACGTTTTTCTCGGCAGGTTTTGAGGGAGCGATGATCATCGTGGCTGCCATCACGATTTTGGCGGCAACGATCCATAAATGGATCATCGGCCTTCGTTTAGAAAACCTAGGGACGGGGGTACTCCTGGTGCTCGCTGCTGGAATTCTAAACGCAGGCCTTGGATTCTACCTTTTACGCGTAGGCCGCCGCACCAAATCCCTCATTCTCGAAGCCGACGGCAAACACGTGCTCACGGATAGTTGGACAGGGTTCGGAGTGGTTGGCGGGTTGGGATTGGTGATGCTCACCCACTGGAAACCGTTCGACCCGCTGGTTGCAATCGCGGTGGCGGTGAACATCCTGTGGTCTGGCAGTCGCTTAGTCTGGCGCTCCGCCGTCGGCTTATTAGACTACTCGGACCCAAACGCTGGACGAAAAATCCGTGAAAAGCTCGATGCCATTTCCTCGGAGTTGGGAATCAGCTATCACGGAGTGCGCTTCCGGACCACTGGCTACCGCCAGATCATCGAGGTACACCTCCTCTTTCCCCAGCTCACTGCGGTCGGAGAGGCCCATCGGTTAGCCACGCTTCTGGAGGAACGCTTGCCGCGGGAACTGGGAATCCCAGCTGAGGTCATGACTCACTTGGAGTCACTGGAAGACCACAGCGAGGTCCACGGCGAACAGCACTACATGGGAAAACCCGACTGAGTCAAAGACGTTCGTGGCGGCCGTTCGGAGGCACCGCAGAAGCTGGCTAGATAGTCCATCCCCCACCCGGGTGCGGTCAGGTGTCGAGACTGCGCAGCACCCGATGCGCGAAGGTGGAATCGCTGTCTTCGAAGACATATTTTTCGGTTTGGGAGGTGGCAACGAAGGTCGTGTCTGCCGTTGAGCTGTTTTCTGTCCTCCCGGGGTGTCCGCACGGCTTCTTCGTGGTCCAGCCGCCAATGTTGGTGCTGAAAAGAACTAAGTGCGTTCGTCCGGCAGGTCATGAATAGCCGCCGGCCGGTAACTGGATCGTCCCCTCGGGCTCCGCAGCCCCATTCTTGAGAACGAGCAGAGAACGAGATTCCTCAGAGGCTAGATTTTCCGCAAACCTAGGCATGGCTTCTAGAGAAGGCGCCAATCGCCCCCGCGAGACGATAAGGGGCGCGTGGAGATAGACTTGTATTCCAGCAGCCATGACACGCATCGTTCTTGTCGGCGCCGGTAAAGGTGGAAGAGCGTTGGTGGAACTATTCCACAGAGACCCCAGCGTCGATATCGTCGGAGTCGCCGATAAGGACGCAAATGCACCAGGCTTGGCGCTCGCGCGGGAATTTGGTTTGCCGGTAAGCACCCATTATCAGGAACTACTTGCGACCAAGGAAGTCGATCTTATTGTCGATGTGACCGGTGACCCGGACGTCGGCGGGGTGATTCATCGCCTGAAAGCGGAGAGAACAGAAGTCATTGGTGGCAATGCTGCCCGATTCATTTGGGAGTTCATCGAGGCCAGGAACAAGACCGAAGGTCTCGAAGATAAGTACCAGCTTGCTCTCCGTGAATTGGAAGCGCGTGCCGAAAGTGAGTTCATCATCGGCAGCAACCCCACGATGAGGGAGATTTCTGAGCTGATCGCCAAAGTCGCACCCACTCCCACCACCGTCCTGGTCCGAGGTGAGAGCGGAACCGGCAAAGAGTTGGTAGCCAGAGCCATTCATCGGCACAGCGCTCTCAGCAGTCAGCCGTTGGTGACGCTCAACTGTACTGCTTTATCCCCGGCTCTCCTGGAAAGTGAGCTCTTCGGTTATAAGCGCGGCGCTTTCACCGGAGCTTATGTCGATCGAAAAGGTTTGTTCGAAAAAGCTGACGGCGGAACCATGTTTCTCGATGAAATTGGAGACATGTCACTGGAGATCCAGGCCAAGCTTTTGCGAACGTTGCAGACTGGCGAGATTCGCGCTGTCGGTGACGTGCGAACCAAGAAGGTGAGCGTACGGATCATCGCGGCGACCAACCGGGACCTAGACAAAGCGATCCGCGACGGCGCATTTCGCGAAGATCTGTTTTATCGCATCAATACTTTCACGATCACACTTCCCCCGCTTCGTGAGCGGACGGAAGACATTCCGTTCCTCGCCGAGTATTTCTTGCAGCGGGCGCGCGCCAAAGTGAATAAGCATGTGGAGTCGATTGCAGCGCCGGCGATTGCGCTGCTCAGGCATTACTCCTGGCCCGGCAATCTTCGCGAACTGGAGAACGTCATCGAACGGGCGGTGGTGTTGACGTCGACTTCGGTCGTTGAGGCCGAGCACCTTCCCCTCCACGTCCAAGACCTCCCCGGTTTCAAACCGAAAAAGGGCTTTAAAGCCAGCAAGCTGCAAGCCATCGATCAGTTTGAACGACAGGCTTTGGTCGGCTATCTCATCGAGGCAAACGGAAACGTATCCCGTGCAGCCTTGGCGGCGAATCTACCCCGGCGCACATTCCATCGCCTGATGGCGAAACACAAACTGTCTGGCCGGAAGCTCCCTGTGAGACATTAATATCTCATTTGTGGGATATCATTGTCTCTATAGCACAGATTCATGTTAACCTACTTTTTTACTTCTAGATAGCTGCCAGTCGTGCGCCCCTACGGTGAGACATTCCCGCCTCTCTGGCGGCCGAACCCAGCGAGCAGTCGGCACTTCGGTCCTTCCTGCTGATCGCCAACTCGTTGTTCGAGTACCCATTAACTGAAAACGGGGCTGCTGGTGTGCTGGTCCAGGCGGTTGGCAGCCAACTTGCCTTGCTGGAGTAACAAGTATGCCGCAGGATTCACGCCGCGATGTGTCACAGAGGGACCAAGCAAAGGTGGCAGATCATGGAGATCAGGGTTGTGACGGCCGTTTCCAATGCACCTGACCAGCCTGGCGGCATTCCTCAGTGGGCTTCCGTTACTCACGATGAAGAACACGTCATCGATGTAATAAGCGAATTTGACATCGTGAAGGTTCTGCGCAACGGCGCGAATGTCTGTCCAAGATCCCCAGGGACGATAGGAGCGCAAAGCCAATCCCCGGCCAAACCCAATGCGAAAGAGGCAATCGAATTGATGACCCGCCATGACGTTCGCATTCCGGTAGCGCCAAGTGGCAAGTTCGCGGGCAGGGTGTCGCGCACGAGTTTCGGGTATTCGAAGTAGCGAGTCAGCAGGATCGGCGGGGACTGAGGAACCAAGCCGTCCCCGAAGGTGATAGCGCTAAGGATGAGCCGGGCCAACCAGCCCGGCTTCCCCGCGGTCTTCTGGGGCCGGGAAAGAAGGTCGTCGCCGGCTTGCCGATAACTGGGCAACACCACAGCCGCAGCCAAACTAGCGGTGGCACGAACCGGCGGCACAAGTTTGAGGAGATAGAAATGGCAGGTAACAACACTTCACTCAAGAATAAGAGCCGCTGGTCGGCCGGGGTTACGCCATACGCTGAAATGGGTTACTACGACCCGGACTACGAACCCAAAGACACGGATATTCTATGCGCATTCCGCTTGGTACCCCAGGAGGCTGTGGAACCCATCGAGGCTGCTGCAGCCGTGGCGGGCGAGTCCTCCACTGCCACCTGGACGGTGGTTTGGACGGACCGTCTAACGCCGTTTGAAGACTACCAGGCCAAGTGTTATCGCGTAGATCCGGTACCGGGCAGCGATCAACACATTGCTTACATCGCCTACGATCTGGATCTTTTCGAGGAAGGCTCCATTGCCAACCTGACGTCGTCGATCATCGGCAACGTCTTCGGATTTAAGGCGCTTCGCTCTTTGCGTTTGGAAGACATGCGAATTCCTCCACACTATGCGAAGACTTTCCTAGGCCCGCCGCACGGCATCGTGATGGAGCGAGAGTATTTGAATAAGTTCGGGCGACCATTGCTGGGCGCAACCGTGAAGCCTAAGCTCGGTCTTTCCGCCCGCAACTATGGGCGCGTCGTGTACGAGGCGTTGCGTGGCGGACTGGATTTCACCAAGGACGACGAGAACATCAACAGCCAACCGTTCATGCGCTGGCGAGACCGTTACCTGTTCTGTATGGAGGCAGTGAACCGCGCCGTGGCGGCGACCGGCGAGATCAAAGGACATTACCTGAACGTCACCGCGGGAACCATGGAGGAAATGTACGAGCGCGCCGATTTCGCCAAGGAACTGGGTAGCGTCATTGTGATGATAGATCTGACCATCGGCTATACGGCAATCCAATCGATGTCGAAGTGGGCGCGGAAGAATGGCGTAATCCTGCACCTGCACCGCGCGGGTCATGGCACCTACACCCGGCAGAAGATACATGGGGTGAATTTCCGGGTCATCGCGAAGTGGATGCGCCTGGCCGGAGTGGACCACATTCACGCCGGAACGGTTGTGGGCAAACTGGAGGGCGACCCTAACGCCATTCGTGGGTACTACAACACGCTGCGTGAGAACAAACTTCAGGCCGATTCCTCGCAAGGGCTGTATTTCGAGCA
>Ga0187767_10000086_pt1 | contig 13516 bp, 13 predicted proteins | sample 0216_QUI02_MP10__4_FD_133006 | JGI IMG/M metagenome (GOLD analysis project Ga0187767, IMG submission 133006) | Tropical peat soil microbial communities from peatlands in Department of Meta, Colombia - 0216_QUI02_MP10_10_MG | ecosystem: Environmental > Terrestrial > Soil > Wetlands > Peat ...
CATTTCTGGAGTCGGTCGCCAGAGTTACTTCGCCCCTCACCCCCGCCAGTTCTGACATTTCTGGCGCCCTTCCGTGCCAGCCGTGCGGAATCGAAGTTGTTCCAGATCGAGTCAGTACAGTCTCAGTCCGTGAACGCGAGGGGCCGCTTCTGGCCATGTGTGAGCCTGCCCGAGCACAGCATCGATCGAGGCATATTTTTCAGGCAATCAAGCGCAATCCACCCCCCGCCACCAACCAACTTGGTTTCCCGTTGCTCGCTGTGCCTCTTAGGCATACGATCTCCGCATTCAACTTGTACCTGGTGGTGGGCAGCCGAGCACGTCGGAATCTGTAATGAACGTTCTTCTCCTCTCCATGCCGGATTACTTCGAGCACATGCCCCCGATCGCCGTCCGCATGCCCAATGGCGCTCTGACCTCGCTTGCAGGCAACATCGACCCTCACCATGAGGTTGCGGTCGCCGATCTGATCCTCAGCCACGGTTGTGTGCGGGAGACTGTCCTCGGGTTGATTCACGAATTCGATCCCGAGCTCATCGGGCTCTCCGTGATGACCTTTCAGCGCCGGACCGCTGATCGCATGGTTGATCTGGTCCGTGGGCTCAAGCCCGGCGTGAAAATCGTTGTCGGCGGTTATGACCCCAGTCTTGCCCCTGGAGCTTACGAAGAAATGGCGGTGGATTACATTGTGCGCGGGGAAGGTGAGATCACCTTTCGTGAACTTCTGCGAGCCTTAGAAAGCGGGCAAGGGTTCACAACTATCTCGGGCCTTTCCCATCGCATAGGCGGGCGCTGGGTTCACAATCCTCTGCGCCGAGCGCATCGACTGGAAGATGGTGATATCCGCCTGCCCAAGCGGTCTGCGCGCGTGCTCCGAGGCTACACCTTGCTCGGCCGGCAGGTGGATGTGGTGGAGACTTCGCGCGGCTGCACGTATGACTGCAGTTTCTGCTCGATTATCGAAATGCGAGGACGTAACTTTCACACGTACTCCTTTGAGCGTGTGCTCGAGGACGTACGTGACGCCCACCATCACGGTGCACGTACGATCTTCCTGGTAGACGATAACATTACCCTCAATGTACCTCGCTTCGGGGCCTTATGCCACGCCATCATTAAGGCTGGACTGAATCACCTGGACTACTTTGTCCAAGCCATGACCTCGGCCATTGCTGACCATGGGGAAGCCCTCGCACCACTGATGCGGCGTGCGGGTTTCCGCTACGTTTTCCTCGGGATCGAAAACGTACTTGAGCAAGATTTACAGTTCTTGCGCGCCGCGGCCAAGAACACAGCGCGGGGAAAGAGCGGCAATCGAGAGAATGCCACGGTAAGGGCGATCAACTACCTTCATCAAAATAAAATGTATGTGGTGGGAGGGCTGATCGTCGGTAACCCGACCGATACTCGCGAATCCATCGAGGCCAACCTCGCATTTGCCAGACGCTACGTAGATTGGCCATACATTCAACATCCCACGCCGTATCCGCGCACACCCATGGCCGAACACTTCCGCGAGCACGGGCTGATCACGAGCGACCGACTGGAGGAGTATGACGGCACGACGGCAGTGGTGCGGACCGAACACGTGCCTGCAGAAGATATCGAATTCCTACGCTGGAAAGCGGAGCGCTGGATGAAGCTTCGCCACATGCCTGCGGCGTTTCGCCATGACCCGTGGTTCGTCGTGCGTCACGGTCCCGAGATGTTGGCTCATACCTATCGCGGATGTACGCTTCGTTCAGTGCTGGGATTAGAAGACAAGCGAAAAAGCTTTGAGCGCTACAAAGGAATACGACGCCAAGAGCGAGTGTATTTATAAGTTAACCCGCCTTCCATCGGCCGCAAACCGGACTTCTGTGCATTGTGCTGATGGCCACGGAGAATGAGCACAGCCATGTTCACCAGGCTCTGGCGAGTCGCAAAGGAATTCATCTTGGCGGTGCTCGACCCTATGCCCCCCGAGGGATACACCTTCAACCCCAATCCAGAAGAGTGAGCGATCGGCACCCTGCTCTCCTCGAACAGGCGTCACCGGTCAGGCATGGTGAATACTCCTGCCACTCGCTCTAAACTCCGGTAATTGCCCGAGGATTTCCCTGTGGATGCCCGGAGCTCATCCACGGCCGATGCAGGTACGAGGGCTGGCCGAAGCTGCGCCTATTTACCTAATGTGGCGGCCTGGGGCGGAGCATAAACAAAACGGACCAACCGGTTCTTGCTCCAGCATTCATCATTCAGTTCTGGACAAACCGGATATGACTGACCCCATCCCGCCGCAACCAGGATTTGACTCTTTGCAACGCCCCGACTCAGCAGCGTTTGCTTAACCCAGTCCGCTCGTCGCTGGGATAGGAGCAGATTGTAGAAAAGATCGCCCCTTGAAGAGGCGTACCCGTCAATGTAAAAGCGCACGTCGGGATGAGCCTTCAGCCATTCGGCATCGCTGTCAAGGACGCTGGGGTTAGAAGGTTCGTCATGGTCATTCCATGGGAACAGGAGCGGTTGCAGGTTCGTGTTGAAGGCTTCCTGATCGGGACCAAACAGATTCACTGGCGGTCGTGACCAGTAGTCGACCCAATAAGCCACATTTGGGGACGAACCGGTCGGACCCTCTTGTGCAAACATCCCGGTACTGGCGAACAGGAGGCAAATGAGGATGAAAGAGATTTGGAGGGTATGCTTCATGGAACTCTCCACACTGGATTTGCCCGAGGCTGAGAGGCATGATCGCCTAGCGGTTGTTCGTCGCGCAACTGTAAGAAATGTCAGGTGTCCCCAAGCCTCGGAAATAATGGCGACGTGGCCAGGCACGGGCAAGGCCGCCGCTCCGAACCCCGATTCCAGGAAGCGGGAGGAACCTTCCTCCTGAACCGAGCAACTTGCCGTCGCTTCAAGAACGACTTGCCATCCGCTGCCAGTCAATGGAATTGAATCCCGCCCAACCCTTTACGACGATATCGCGCTCTGGCTCGCCCTTCAGGGAGAGCAGACGCACGCGGCGCTCCAGGGTGCTGAACTCCACAAAGACGATTCGCGAACCGTCGGGTGACGGCATCCAGTTAAAGAGCGCTCCCGGGTGAACGTCGACCCTGAGCGAGTGCGTCTTCCCCTGCAACGGGTCAACCGCGCTGACGACGACTTTCTTCCCGTCTTCACTCAACTGCCTCATGAAACAAACGTCCGCTGGAACGCGTGGGCAGGCGTAATTACCGAGTCGCGGCACATCCATCACCGGTTGCGGGGCTATGATGCGCGTAGAAATGCTACCCGGACCTTCGGGGAGGTAGGAGTAGAGGATGGACCTCCCATCTGGTGTTACGCGAGGCATCCAGGGCTGATCGGCTCCGGCGACCATGGTCTCGGCAGTCTGCTGGTCGGTTTTCTGTTTAAAGATCTGGTTTGGACCATTACGATCCGACCAAAAGAGCACCGCCTGGCTGTCGCTCGTCCAGGCCATAGGAAAGTCGTTACGTTCGTCGAGGGTCAACCGCCGAGGCGTCGTGGATATTGCGAACACTGCTGAGTCGCAGAGGCTCAGGCCGGCATCGCGCTCCCATTCTCGGTCAACCCGCTCGTTTGAATGTCCTGATCTGGTCCGTCGTCGCGGCCTGTTGCACCGTTTTCCGGAGGCTGTCAGACTGGACCAGAGCAATCGCTACCAAGTAATGCATCTGTCAGTGAAGGCCCATGCCCTAGTGGAAATACATCGAGAACGCTACGAACTCCTGGACGCGGAAGCTGCCAGAGCGATGAGGCCTCAGCACCATTCCGGGAGAATGATCAGCAGAAATTTCCGACGATGAGCCAGACCTCAGGAAACACGATTTCCTTTAATCTCACCGATCATTTTGTGGACCGCCATATCAGGGAGGGCCAGGGCGGGAAAGTTGCAATTCGATGCGAGGAGTTGGTTCGCACTTACGAGGATCTGGCGGTCGACATAAATCGCGTGGGGAATGGCTTGTTGCATTTGGGTTTGCAAGAGGAGCAACGGGTATTGTTATTGCTTCCCGACTCTCCGGAGTTCGCTGTTGCCTATTTTGGTGTCATCAAGGTCGGCGCTGTAGCAGTGCCGACGAATACGGCTGCGCAGACAGCCGATTACGACTACTTCCTCCGTGAGAGCAGGGCGCGGATACTGATCGTGCATTCAACGCTCTTTAGCAAAGTTGCTCCAGTGCTAAGTTGGCAGGGCAGTCTTCGACACGTCATCGTCGTCGGCGAACCTCAGCCCGGGTGCCTGGATTGGGATGAGTGGCTTGCCCAGAGTTCGCCCGGACTGGGTGTTGCAAAGACGAGTGAGGAGGACGTCGCGTTTTGGCTGTGGACGTCGGGCAGCACGGGGCGGCCCAAGGCTGCGATACACCTGCATTATGACTGGGTCTGCTGCTGCAGGAATTATGCCGTCGAAGTCTTAGGAATCAGCTCCGCTGACATCACCTTCTCGTCATCCAAGCTCTTTCATGCCTACGGACTGGGCAATGGACTTATGTTTCCTTTCTATGCTGGGGCGAGCACGATTTTGTTTCCGGGGAAGGCTCAAGCAAAAGCGGTATTAGAAATTGCTCAGATCGCCCGGCCGACGCTCTTCTTCTCTGTTCCCACGTTATATACCCAGATGCTCCAGGAAGCTGAGAGAGAATCGTACAGCTTGGAAAGTGTTCGCCTCGCCATTTCTGCGGCTGAACCTTTGCCAGCAGAGATTTTCCGCAGGTGGCACCGCCAATTCGGGGTAGAAATTCTTGACGGCATCGGTTCCACGGAGGCACTTCATATTTACTTGTCGGCGCGGCCTGGCAAAGTGAAGCCTGGCAGCACGGGGAGCGCGGTTCCAGGTTACAAACTGCGCATTGTTGATCCAGACGACCGCGAAGTTCCACCAGGCGTCATCGGAGATCTCCTTGTATCGGGAGACAGTATCGCTCCCTGTTACTGGAACCGTCGACAGCTGACGGCGGAGCGCATGCGTGGAAAATGGTTCTTCACTGGCGACAAGTATTGGATGGATCAGGAGGGCTACTACTGGTATGCGGGTCGTTCCGATGATATGTTCCGGGTTTCGGGTCAATGGGTCTCGCCGGCCGAAGTCGAAAGCGCCTTGATTGAACATGACTGCGTCCTGGAGGCGGCGGTGGTTGCCTATCGAGAAAACACCGAGCTTCACACTCCAAAAGCGTTCATTGTGCTTCGGCAAGGCGTTGCAGCTACTCCCGACCTGGCGCGAGAACTGCAGGAGTTCGTTAAACATCGGATCACGGCTTACAAGTATCCGCGACGGATCGAATTCGTGGACAAACTGCCGAAGTCCGCCGCAGGAAAACTATTGTGATACCAGCTGCGTGAGTTCGCCTCCCGAACCTCAACCTGAGTAGCCACGCCAACCCATACCGGTTCCCCCCCGCCAAGACGCCGCTAATTTGTGGTGCTGGACTTTTCCGCGATGACAGGCTATGTTCCTTTCTCCGTGCGCACGCTCCCCGCAATGCAAGACGCCAAGGCCCTGATGACGAAGGCAATGGAGCGGTTGGTCTTGCCGGGTTGCTTCTAGCAGCAGCGTGCAGGAGACCGCGTATCGGGCCAATGCTGCGTTGCATAAGCTACGGGTGGATTAGATCGCTGCTGTCTGATGTTGGGTGCCTGGTGAGTGCACACCCAGGACAGCAGGCTGCACAGAGCCGGTCGATGGCTCGGCAATTCCCCTTGGTTAGAAGGCAATATGTCCCAAATGCGCAAGGACATCTTCACTGACCGCTGGGTGATCATGGAGGAGCGCGACGAGTTGCAGGCGACGGACTTTCAGTTCAACAAGTTTGTGAGGGGTACAGGATTCTGCCCATTCTGCGAGAACAACGAGTTCGCAACCCCGCCTGAGGTCTTCGCAATCCGGGACCGGGGAACTTCTCCTAACGGCCCGGGATGGTCGGTACGGGTGGTGCCCAACTGCCGCCCGCGGTTGCGGATAGAGGGCGAATTGGGAAGACGTGCGGAAGCGCTATACGATCTGATGAACGGTATTGGGGCACATGAGATCATTGCGGAAACCTCGCGACATGATCGTAGTTTGCACGAGTTGCATATCGAAGAAATTTCCAACGTCATCAATGCCTTTAGAGCTCGCATCCTCGATCTTGAGGGCGACAAGCGTGTGCGATACGTGCTGATCTTTAAAAACCACGGTGAGGGAGCGGGCGCACACACCATCAGTCATTCCATTTCGCAGTTGGTGGCCCTCCCGGTAACCCCACGTGCGGTGAAGACGAAGCTCATGATCGCGCGTGACTACTTTGCCTTAAAGGAGCGCTGCATCTACTGCGACGCCCTTCAACAAGAGCTGAGGGGAAGAAAACGCCTGCTCGCTGAAAATGACGATTTTGTCGCGTTTGCTCCCTTCGCGTCGCGCTTTCCTTTCGAGATGGCTGTGTTCCCCAAATTTCATAACAGCGCATTCAGCCGGATTGCTGCAAACCAGATCGAAAACCTGGCGCATATCCTGCGCGATTTGCTCCAAAACCTGGATCAGAGAGTGGGTGGGCCGCCCTACAACCTATCCCTCCACGACCGTCCCTTTCTGCGTCCAAGAGGAGGGTACTGGAACACGATCGAGGAGGACTTCCACTGGCATATTGAGATCTTGCCTCAGATGTTTCGTATCACTGGTTTCGAGTGGGCTTCGGGATTCTTCTACAACCCAGTACCGCCCGAAGCGGCGGCTCGTTACCTCAATTCCGCAGCTTGAACAGGCTCCCCGGGGCACGATGATTGAATGGACCCTTGCGCACGGCATTGTCGCCTAGCCGATCTGTCAGATTTCGAGAAAGCCGCCAAGAGGACGTGTGCCCCCAGATAACACTTCCGGTCGGGTCGACGATGCGCAGCTCCCAACCTACCTCACTTGGCCGAAGGCAACGTTCTCTGCTGCATCGTCGGACTTAACTCCTTGCATGGTGTGCCGCTGTTCTTCTTGCGGCTAGGTACCTCAGAACGAGGAGTCTGCTCACACGATGGGAGCCCGGGTGCTTCCGATCGGGCGAGCCAACACGTGTGATTTGGCTCACAGCCAAGTCGCAGGGTGCGTGGCAAATGTAGAGCGACGTGGAGAATCAAGTGCCTACTCCACAACAATGGGACGCGCACGAAACCGATCTGCTCGATAGAGCCGCAGACAAGATTGTTGGCTATGCGGAAAGGGTGGGAGTGAGCCGCGACGAAATCATTTCCCTTTTGGATTCGGGAATGAGCATCCGCGACCTACTCTTATTCTTGGCTTCCAAGGATTCTAGGCGGGCTCATGACTAGATCGTTCTTGGGTTCTGAAATGGTTGTGCGATGCCCACATTACACCGTTGGGATTGTTGGGTCCAAACGCATGGTGGGACACGTCGATGGGCGTTTTATTTGTGGCAAATCTGGTCCTACCCCACTACCTGCTGATCCGGAGTACAGATGTTCCTGTGACTCCGTCCCAGTGATTCGTCGGTAGTTTTTGCACCGGGCTCAGTTGTGCCGGACAATGCCTATGAGGCTGACGGAGAAAACGTTAATGACGGCCACGGTTATCGCGCTGGGCGTCATTCTCATTCTTGCTGGAATTTTGCTTTGGGCTCTGCTGTTCTTTCGGACCACCCTCTAGCTTGCGGAATTCGGTTTGTGCTCGCCCCAATCAACAGCAATCTGCAAGCAAAAACCGTGGTGCCAAAACCTCCTGGGCGCTGCGGCGGGGGAATCAGACCGGTCCCTGATAGCGGCGCTGCCGCACGGCGGCAATGAGAAATGCCGCCGTCACCGCCAGACCGATCCACAGACCCGGGCTGCTCAGAAACGTAGCGGGAGTGATGTGCGTCATCGGATTCGTAGGGAAGATATCGTCCGGCGTGGAAGCATTCCCGGGCGCGACGCCGATCAATCGCCCCCCTACCATGGCAGCGAAATGCGAGGTGTGAAACGCCATCTTTTCTGCACCGGCGATCGCGACTATCGGCAAGGCGGCCCACAAAAATGTCGCCCGGCGCGCCCATCCTGATACGAGCAGCAGCCAGCCGTACATCGGTGCAGGCCAGAGCGCATGGGCTGTCAGAATGTGGTAGAGCAGCAAGAGCGACATCTGCAACCATGCCAACCGTGTCCAGAGCGTCGCCGCACTAAGACCGCTACCCAGCAGTACGGCACTGCTCACGAGCAGCATTATGAAGTGCATGGCGGAACCGATCGCCGACGTGAGCAGAGGCAGAATGAAGATCGCAACGCTCGCCTTAGCAACCACGGTAGTGAGATCGGAGACGGGCAGCGACTTCCAGAAGAGAATGCTGCGATCGCGCCGTTCGCTGTGCAGTGCCTCCAGACAGTAGAACACGCCCACCAGAATGGTAGTGACCATCATCAGCCCCGCCGCGATGTCGTACGGCATGGCGATGGCGTCGCGCTGTTGCGCTGGGTCGAGGGCCGACAGGCCGCGCATCCTGGCGGGCAGATGAATAAGGCTGATCAGAAATCCGAATAGAAACACACCTGCGAAGGCCAGGGGCGCGAGATAGAGCAAGCGGTTTTCCCATAGTTCGCGTCGTACCGACCAGTAGAAGAGCCGAGTTGCCGATATTGCCGACGCAATTCTCGGCGCATCGAATGACTCGTGCATGGTGCTCGATTGGGTATTCATCACGCTGCTCCTTGCGCTTGGGCCGCCTGGTTGCCCATCACGGCTACGAAAAGGTCAGCGATACTGGGCGTGCGCACGTCGCCCAATTCGGCTAGTTGCCGACGATCGGTATTATCGAAGAGCAGTATGCTGCATCCCAGGACGGCACGCTCGCGGATGGGCTTCAGAGCGCGCGCCGCCGCGACGTGCTCGGGTTTCACCGTCACCTCCGCATAGCGCGACTCGAATTCTTCCATGCTGCAAGCCAGCACGATGCGGCCGCCGTTGATGAACATGAGGTCGGTGAGGACATGCTGGATCTCTTCCACCTGATGCGTCGTCAGCAGGATGGTGCGGCTGCAATCGAAGTAGTCACTCAGCAAGGAATCGTAAAATTGCTTGCGATAGAGGATGTCCAGGCCAAGCGTAGGCTCATCCAACACCAGCAGTCGGGCGTCAATGGCCATGACCAACGCCAGATGCAGCTGAGTCACCATCCCCTTCGACAATTCCCTGACTTTGTTGGTGCTCTTGATGGCTGTGGTCACAAGGAAAGCCTCCGCTTTCGCCCGATCGAACCGCGGATGTACACCAGCGACGTAGTCGAGCATTTGCGAGACTTGCATCCAGCGCGGTAGTACGGCAACATCCGCAATGAAACAAACATCGCGCATGAGCTGTTCACGCTCGGTCCAGGGGTTGCGTCCGAGCACCTTCAGTTCTCCCTGGTAAGGGATGAGGCCGAGAATCGTGTTGAGCGCCGTGGTCTTGCCTGCGCCGTTGGGACCGACGAGGCCGAGAATGCGGCCCCGTTCAACACGTAAGTCGATGCCGTCCAGCGCGACGGTTGCGCCGAAGGTCTTCCGGAGTGCGCGTGCTTCAATCACTGACATGCCTTCAGTCTTCCTCCTCTTTGGCTGTCGCCTCCGATCGGCGTTTTGCGGTGCCATTCAGCAATTCTCCCAGTGTCAGACCCAGCCGCTGCATGGTGGCAAGGATCCTGGGCCATTCCACTGCAAGAAACTTCTGCCGCTCACCCTCCCTCAGCAGGGTGAGCGCCCCCGCCTTGATGAACATGCCCAGACCTCTCCGCTTCTCAACAAGTTCCTCGTCCACCAGTTGCTGATATCCCTTCAGGACCGTGAGCGGATTCACCCGATATTCGGCGGCAACCGTGCGCACCGACGGTAACGAATCGCCTTCCTTGAGCACGCCCTCGAGGATCATCGCGACAACACGGTCGCGAAGTTGGCGGTAGATCGGCTGATTGTCATTCCACTCACGGTCCATCCTGGTTTCCAGATCGCCTTACTGGAGATGCGCTCCCTCACTGTGCCCGCTTCAGGTCCATGTGGGCGTGTAAAGGCTTGTCGCCTGGCATCATATACGTCCAGTCCTCGCTGTGGTGGTTGGCGTCGATGAAGGTGAATACGGCATGGTACATGTGTCCGTTCTCATTGCCGCCGGAGAGGTCGAGAAATTCGAATTCCACTGTCTTCCCGTCCGGCGACATTTTGCCCGACATGCGCGGGCGATTGCCGGCGTCGCAATAGTGCGTCAGCAGCAGGCGATCATCATCCACATAAAACATGGTGACCGGATGGTCGTAACGCGTCGGATCGTCCTGCGTTCCCGCTTCCTGCATCTCATGCACGAGAGCATTTCCGCGGGAAGCGATGCGCAGCGAGATGTGCACGGGCTTATCGGCCGACATCTCGGGTTGCGGCGGGACGACGGTTACCGGGCCTTCCCAACTACCCGCCAGAGCTTTGAGTCTGTCAAAGGATTTCTGCGCAGCGGATGGCGCGACGGCCGTCGCGGCGGACTGTGCCAGAGCCGCGGTCGACAGCGTCGTCAGAAGAACGGACAGCACAATTCGAAGAGATTTCATGTTTCCTACCCTCCTTTACTGTTATACATAACTATAACACTAATTAACCTGTCAAGAGCTTTCTGATCTTTATTTTCTCTTCCGAACTCTGACGAAATTGAGACAGATGGCTCGTAGAAACGACCGGCACTGAATCCCGCGAGAGGATCCACCATGTGTCCCGGCTCAAGAGGGTGGGGGATGGATAAAGGCTTTTCGGCCAAGATCCCCGATGCGACCGTCATGGCTCAGTGGATGCTTGGCAGCTTGATTTATGGAGAGTGAACCGGATCCCTAGGCCGCGGCGTAGTGCGCCCCTCGGACTGGCAGGCGAAATCTGCGCTAGTCTCTAGTCTTGGAGCAGTAGCTGTGAGGCTTCGGCTGATCATGGCGTTTGCCAAGCGGTCTGCCGAGGCGTCAGGAAGTTGAGCGACTCGGGGTCAGTGGCCCAGATGCGAATATGACCACCTGGACCGCACAGGAGTGTTACTTATGATTCGCCTCTCATTTGTCATCGGCTTTCTCCTTAGTCTTCTCGTTGGAATCGCAGCAGCGTCTCCAGCGGGCGAATCGCACGCAATGTTGCTCAGGGAGAATTGGTTTATCCAATCTTCCGCCGAGGTGCACGCCGATGGAGTCGCGATTTCGACGGTGGGTTTTGAATCGAGCGATTGGTATCCCGCCACGGTTCCTACAACGGTCCTCAGCGCTCTCGTGAACGACAAGGTTTATCCCGATCCCTATAGCGCGATGAACCTGCGTTCCATCCCGGGCACAAGCTATCCGATATTCGAGGACTTCTCGAACATCATGATGCCTCCTGGCAGCCCCTTCCGGCATTCGTGGTGGTATCGCACCGAATTCAAGCTTCTAGAGGATTACAGAGGAAAAACGGTGTGGCTCGGCTTTGATGGCATTAACTACCGCGCAAATGTTTGGATGAATGGGGTGCAGATCGCTTCGTCGGAGAAGGTGGCGGGCACTTGGCGCCTGTTTCAACTCGATGTGACCGGGGCCGCCAAGCCGGGCGAAACGAATGCCCTCGCCCTCGAGATATTTCCGCCGCAGCCGCACGACTTGGCCATCACGCTCGTGGACTGGGCACCCATGCCACCCGACAAGGAAATGGGCATCTGGCGCGATGTGCACATCTTCGCTACCGGCCCGATCGCTCTGGGTTATCCCGCGGTGTTGACCAAGCTGCCGTCCACGAATGAAGCGTTGCTGACGGTGCGTACGGAATTGACCAATGCAGCCGACCAGCCTGTCGAGGCTGTGGTGAAGGGACACGTCGAAAACCTCGCCTTCCAGCAATCCATGCACCTCGCGCCGAAGGAGACCCGCGTGGTTCACTTTACGCCGGAGAAGTTTCCTCAGCTGAAGATGCTCAATCCACGACTGTGGTGGCCCGCGGAAGTAGGAAGGCAGGAACTGTACCCCTTAGACCTCTCCGTCGAAGTGCGGGGCGAAGTCTCGGATTCGGCACACATCCGCTTCGGCATCCGCCAGGTCACTGCGAACCTCGACGAGAAGGGTCACAGAATGTTCCAAATCAATGGCAAGAATATTCTCATTCGCGGTGCCGGTTACAGCTTTGACATGCTGCTGCGATCAACGCCGGAACGGCAGCAGGCTGAACTCAATTATGTTCGCGATCTGAACCTCAATGCCGTGCGCATGGAAGGCAAATTGGAAAATGATCAGTTCTTCGATCAGACGGATCAGATGGGAATCATGGTACTGCCGGGCTGGTGCTGCTGCGATCATTGGGAGAACTGGCCTGCCTGGGACACGGAGAGCGAACTCATCGCGCGGGATTCGATGCGCGACCAGATCCGGCGGCTGGAGCGCCATCCATCCGTCATTACATTTCTATACGGGAGTGACTTCGCGCCTCCGCCCCAGGTGGAGAAGATGTATTTGGGGATTCTGCAAGAGTTGGAATGGCCGAACCCATCCCTCTCCTCCGCCGCAGCCAGAACCTCGACTGTCGGCCCCAGCGGAGTAAAGATGACGGGGCCTTATGAATACGTTCCGCCCTTGTTCTGGTACGTGGATTCGCGCCATGGCGGGGCATTCGGCTTCAACACTGAAACCAGCCCCGGTCCAGCCATCCCTCCCATCGAGAGCCTGCGGCGCATGCTGCCGCCGGACCACCTCTGGCCCGTTGATTCCGTCTGGCAATATCACGGCGGAGGAATGTCACAAACGCTTAACGTATTCATCGAGGCGCTCAATCAACGCTACGGGCAAGCAAACTCGGTCGAGGAATTCGCGCTCAAGGCCCAGGTTCAGGCCTATGAAGCACATCGCGCCATGATGGAAGCCTACGGCCGTAACAAGTACACTTCCACCGGAATCATTCAGTGGATGTTGAATAATGCCTGGCCCAGCATGATCTGGCACATGTACGACTGGTATCTGCGTCCCGGTGGGTCATATTTTGGCGTGAAGAAAGCGTGCGAGCCCCTGCACGTGCAGTACTCCTACGACGATCATTCGATTGTGGTGGTGAACTCCTATTATCAAACGTTCGCGAACCTCAAAGTCACAGCCACGGTATACAACCTCGACATGAGCGAGAAGTATTCGCAGCAAGCTGACGTTAGCGTGGGTCCGGACAGCACTACTCGCGTGTTTACGTTGCCTCCTCTGACAGGGCTAAGCACGGCGTACTTCGTCAGCCTCACGCTTGAATCCGCCGGCCACATCAAGAGCAGAAACTTTTATTGGCTCTCCACTCGCGAGGAAACGCTCGACTGGGCTCGACAAGAACTCGACACCAGCGGCGCATACGACATTTCGACCTGGACTCCGACCGAGACTTTTGCGGACTATACACCGCTGAACAAGCTGCCCCGAGTCGATCTGGACGCCACAGCGCAGTCCAGGAAGACAGGCGCGGAACGCACGACGACAGTTACCCTCCACAATTCGACGTCCAGGTTGGCTTTTGCCGTTCACCTGAAAGTGAATCGCCCATCGAACCGCCGCGTCAGCCGGGAAGGCCC
>Ga0187767_10000087_pt1 | contig 13515 bp, 10 predicted proteins | sample 0216_QUI02_MP10__4_FD_133006 | JGI IMG/M metagenome (GOLD analysis project Ga0187767, IMG submission 133006) | Tropical peat soil microbial communities from peatlands in Department of Meta, Colombia - 0216_QUI02_MP10_10_MG | ecosystem: Environmental > Terrestrial > Soil > Wetlands > Peat ...
AATAACCCGACCCGAGGGGGCGACCCGGCGGGCAACCGTCTGCGTCTTGACCCAAGGTTGACGCGGAAAGGTTAACGCCCGCTGGGGCCGGGCCTCCTGGTCTCCAGCAAGGCTTCCAACTGGCGCACCAGTTCGGTGGTTCCAATCGGCTTAACCAACAATGACCCTACCCGCTGGTTGCGACACACCTGCTCGGGGGGTGGGTAGGCGGTGAGGACTGCGGTGACGGGACGGTAGGTTTGTTGCTGGGCGGTATGCACCACCTGAAATCCGGCGTCCTCGGTCTCCATGCGAATGTCGGTGACCACCATCTCATAGGTGCCGGTCTGAAGCTTCGCGCAAGCGTCGGTGGCGGAGATCGCGGTGTCCACATCGAAGCGGTGCAGTTCCAGCACCGCCTTGAGGGTCAGCAGCACCGACTCATCATCGTCGACCAGCAGGACACGCCGCTTCATCGGGAGTGCTTCTAAGAGACCCGCAACCGCACCGGGGGAAGTTGCAGTTCGGCCGAGCCCAGGCGGACGCCCCTCGGCTGAATTCCGAGGGGTTGCTACTATAGTATGGTGCGCGGATTTTACGTACAAAATTTTGGGTGTCGCGCCACGCAGTCCGATGGCGCCGCCCTCGAGCGGCAGTTCGAGGAACGGGGTCTCGAACGCCGACTGGCACCGGGCCAGGCCGAAATTGTAATTTTCAACACCTGTACCGTGACCGCTTCGGCCGACCAGGACGCACGGGCCGCCATCCGCCGGGTGCACCGGGAAAATCCGACCGCGGAAATCATCGTGACCGGTTGCTATGCGCAGCGGGCTCCCGAAGAACTGGCATCGCTGCCCGGAGTGAGGCGGGTGATCGGCAATTCGCACAAGCACGAACTGGCGCGAATTGCCCTGGGGGAGAGACCGCAGACAGCGCCGAGGACCAGCGAGACCACTGGGGGATTCGTGACGGTGGCGAGCTTATCAGGGGGGCGATCCGCCACCCCCGATCTCCCGCCTGCGCCCGGCCAACAGTCATCCAGCAACGACCAACCACCGATCTTCGTCTCCGATATCTTCGCCCATACCGATTTCGTTTCTGCCCCGGTGTGTGACGCTGCCAACGAGCGCACCCGGCCCAATCTGAAGGTGCAGGACGGATGCGACAACCGCTGCTCCTTCTGCGTGATTCCGTATGTGCGGGGGCAGAGCCGATCACTCGGGCTGGAACGGGTGGTGGAGGAAGTGAACGGCCTGGTGGCGGGCGGCTACCGGGAGGTGGTGATCTCGGGGATCAACCTGGGACGGTGGGAAGAGCGCTCTGCGCTCCCGGTTTTCGCTTCTCAAAAATCGGGTCTCAACCGTCACCCGTCAGCTCCCAGCGTTCCGCAAGCGGCTACCGATCCGGGTTCGGCGCGCGGTCTTGTGGCGCTGACGACCGACGAGCGACGGCCGGCGACCCTGGTACTGCGGCTGACCGCCCTGATCCGAGCCATCCTGGAGCGCACGGAAATCGAGAAGCTGCGCATCAGTTCGGTCGAGCCCATGGACTGGACGGACGAACTGATCGCGCTGGTGGCCCAGTCGGAGCGCATCGCCAAGCATGCGCACGTTCCCATGCAATCGGGGAGTGACGCTGTCCTTAGGCGCATGCATCGCAAATACCGGCCATGGCATTACCGGGAGAAGATCGAAAAGATTCACGCCGCGATGCCGGTGGCCGCGATTGGCGCAGACGTGATGGTCGGGTTCCCCGGGGAAAGCGACGCCGAGTTTGAGGAGACGCGGCGGATGGTCGAAGAATTGCCCTTCGCCTACTTGCATGTGTTCCCGTATTCGGCACGGCCGGGCACTCCGGCGGCGAGCTTGAGGAAACAGGTTCCGGCAAGCGTGGCGGGCGAACGCGGCCGCATATTGCGTGAACTGGCCGCGCATAAGAAGACCTCCTACATGCGGTCGTTCGTGGGGACGATGGTGGAAGCCATCACCCTGCGGGAGGAAAGCGGGGCATCCTCTGGCGGCATGACCAAAGCCTTGACCGACAATTATCTCAAGTTGATGGTGGAAGGGCGGCACGAGGCGAACCAGTGGATCAGGGTGCGGGTGGAAGGAGTGGCGAGTGATGCCCTGGTGGGGCAGGTCGCAGGTGGCAGGCCGCGGCTTCCCTGTGCTTCTCCGCTCTCGCCGTCGCTGCCCTCGTGATCATGGCCTGGTGAACCACTGGCCCGGGCGGGCCATTTTCCTGCTCGCCCATGAGGACTATGCTTAAGATCAGAGCCTTTCCCGGGCAGCACAGTCATGCTTCATCCTTTGCAGGTGGTTCGAAATCTTGGGCGGGAGTTTTCTCAGCTGGGGCGCTACCACGAGGCGGAAGCCGAGGAGAAGCCTGCTGCCTCGAGCCTGGAAGCGATCGACCTCGCCCGGCTGGTGACGGATCTGTACGAAGAAGGCGACGACCCGGCACTGCGCGCAGCATTTGCCCTGCTCGAGGGCTGCCTTGTGGATGGGGACCCGGCCGTGCGCGGCTGGGCAGGGCGGACGATTGAGCAGCTGCACGACCTGGCAGCGTGGAAGCCCTGCGGGCGCGAGCCGTTTGCGGAGTGCCTGGGCGAGGAGAGCAGTCGCGTCTGGAGCGCGCTCAACCGGATATGCAGGGCGTCGGTAGGCTCGGACTTTCACGATGCCTCGGTGTTCGAGGCGGAGCTGGCGAGGTGGCACGCGGTGCGGGAAGCGGTGCGCCTTCCGGCGCGCGTGGCCGCCTGAACTTTGCTCTGCTGCCATGGGCCCGCCATCCGCCCTCTTTGCCGCTACGCCCTAACCACATTGCCGCTGTCGTGTCGTTCCACGGTGGTCGGCTGGTGACCGACGCTGCCACCAGCCCCCATCTGGCATTGCCACGGGGGTCAAGGAGCGCCCCTCTACTTCGGCCATGCCAGCAACGACGGCAGCATGCCGGCGGTGGCGATTGCAATACTGGCGGAGCGAAGTCTATGAGGGCGCCCGCCACGGGTGGATGGTGCCGTCCGGCGTACGACCAGGCGCAGGCTGAGCGGTTCGCGAAGCTGGCAGCTCTGCTCAGAGAAACCCTACAACCCTCGGGCAGGTAAGTAACCGCAGGTCCAGGCGGCCATTCCGCCCGGGGCGCTCCAAGATGATGGGACCCCAGCCGCACCGACTGCTCTCTGAACCCGCTGTCCAGTGCGGGAGAGCGTGTGGCGGCGTTCGTGGGCCGCCTTACCAAACCCGGCACGCGTTGACCGGCATCATGGGCTGGCCAGGCTTGCAACCGAAAGCCTGGCCGAACTCGGGCATGTTCTGCACCACTCCGTTGACGCGGAACTGGCGAGGAGAGTGCGGATCGGTCTGGACCTGAAGGCGGAGCTGCTCGGGCCGGGTAGCGCCGCACCAATCCTGCCCGTAACCCAGGAAGAACTGCTGGAGGGGAGTGTACCCGTTCTGCTTGCGGGAAAGGTCGATGCCTTTGCGCTTGGCGTCAGCGAGGAAGGCCATGTAGGAGAGGCGCAGGCCGCCGTTGTCGGCGGTGTTCTCGCCTAAGGTGAGCTTGCCGTTCACTTTCACCTCGTCAACAGCGACGAAGCTGCCATATTCCTTCACTTCGCACTCGGCTTTTTGGTCAAAGTTCCTTCCGTCTTCGGGGGTCCACCAGTCCTCGAGGTTGCCGTTGCCATCGAACTGTCGGCCTTCGTCATCGAAGCCATGGGTCAGTTCGTGTCCGACGATGGCGCCGCCGTGGCCGTAATTCTCGGCCTCGGTGGCGTGCGGGTCGTAGAAGGGTGTCTGCAGGATGGCGGCGGGGAAGTTGATGTCGTTCATGCTGGGGTTGTAGTAGGCATCGACGGTAGAGGGGCTCATGTCCCACTCGCCGCGGTCGACGGGCGTGCCGATCTTGGCGAGCTGGCGTCGGCTCTCGAATTCGGTGGCGCGCAGGACATTGCCGTAAGCGTCGTCGCGCACGATGCTGAGCTTCGAGTAGTCGCGCCAGCGCTCGGGATAGCCGATCTTGTCGGCGACCATGTGCAGCTTGGCCTGGGCGCGGGTCTTGGTTTCCGCACTCATCCAATCCAGGGTCTCGAGGTCCCGGTTCATCGCAGCTTCGATGTCGTCCACCATCTGAACCGTGGCCTGCTTTTCAGCGGGAGAGAATTCCTGGGCAACGTAGACCTGGCCGACCGCCTCTCCCAAAGCGTTGTCGGTGGCATCGGCGCAGCGTTTCCACCGAGCACGCTTTTCGGGCTGGCCTTTCAGCTTGCGGCCGAAGAAGTCGAAGGCCTCGTCATCGAGGGCTTCGGGAAGTACATAACCCGGCACGGCGGCAACCAGCTGCCAGCGAAGATAGGTTTTGATGGTGTCCAGATCGGTCGAAGCCAGCAGCTGGCTGAGGCCTTTCACGAATTCGGGCTCGGCGACGTTGAGTTCCGAGACCGGAGGCGCGCCGGAGTCGGCCAGAAATCTGTTCCAGCCGAAAGCTGGGGATAGGGCGGCAAGCTCAGACACCGGCATGAGGTGGTAGACCTTCTTAGGATCACGCCGCGAAGTGATGTCGAGGGAAACCTGGGCCAGGACGGTTTCGAGCTTCATGATGGCCTGGGCGTCGGCGGCCGCTTTGGCCTCGGGTTCGCCCATGAGCTTGAGCATGTTGGCGATGTGCTGGACATACTGGGCGCGCGTCTTCTCTGCCACGTCGCCGGTGCGGAAGTAATAGTCACGCTCGGGGAGTCCCAGTCCGCCTTGCCCCACGACGGCAATCTGCTTGCGTGCATCCTTGAAGTCCTGTTGCTCGCCGAAACCGAGGAACGCATTCACACCGATAAGTTGAAAATAAGCCAGGAGCTCGGGTAGCTGTTCTTTGCTCTTGAGGGCGGCGATGCGATCCAGGTCGGGCTGGAGTGGCCGTAATCCCTTGCGATTGATGGCGTCCTCAGCCATGCAGGCGGCGTAGAAATCGCCGATCTTCTGTTCGTTGGCGGTTCGGCCGGGACCGCCGGCGGCGGCTTTTTCCAGCAGGGCTTGTAGGACGTGGGCGGTGTACTCGGCTACCATGGCGCCGGTGCCGAACCCGGCGCGATCGCTGGGAATAGGGTACAGCTTCGGAAAGTTGCCACAGACGTACTGGAAGAAGTCCACGCAGGGATCGGCGGAAGCGTCGATCAGACGCGGGTCGAGCCCGGGGAGACGTTCGTACGTCTTCGGCGGGGGGGCTGCGGCGGGAGGTGCCGCGGTCTGGGCCCGGGAGAGAGTCGAGACCAACGCCAAGGTCACCAGAGCGATTCCCAAGGGGGAGGCAATCCGAGTGGTCAACATGAATGGCTGGTTCCTTTCGGGTGGAAGTGGCGAAGCGGGCTCTGCACCAGGACATTCTATGGGAGGCCCGCAGGAAGAGACGTGTCAGGGGCGTCGAAGGTATCGCGGGAAAAGCAGAAAATCTTGTCCGTCGAAAGCCGCACCCGGCAGCCATTGCGGGCCCCCCGCGCTTCTCAACCTTTCTGCTATTGTCTGGAAGAGATTGTCGCGATCCGGCGGCTGATTTGCGGGAGGCAGGGCAAGCGCGAGGGCAGGGCGGACAAAGGTTGTCGGCGCCAAAATCAGGCAGCCTCGTCTTCTTCGGCGACGGAGAATCCCCAATGCTTCAGCAGATCGGTGGGGACGTATTTCTCGTCCTTGTGGCGCCGCGCCCACTCCTTCAGAGTGAGGGAATCCTTGTACTGCTCGGGACGGAGGCCCAGGATGGCGACCAGGTGATCAAAGGAAGTCGGCTCGTCCATACATGCACCTCGACGTTGTGTCTCGTAAAAGTATTGTAGCGCGGAACGGTAAAAGTAGTGTGCATGAAGCGACGGGAGGGTTTCGCTCCAGGCGGAAGCCCATGGTATGTTCAGCTCTTGGCTCTTAGCAGCTGGTACTTGGTAGGTGAGGCTGAGCCTTCGAGGCTCGCTGAGCGGGGCATTTCCGGTGGTTCGAGGCGTAGAGCGTGATCCGATCCTACAAAGGGGTGCGGCCGGCCATTCCCGCGTCCTGTTACGTGGATGAGTCGGCGCAGATCATCGGGAACGTGGTGCTGGGCGAACATGCGAGCGTGTGGATGAACGCAGTTCTGCGCGGGGATGTGCACGAGATCCAAGTAGGGGCCTACTCCAACGTGCAGGACTGCTCGGTGCTGCACGGGATGAAGGAACTTTACGGAGTGTATCTGGGAGAGTATGTGACAGTGGGACACTCGGTGACGCTGCACGGGTGCGTGATCGAAGACCGGTGCCTGATCGGGATGGGATCGATTGTGCTGAACGGGGCGCGGATCGGGGCGGGATCGATTCTGGCGGCGGGGACGCTGATACCGGAGAAGACAGTGGTGGCGCCGGGGTCGCTCTGGATGGGGGCTCCGGGCAAGTTGCGACGGATGCTAGAAGACAAGGACCAGGAGATGATCTTGCGCTACGCCAGGAATTATCTGGGGTACAAGGAGGAGTATTTGAGGGGCAGCCGTTAGCATCCAGCACTCGGCATTCAGGGCTCAGCATGGAATCGTTTTCATCTGGCTGGTTGGGGTCTTCGCCCGGACGAGCGATTGATCAGCGAGACGAGGCCGCGGGGGCAACAAGTCTACGCTGCAACCGTTCTTTGATGGCAAATCTCCGGGACCTAGGGAACAACATGATCAGGGCGGTGCGGGGAACGCGGGATTTGCTACCGCCGGAGACGGCGCTATGGAACACCGTCGAGGCGGCGGTACGCGACGTATTCCGCGTGTACAACTTCCAGGAGATTCGGACGCCGGTATTCGAGGCGACAGAGCTTTTCTCCCGCGGTGTTGGTGAGGAGACCGATATCGTCGCCAAGGAGATGTACACCTGGGAGGATCGAGGACGAGCGGAATCCGACAAAAGACAATCTCTCACGCTGCGTCCGGAGAATACGGCCGGAGTGGTGCGAGCCTACATCGAGCACCAGCTCTGGGAGCGCGGCCTGAACAAGCTCTATTACATCGGACCACAATTTCGGCGGGAGCGGCCGCAGAAGGGACGATACCGGCAGTTTTACCAGATCGGGGCGGAGGTGATAGGGCCGGCCACAGCGGGGAGCGAGTCTCCCGCGCGGGACGCGGAGATTCTGGAGATGCTAGCGACATTTCTGGACCGGCTGGGGATCAAGGACTGGGGGCTTGAGCTGAATTCGGTGGGGTGCCCGGCAGACCGGGCGCGGTTCAACGCAGCGCTGCGCGCCGCGCTGGAGCCTGTGGTGGGGAAGATGTGCGCGGACTGCCAGCGCCGGGCGGTGACCAACCCGCTGCGGGTGTTTGACTGCAAGGTGCCGGAGGATCAGCCCATCATCGCAAGGCTGCCGCGCATCAGCCAGTTCCTGGATGAAGGGTGTCGGCAGCATTTTGTAGAGGTGCAGACCATCCTGAAAGCAGTGGGCGTGCCCTTTGCCTTAAATGACCGGCTGGTGCGGGGGCTGGACTACTATACGCGGACGGCGTTTGAGTTCACCCACGGGGCGCTGGGGGCGCAGAACGCGATCCTGGGCGGAGGCCGGTACGACGGGCTGTCCGAGGCGCTGGGGGGGCCGGCAGCGCCGGGGATCGGGTTTGCCATCGGCGAGGACCGGCTGGTCATGTCGCTGGCGAAGTCGGCGGAAGCGGCGGTGCGCAAGCCCGATGTTTACATCGCGCCGCTGGGCGCGGGGATGGACCGGGAAGCGGCGACACTGGCGCAGGAACTGCGGCGGCATGACCTGGTGGTGGAGCTGGGGGATGAGAGTTTCCGGTTGAAGAAGTCGTTTGAGGCGGCGAGCAAGCTGGGAGCGCGCTTCGTGCTCATCGTCGGGGAAAACGAGGTCAAGGCGGGGTTGTTCGCGCTGAAGAACCAGGAGACCGGGGAGCAGGTGCCGGTGCCGCGCAACGAATTGCCGGCCCGGCTGGGGAAAAGGTGAGGCAGTCTCTGCTGGCTGCCGCACGCGTCGGTTGTCACCAAGGCTCCATGCGGACTCAGAGGAAACCGTTCCCCCGCGACCGGGATCGGGCTTTGGTTCAGGCGCGGTCTCGACTCCAAGACAGCTGCCCCGGGCATAGCTGCGCCCGCCGGACGTCTGTCAGATCTCGAACGCAAGCTCATCCAGATACGCGCATTCGCCTCCCTTGACGCAGCGCTGGGTGGGGCTGGGGAATGCAGTTGGCTGATCGAGGGCTTGAAAGATCAATTCCTCTGCGAGTACGTGTTTCTCTGGATCTCGGCGTCGCAGATTCTTATCGGGTTTGATGGCTGCCGTGCGGTGAGCACCACGTCGTCGCTCTGACGAAACGCGACCCACGGAGTCCTAATTGTAAGGGCCTATCTTGCGCAAAGATGGATGCCGCCCGGTTCCCTGTGGAAAACGAGGGCTCTGTCGCGGGAATTGGCCGCATGGCTGTGGGAAAAAATTCAACTGGGCTTAACCGGGTCTTCACGGGACTGAAACCAGGGCTGAGTAGCCTGCCTGCACCCCAGGAGGAGGGGAAAGGAATGAGCTCCCAGCAAAAAGTTCCCTTGCAGTGGCGCACTGCCGCAGTGATGGGCGTTTTGACCCTGGTTGGCCAGTTGCTCGCCCCCGCGTTGGCCGCGGCCGGAGATCGATCGTCGCGGACCCGGACTCCGATCAAACACGTGATCGTGATAATCGCGGAAAACCGGACGTTCGATCATGTGTTCGCGACCTACCAGCCGAAGCGAGGGGAGACGGTTAAAAACCTGCTTTCGGAGGGCATCATCAATGAGGATGGAACTCCGGGGCCAAAATACTTTTTGGCAGAGCAGTCCTCGGCGACTGACACCAACGATGACGGATTTCAGTTAAGTCCGGGAGGCAAAGCGACGTATCAGATCATGCCGGCCCCGTTCACCGATGGCGCACCGAGCAGCGCCTCCGATACAATTCCGCCTCCGTTCGCCACGGTGGCGGCGGCCAAGAAATATGAATACGGGCTGGAAGACAGCTGGTACAAGTACCTGACGACGGGCGCCAGCGGATTGCCCGGCGGGGCCACGGTGGACACCCGCATCCTGAACGCGGCCACTCTTCCCCCCGGTCCCTTCCAGATTACCTCAAGCACGATGCCCTACGATTCCTACGCGGCGAGCCCGGTGCACCGCTTCTACCAGATGTGGCAGCAGTTCGATTGCAGCGCGGACCAGGCCAAGCGCAGGAACCCGAGCGGTTGCACGGCGGATCTGTTTCCCTGGGTAGAAGTCACGATCGGGGCGGGGTCGAATGGCAAACCGCCGAGCCTGCCGACCCACGAAGGCGGAACGGCCATGGGGTTCTACAACATGGCCCAGGGGGACGTGCCCTACCTCAAATCCCTGGCGGACCGCTACGCCATCAGCGATAACTACCACCAGGCGGTGATGGGGGGAACAGGCGCGAACCACGTGATGCTGGGCACAGGTGACGCCATCTGGTTCAGTGACAGCAACGGGAATCCGGCAGTGCCACCGCACAACCAACTGGTGGCGGCGGGCTCGAAAAACGCGGGGGTCGTGGACGAGATCGAGAATCCGAACGCCCAGCCCGGGACCAACAACTGGTACACGCAGGACGGGTACGGAGGCGGCTCCTACGGGTCTGCTTCCTATGGCGGTGGAACCTACTCGAACTGCGCTGACACCAGCCAGCCGGGCGTGGCCGCCATCGTGAACTACCTGAAGTCGCTGAAGCGGCCGATTAACCCCAACTGTGAACCTGGCCATTACTATCTGCTGAACAACTACAATCCGGGTTACTACGGCGATGGCCGCAACGCCTATGCGGACATCACCAACCCGAACCAGACGGTGTTCACGATTCCGCCGTCCACGGTGCGCAACATCGGGGACGAAATGATCGAGAAGAAGATCTCGTGGAACTACTATGGGGAGCAGTGGAACACCTACAAGGCCAATCCCGATCTCAACTATGTGGCCCTGGACAACACCTACTGCAACATATGTAACCCCTTCCAGTACTCAAGTTCCATCATGACCAAGGCATCCGGGCGCGGCCATTTGAAGGACACGCTCGACTTCTACCAGGACATCCAGAATGGGACCCTGCCGGCGGTTTCGTTTGTGAAGCCCGACGGGTACCTCGACGGACACCCGGCGTCGTCGAAGCTGAACCTGTTCGAGGGTTTCCTGAAGAAGATCGTGGACATGGTCGAGGCCAATCGGGAATTGTGGAAATCGACCGCCATCATCGTCACCTTTGACGAAGGCGGCGGGTACTACGATTCGGGTTACATCCAACCCCTGGACTTCTTTGGCGATGGGACAAGGATCCCGCTGCTCGTGATTTCGCCCTACAGCCGGGGAGGACACGTCTCGCACGTGTACAGCGACCACGTTTCGGTTCTGAAATTCATCGAAGCGAACTGGAGGCTGCGGCCGGTCACGGGGCGAAGCCGGGATAACATGCCCAATCCCAAGACAAGTCCAGGCAATCCTTATGTGCCGTTGAACAGTCCGGCCATCGGGGACTTGATGGATTTGTTCAATTTCGAGAGAGACTAGACCCCCGCGAGCGAGTCAGAACCTGGGCGTCACCGGAGGCACTGCGGGTGACGCCCTCTTTTTCTTGGCCACCGGGTATGGTAGCCCTGCTCTCGCCCCGCACGGGGGCGGGCTCCGCGGCATAGCCATGTTCCCCGCGTAACACCGGGGGACAACCGTCGGGGCAGGAGGTTAGACGGAAACCGATTGCGTGCGGGGTGCAGGAGTGGGGCTTTCGCGGGGAATATAGGCGTTGGAGAGGTATTGTTGGAGCATGCGCTGGGTGTTGAAGAAAGAGCCGTTGAGGGCGATGGCGTGGCGCATGACTTCGGTGAAGCGCTGGGGGCGGCCGTAAAACATGGGCACGATCTCGCGCTCCAGCCGGTCATAAAGAGTGGAGACTTCGGAGACGGGGTCTTCGGTGACCTCGGCGTTGCCGATGGCCCAGCCGGTCACGCCTTCGATCCAGCCCTCGGCCCACCAGCCATCGACCACGCTGAAGCTGGGCACGCCGTTGAGGGCGGCCTTCATGCCGCTGGTGCCGGAGGCTTCCTGGGGACGCATGGGAGTGTTGAGCCAGAGGTCGACCCCGCTGGTGATGAGCTGCGCCCAGCGCATATCGTAGTTCTCGACGTACATGGTACGGATGACGTCGGAGAGCAGGGCAGCGCCCTCAAAGACCTGGCGGATGATTTTCTTGCCGCCCTCGTCGCGGGGATGGGCTTTGCCGGCGAAGACGAATTGGAGGGGGCCGACATCGCGGGCAATGCGCCGCAGGCGCTCGGTATCATGGAAAAGGAGATTGGCGCGCTTGTAGGTGGAGGCCCGGCGGGCGAAGCCGATGGTCAAAATCTTGGGGTCGAGCGCGACCCCGGTGCGCCGGGTGATCTCCGCGAAGAGAGCCTCCTTGGCGCGGGCGTGAGCTCGCTTGATCTCTTCCAGGGGGATGCTGATGGCGTAGCGCAGATAGTTGTTGTCGGCGCGCCAGCCGGGGATGTACTGGTCGAAGAGTTCGGCGAAAGCAGACGAGGTCCAGGTGCGGGCATGGACGCCGTTGGTGATGGCGCTGATGGCGTACTTGGGGAACATGCCGCGGGAGACTTCGCCATGGCGCATGGCCACTCCGTTAACGTAGCCGGAGAAGCGCAGGGCGAGGTAGGTCATGTTGAGAGCCTCGCCATGCCAGGCTTCGGTTTCGTCGAGCAGCTGACAGCGTTCGGGGCCGAGCACCTGTTTGGCCAGGGCCCGGGAAAACTGGTCATGTCCAGCAGGCACAGGAGTATGGGTGGTGAAGATGCACATGCGGCGGATGCCGTCGATGTCGAGCTGCTTGACGCGTCCCGCAAAACTCTGGTCCAGGCGACGCTCCAGCAGGCCTAGGGCGAGCAGGGCGGAGTGACCCTCGTTCATGTGATAGACCTCGATCTTGTCGTAGCCGAGTTTCTGCAGCATGCGTAGGCCACCCAGGCCGAGGACGACTTCCTGGCAGAGGCGGTAGCAATCGTCGCCGCCGTAGAGGGAGTCGGTGAGTTGGCGATCCCAATCGCCGTTTTCGGCAAGATTGGTATCCAGCAGCAGCACCGGAACCGTATCTCCGTCGATGCCCTGAACGTTGTGCTGCCAGGCGCGGACCCAAACCTGGCGCCCTTCGATTTCGACGGTGATGCGACCTTCGACCGGCTTCACGGTTCGTTCCGGCTCCCAGAGCTGGGGTTCCTCGGACTGGTTTCCTGGCGGATCGAGGTGCTGGCGGAAATATCCCTTGCGATAGACCAGACTGACGGCCACGACGGGTGCACCCAGATCGGCGGCGGAGCGGAGCGTGTCTCCCGCCAGCACGCCCAGGCCGCCGCTGTAAGTCGGTATGTTGGGGTCGAGAGCGATCTCCATGGAGAAGTAGGCGACGGTCGGCGACTTGGGGCGCGATTTCATAGATTCAGGAGCGCTGCCCTGGGAGAAAAGAGTAGCGCGGAGTACAGCAGACAATCCTTCAGGCTCCGATTACGCAGTTGTGCAGCTGGACTTCCGTTCTCAGGACCGAACTCATTATAGACGAGGGCAAAGACGAGGCCCGAGGCCTTTCGCCGCGAAAAATGACGAAGCAACGTGAACGGGGCAAAGCCATGCCGCCACTTGGCACCCGGGGCCTGGCAGGCTCTGCCATTTCCCTGAAATTCAAATCGCGCAACCACACTTCCCGGAGCCGGGGAAGCATCCTAGAGGAGATGAAGTGGGGTTCTGACCGACGCGTGGGCTTGGCGCGAGCACTCTCGAAGATGGGGTACTGCTCCCGGTCGAGGGCGTTCGAGTTGGCCCGGGAGGGTCGGGTGCGGGTGAATGGGGAAGCGCGGCGCGACCCGGAGTCGGCGGTGCGGATGGAGAAGGATCGCATCACAGTCGATGGGCGGGCGGTCGAGGTGGGCAAGAGGATCTACCTCATGCTGAACAAGGAACGAGGAGTCCTGACTACGGCTTCCGATGAGAAGGGACGGGCCACGGTGTATGCCTACTTAAGCGATCGACGGCCCTGGGTGGCGCCGGTGGGACGGCTGGACAAGGCCAGCGAAGGGCTGCTGCTGCTCACCAATGACTCGGAATGGGCGGCGCGCGTGCTCCGTCCGGAGATGCACCTGGAGAAGACGTATCACGTGCAGATCGGAACGGTAGCCAAAGCGGCGTTATTGGAGGCACTGCGGGACGGAATTGAGGTGGATGGGCAATGGTTGCGTGCGAAGCGGGCGCGGACGGCCGCCAGGCTCGTCATGAGAAAGCCTTTCGTCTCTCGGGTCGGGATCACGGTAGGTGGCGGGGCCCGCGCGGTGGGCCGCCGCGACAAGCCGTCACAGAGTATTGTTCGCGGGGGACAGTCGCCGGCACGGCGCCGCGGGCCGGGGGAAGGGCGGAAGCAGGAGCGCCGGCGGCGTGACAGACAAGGTCGTTAACTGGTGGGGGCGTCCGGCAAGGACGCGAAAGAGACTCAGCGAGCGCCAAGCTGAACAATACCTATGCTTGCAACATTC
>Ga0187767_10000117_pt1 | contig 12004 bp, 10 predicted proteins | sample 0216_QUI02_MP10__4_FD_133006 | JGI IMG/M metagenome (GOLD analysis project Ga0187767, IMG submission 133006) | Tropical peat soil microbial communities from peatlands in Department of Meta, Colombia - 0216_QUI02_MP10_10_MG | ecosystem: Environmental > Terrestrial > Soil > Wetlands > Peat ...
CCGACGATCACAACCCGCCAATCCCCGAGCCGGCCCGAGAGCACATGCTCGATCATCGCTGTCACATCGCGCTGCAATCTCGCATCGCCCGTGTTGTGCATCTCGACCGTCACCGCCATATCAAAAGTCTACGCCAGTTTACGTTGTCGCCGCCGACATCCTATTTGGACGGTCCAACACCAAGGAGCCAGGGGGGTGTGTCGCTGGATATCACTGAAATCCCAACCTCAAGTGCGTTACAAGAAAAATCAGGCCGTCCGAAAGACAACACTCAACCTTAGCAGACCAGCGGGCCGGCGACGCCGGGCATCGCTAGGTCGGACTGCAGAGAGAGGTATGACAGCCCGACGAACAACGGAAGCAGTCGACTGGTGCGACGATGCTCCCAATTCTGTATTGCCCGCGGTCGGCGCTCGCGCCAAACCATCCCTCCTCGGGCTGCCCTGTTCTCACTGCAGGACATATTACGAAGCCGAACTTACGGCCTGTCCCATCTGCGGATGCACCGAAAGAGTAGCAGCAGCTAGCCCCACCCCACGCTCGAACTCACGTGCCGCCTAGCAGATATCCCGCCTCCACAGGCGCCCGACAAGGCGCGGTTTTCAGATTCTGCATGCTGACGGCCCTGGGGCTCACGGGGATCTGGCAAGACTGTTGACACCGGCTCAGACGACCCGATGGTAGTGCGTTCGGTGAGGGCCGAAGACGAAAAGGGCTGGCCAGATGGGATGACGCCCTTACCTCCAAGTCGAGGACGGGAAGCGATTGTCGTCGCCGGGGAATCCTGCGGGAAGCCTATTTTGGCTTCGGTGGGCGATCCTCTCTGCGGAAGAGGGACTGGGTTCGTTACCCGCGGGCGCGTCTTGATGGGTACCTGCTCCTTACCGTCATCTTTAACACAACGGTTAGGTTGCTAACTGAGCGGTTAGTCAGCCGCCTGGCTGCGGATTGACTATCCGTGTTTCTGACCATAGCACCTCTTTGTTTTCTATAGCTTACAAGTAAAGAACCAGGGCTTATCCCTAGCTGGAGGAATGGTCCCTCGATTGCGTGAGTCCTGGTGTGGTGAGGGCCCCTGAATGACACATTCTTGAGGTGCTGCCATGAAGAAACACCCAGCCTTTGCCGTACCTGGTCACATCGAAGGGTTCAGCCGGATTTCCCGCTTGCTGGTTGCCATTGCCGCTGTTTCGCTCGGCATCTCCACCCGGGCAGACGCCCAGGATTGTGCCGGATGTGTGTTGAACGCCGCGGAAAATGCCGAACTGGGCTCCGAATTTTCCATTAAGAAGCAGGTCAACGAAGTGAATGTGCTCTTTGTTGCGGCTCAGGGGAGACGGTTCGTTCGAGACCTCTCGGGCAGCGACATCACGGTGCGGGACAACAACAAGGCGCCTGCGGCCATCCTGAATTTTCGCACTGAGAAGGAATTACCACTGCGGGTAGCTTTGTTGATCGATACCAGCGATTCATTGACCTTGCGTTTCCGATTTGAGCAGGCGGCAGCCGGCGTATTTCTTCGACAATCACTGAGCCAGGTCAGCGATCAGGGATTTGTCATGGGATTCAGTGATCAGGAGAAATTGATGCAGGACTTCACCCATGACTCGGATCTTCTCGCCCAAGCGGTGCGTCAATTGAAGATCGGCGGCGGAACCGCGCTGTACGATGCAGTTCGTGGCAGTTGTCAGAAGCTGTTCCGGCACCCTGAGGAAGACGTGGTCGCACGTGTACTGGTCGTCTTGTCCGATGGCCAGAACAATGCGGGCACCCTGCACCTCGATGACGCCATCGACGTAGCCCAAAGAGCCGGAGTCACCATCTATGCCATCAGCACTCACCCCCCTATGATCGGCTATAGGGATGACGGCGAGGAGGGAAACCGAAATCTTCGCAAGCTGGCGGAGCAGACGGGCGGGCGGGTGCTTTTCCCCGAGAGTCCGAGGGATATTGGGAAAGCTTTCGAGAAGATCTCTGAGGAGTTGCGCAACCGGTACGCAATTTCTTACCGGCCTGCAGATTTCAGCAACGATGGCCGCTATCGGAAGATTACCATCGAGGCGCACAAAGCAGGCAAGAAGTTACAGGTTCGGGCACGCAAAGGCTACTACGCACGAGCGTCATCGACCCTGGATGAACCTACGGACAGTGCCCGCGCTGTGGTTTCGGCGCTAACCCCGCACAATTAAGTCGCGAGGATCGAAAGCTCTCCTGGCCGTGCCCCCAGGAGAGCTCTTACCCCTGCCCCAACCGGCGCCGGTCTCTTTCAGGTAGCGCGTTGTGTATCGTTTATTCCAGAGTGATTACTAGTTTTGCGCGGGCGTGTCCTGTGGCCAGATACCGGATAGCCTCCGGGACCTCACTGAACCTGTAATGCTTTTCGATGACCGGGGTTACGAATGGTTCGCCACGAGATCGAAAATCAGGTCGTACCGTTGCTGGCTTTGGGTGAAATCCTGTTGCGTGTAATCAATGACGCGATCCGCACCGATCGATAGCACCATGTCCACATTCCTCGTACTGCATACGCCGGTGACCTCGGCGCCGAACGACTTGGCGATCTGCACAGCGAACGTACCCACGCCTCCGGCCGCGCCGTTAATCAAGACCTTCTGGCCGGGCTGAATCTGCCCCTTGTCGCGAAGACCCTGCAATGCGGTGAGTGCCGCAATCGCTACCGAAGCTGCTTGTTCAAACGTCACGTTATTCGGCTTCCTGGCCAATTGCGAGGTGGAGGCACACGCATACTCAGCAAACGCTCCACGGCACACTCCAAACACCGCGTCGCCTGGTGTGAACTGAGTTACCTCCTTGCCAACCGTTTCAACCTGGCCGGCCACGTCTCGGCCCAGCCGTGTGTCCTTTGGTTTGAGCAGCCCAAACCCAAACAGCCAGCGAGCGAAAGACGGCTTGCCTTCCATGAGATGCCAGTCAGCTGGATTGACGGAAGCCGCGTGAACTTTTATCAAGACTTCATTGTCCTCGGGCGTCGGCTTCTCAACTTCTTCTTGAGAACATCGGGTGAACCATAGCGGTGATAAACAATGGCTTTCATCCGGACTCCTGTTTTCAGGACTACGGGGGATCGTCCCTCGAAGCATTTCGTCAATGCGCCAAGTTACCTGAGGCTGCTGACCCGTGGCCCGTCCGGCATTGTTGGCGAGGGATCCCGGGCTGTTTCCTTGCATTACTTCAACTCGGCACGCTGGAACGCTGCCAGTGTTTCTTCCTCCGAGGGGGGACGCAAGATGCTGCGTGCCGCGAAATCCTCGGCCTGCGGGTAGGTGGTTCGGCGAACGCGATCAGCGGCTCGGCTGAGATCGTAGTGTGTGTGCCGGAACTGAACATCAGGGCCGAGGAGGAGCCAATCGGCGCCCGGTTTACCGAATGGCATTCCGACACTGCCAGCGTTCACAACGCGAGTTGCGCCGATCATCCGGTCAAACTGCATGTGGGTGTGACCGCAGACGACCGTGTCCCCGCCGAGTCCCGCGAACAGCGACAAAAGGCGGTCTTCTGGTGTGAGGCGGGTGAAGATGTCGGTGTCGTTGCACGGTGTAGCATGGCAGAAAACCACGACTCCAAGGCCTGGAATGTCCAGGCGGCATGTGGGCGGCCAGCGTGCTAACAGTCGCTGATGTTCGGGCTGCAGTTGCTCCGCCGTCCAGCGCACCGGCTCACGAAATTGCTGGGGTGCTGTCCGGTACCACTCGGACTCGATGCCGGACATCTGTGCAAGCACCTCACGGTCCCCATTGCCGTGAATGAACTGCACGGGAACGTCGAGGTCGAGCAGACATTGGATGGTCTCACACGGTAAGGGGCCGGGAACGACGTCGCCCCCGACGATGACGCAGTCTGCCTGTGCCTCATGAACTTCCAGAAGTACCGCCTCAAGCGCGGAGACGTTGGCATGAATGTCGTAAATAGCAGCCACGGGCATACCGTAGAGACTATACAAGCCTTCGAAACAACTGACCGCAACTCGGGCATTGCAGATTGCTGAGGGGAAACAGGGTATTCCTGAACACCGCCATCAATGGCGATAGGCCCGGCATCGCGTGCTCACCACTTGGATCCATTGAGCGGCCAGCACTGACTGCCTGACGTTGACTCTCGGGGAGGGTGATGGGCATCCTCCTGGCCTACGCCTGGGCCGCTTGCTGCAAGTGTTCTATCGGGTCGTCTGCGAGCGAGTGGTGTTAAGGATGGAAGGCTCGACGAGGATTTTGTCGACTGCTGGCCGCACGGTGTTCGATATCGGGGCATCCGGTGACGGTTGCAGGCACCCTCTCGGCGGGGCTATATTCTTTGCCTCATGGGGGGCATCCATGGCAACAGCAGCAGCTGACGTTTTTCACCTGCGGAAGCGTCCAACCTTTGCCACGGCAGAAGAAGAGCGCCGGCACCGCAAACAGCGGCTGGCCGCCGCTTTTCGTATCTTCTCGGTTCTTGGATTCGACGAGGGAGTGGCTGGCCACATCACCGCTCGCGATCCGGAGCGACTCGACCATTTCTGGGTAAATCCTTTCGGAATGCACTTCGGACAGATTCGCGCATCTGACCTGATTTTGGTAAATCAACATGGCGAGGTGGTAGAAGGTAACCATCCAGTGAACGTGGCTGCATTTGCCATTCACTCACAAGTGCACTCCGCCCGTCCCGACGTGGTGGCGGCCGCACATGCGCATTCTCTGTATGGGAAGTCCTGGTCCTCGCTTGGTCGCCTCCTCGATCCTATCACCCAAGATTCCTGCGCGTTCTATGGAGATCACGGGTTGTTTGCGGACTTCACGGGAATCGTGTACCAAACGTCGGAAGGGGAACGAATAGCCAAGGCGCTTGGCAACTACAAAGCCGTCATACTCCGCAACCACGGTCTACTCACGGTCGGTCACACAGTCGATGAGGCGGCCTGGTGGTTTATCACAATGGAGCGAAGCTGCCAGGCTCAGCTTCTGGCTGAAGCCGCAGGGGCCCCGGTGAAAATCGATCCTGGCCATGCCGAGGCCACGATGCAATTGCTGGGGACCCACGAGGCGGGATGGTTTCAATTTCAGCCGCTTTGGGCGCGTATCACACGTGAGCAGCCTGATCTGCTCGAATAGGCTCTTGCTTGACTTTTCTTGGGGTGGCGAGACCATGCCATGAGCGCAGGATGTGCGACCGAGTAACCTAGCGATCTTGCTGCATCGGCTCTGGTGAACGGGAGGCTTACGAACCGTTGCGCAACAGCTGGTAAAAGAGCGGCGTAAGTTCCGAGCACCGGAAACACGAAGTCTAGCGGAGTTCGCTAACGGCATCTATCGTCCGGCCCGACTGCTATTCTCGGAAGGCGAGGCCCGAAATCAGGTGACAGCACCGGCAGTAACGAGAACACCCAACATGCACCAAGCGAAGATCGCCCACCTAAGATTGCGGATGGAAGGGTGGCGACAGTGCTGCCTCCATTGCCCTTGCTTTCATTGACTGGATCCGTCTTGCTCGTAGGATTCGCGCCATTGATCGGCCAAACCATCTCGCATTACCGCGTGCTAAAGAGGCTAGGCAGCGGCGGTATGGGTGTGGTCTATGAGGCGGAAGATGTCAACTTGGGCCGTCGAGTGGCCCTAAAATTCCTCCCTCGGGAGTTCAGTTCCGACGAAGCGGCTTTGGAGCGCTTTCAGCGCGAGGCGCGCGCTGCTTCGGCGCTCAATCATCCCAACATCTGCACCATTCACGAAATCGGGCGGCAAGATGAACTTTACTTCATTGTGATGGAGCTGTTGGAAGGTGTCACGCTGCGGGAGCGCGTCGCGGGCAAGCCGCTGGCGATTGACGAGCTGCTGGAAGTGGCTGTGGGGATCGCCGAAGGCCTGGAGGCGGCTCACGGGCAGGGCATCATTCATCGCGACATCAAACCGGCCAACGTCTTCATCACCAAACGCGGAAGCGCCAAGATTCTGGACTTCGGACTGGCAAAGCTGACCCCGCAGCAGCACTCGCCCGCGTCTCTGGGCGTGGCGCCTACGGTGATGAATGAGGTCCATTTGACCAGTCCGGGGACCACCATGGGGACGGTCGCCTATATGTCGCCGGAGCAGGCTTCGGGGGAAGACCTCGACATGCGCACCGATCTGTTTTCCTTCGGGGCGGTGCTGTACGAAATGGCCACCGCGCGCCCCGCCTTCTCGGGGAACACTTCGGCCATCGTATTTGACGGTATCCTGCACAAGGATCCGGTTTCGGCGGTACGGGTGAACCCCCAGTTGCCCGAGCACCTTGAGCCCATCATCAGCAAGGCGCTGGAAAAGAACCGCAAGCTCCGCTACCAGAGCGCTTCGGAAATGGCCGTCGACCTCAAGCGGCTGAAACGCGCCATCGAGTCAGGGCACTCGAGTTCGCATTCGCTCATTACGCGGGCCCCAGCAGGCAGAGCTGTCCGACGGGGTTCATGGATGCCCAAGGCAGCGCTTGCCCTCGTAGCGCTGGCTGGGATCCTTGCCCTAGCCTATGTCTTCCGGCCCGCGCTGCCCCCGCCTCGGGTGACCGGATTCACCCAAATCACCCATGATGGGCAGGTGAAAAGCGTGTTCGGACCAGTCTCGCCCATTGTTCTTACCGACGGCGCCAGACTCTACATCGAGGAGGTGGTGAATGGGCGCTACGCCATCGCTCAGGTCGCGGTCTCGGGTGGCGACACGGCAGTCATGAACACGCCTTTTTCCAATGTTTCCCTGAACAATATCTCTCCCGACAAAACCGAACTGGTGGTGGGCAGTTTTACGGGCGTCGAACTGGAGCAGCCGCTTTGGGCGCTTCCGGTGGTCGGCGGTAGTCCAAGACGATTGGCGCAGATTCCGGGTGAGGATGGGGTATGGATGCAAAATGGCAACCTGCTAGTGGCGCACCAAAACCACCTGATAGAGGTGACCCAGAGCGGACAATCCCGTAACTTCGCGGACATGCCGGATTCCTATCTCACTTCATGGTGGCTGCGGTGGTCGCCTGACGCACGCACGCTTCGTCTAAGCGTCGGAAACTACTCATGGAATGCAATCTTCGAGGTAGCTGCGGACGGAAGTGGTGTCCACGATGTGCTTCCGGGCTGGCAGGAAGCGATCAATCCCTTGCAAGGCACTTGGACGCCAGATGGCAAGTACTATGTTTTTCAAGCTAATCACGGCAGCCGCTCGGACATCTGGGCGATTCGAGAGAAGGGTGATTTTTTTCACAAAGTCAATCGTCAGCCGATGCAACTGACCGCGGGACCCCTAAGCTACCTCGTGCCCCAACCCAGCGTAGACGGAAAGAGAATTTTCGTCATCGGCGTGCAACCCCGCGCCGAACTGGTGCGCTATGACCTGAAGTCCCGTCAATTCGTGTCTTACCTGGGGGGCATCTCTGCGAGCCAGGTCAGCTTTTCCAGGGACGGTCAGTGGTTGGTGTACGCTTCCTATCCGGAAGGGGAGATCTGGCGCAGCCGGGTTGACGGCAGTGAAAAACTGCAACTCACGCAGTCCTCACTGGGGGCGGGTTCTCCCACGTTATCGTCCGACGGAAAACAGATTGCTTACGTTGGGTGGGAGCCGGGCAAAGGTCTGCGGGTCTACGTCATTCCCACCGACGGGGGCAGCCCGCGCAACCTTGGCATCGAAGCCGGAGCGGTGGAGTGGTGTGGTGAGGGCAATTCCATAAGCGTCATAAGCTCTGCAGTCAATCTCGTTGATGTAGAGACATCCAAGACCACAGTTATTCCGTCGTCCAAAGGCCTGTTTCGGGCACAGTGTTCGCCGGACGGGCGCTATCTTGCAGCAGTTACTCGGGATGGGCAGAAACTCCGACTCTATGAGTTCGCCACGGGGAGATGGTCTGACCTTGCCAGTCAGAACGTGGGCTTCCTGCAATGGTCGGCCGACAGCAAATACGTCTATTTCGATACCGGGTTTAGCAGAGAACAGGCTGTATACCGTGCCGGAGTTGCCGGTGGCAAAACTGAACGAGTTGTCGACCTGCAAAACTTCCGCCGCGTGGTGGAGGCTTGGCTTTCCTGGATGGGCTTGACGCCTGATGGTTCGCCCCTGCTTATGCGCGACACAGGCAGCCAAGAAGTATACGCCCTCGATTTCGAGGCTCCGTAGCGGTCCCCTTGAGAGAAAGAACCCACAAACGCCCAACACGAGCCGTTGGAAAAGGTGATGTTGTGGTCCAGGTTCCACTATTGCTCCTGTCTCTTCCGTACCTGCATGACGACCTCACGCACGGCTGCCGCGACGGCTCCTGGCGCTCCTCCGGAATACCATGATCGGCATTCTCAACCATGACCTGTTTCCCATCCGTAGACAGGCGAGCGAGTTCGGGCTGCAGTTGATGTACCCAGGTTTCCTGAAACTCGGCTGCTTCTTGGGCGAGGGCGGGATCCTTGGGCCTCCAGTATTGTCCGGCCGTGAGAACAACGAGCGGACGATCACCTAGGTTCCCAGCGCTGCTCGCAGCCTCATCAACCTCCGGGTCCCCACTGCCCTTGTCAGATCGGATGGCGCCATCTTCTGTTGCCGCACATCCTTGAGCAGCCTCGGTCTCAAATGCCTTGACTCGCTGATTGCGCACGGCGCGCGCTGCGGCACTTTGTTCGGAATCATGCTGCGGCGGGACAGTGACAGGCGCATTGCCCAGGAGGAGGCGTATGACTCCAAACCTCCCCATCACCGGCAAGGCAAAACACAGAAGCCGAGACAGGCATGCGGTTGATCGGCGAGAGCATGCTGGCTGGCTCGTGTTGATCGGGATGAGTCGAGTCCACCAGCACAATGCCTGCCACTTCAGATGGGAACGTGGCGGTAATTATTCGGACGTATTCGTCCCCTATTGAGTGGCCAACGAGTACATAGGGGCCGGCTACGGGAGCACGCTGAAGCAGTTCATGCAGATCGTGAACGATGGTTGCGCTGTTTCGCACGGTTGGTGCGGGGTCGCTCCAACCCTCCCCACCGCGGTCATACCAACAAACTCTGGTAAACTCTGAGACCTCTGACTGGACTACCCGCCAGCCATAGCCCCCATAACCACCGCCCCCGACTCCAGGATGACCGTAGGACTCCCGGAGCCCGAGCAGTCTATGTTTAGGCTGCGGTCTCCAATATAGACCGAACGTCCGATCCGGAACTGATGCCGACTGTCCTGCCCGCGGCCAATTTGTTCATAGACAAACCAGGCGGCTGCCAGAAGGAACGTGAATGCAGACCTACCCATACCCGTCGCCTCCAATGACTCCTTGGCGTGCCCATGATGGTCGTTCTCCGATCCCTGCCACCTGATGACATCCCGAAAGTACAGACGCTTCTCGGTGTCTTTGGGATCGGCTTTTTTTCGGCAAGTGCCCAGGGGTCCATCAAACGGGATCTTCATGTTCTCATCAGCAAACTGGACAGGGAACTGTCCTCAACTCCTTGAGCGCACGCTTAATGCAGGGTCTGAAGCGGATATATGAGCGCAGCTAATCGTGAAGTCGTCTAGCCCGGGAGAGGTGCTTGGGAGCACTACTAAGCCGTGAGGACGATTTCTCGACACTTGTCCCCAGCTGGCATACTCCTGGATCGGGAATTCGACCGCGCGAGAGGAGTCGCACCGTGAAGACAAGCTTGGCAACGGCATTGTTTTGGGTCTGTCTCAGCGCACCCATGTTGCTTGCTCAGGCCCCACCCGAGGGAATCTGGCAGGGCTATGACGGCGAGTGGAGACATGTCTCCCGGCAGCTGATCGCATTGGCCGAAGCCACCCCCCCCCGACAAATTCGCATGGCGACCTGCGGCGGGAGTACGCTCCACCAGCGAAGTGTACATGCACATCGCGATGGCGAACTTTTATCTGCTCAGTGTTACAGGACCCAAGATGCCTACCGATCTCAAAGAGGGCATGGAAAAAACGGTTACATCCAAGACCGATGTGATCAGCTGGTTGAAACGCTCTTTGGACGCGGTCAAAGAAGCTCACTTAGTTGAGAACCCGACAGACCTTCAGCGCAAGGTCCGAATTGCGGACCGAGATGCGACCGTCGATGGCATGTATCTTCGCATCATCGTTCATGCTAATGAACACATGGGGCAGCTGATCGCGTACGCACGCATGACTGGAGTCGTGCCGCCATGGGCAACCCAATGAACAGCTGAACATATGTCCTGACTGGCGAAGTCGGTATCACTCGTTGGCGCCCGGCCCCGAGGGCTCTCGCCGAGAATCGCAACAGTGCGCCATTAGACTTTTCCGGGCGGTTCCGCCAGGCGCTCGGCGAGCGTGATTACATACCCGTCGGGGTCTTGAATGGCGAACTCGCGCATCCCGTACCACTGTGTCCGGAGCGACATGAGCACCTTAACGTGCGGTGCGATTCGCGCGTGCACGGCGTCCACACCCTTGACCTCGATGAACATGGTGTTGCCGCCGCCGAGTGCCAGATCGGCCATCTGTGGGCTTTCCTTGGTCACTGTCGAGCGGTCATTAAAGAAGATCTCGACCGGGCCGCTAGTGACCGACGCGAACACAAAGGGAGAGTGCTCGGGGACGGTCATGCCGCGATCAAAACCGAGGACATCCTCGTAGAACCGGAGGCTTGCCTCGACACTGGAAACGATCAGGTTGGGGGTGAGTTTCGTGGCTGACAGCTTCTGTAGGCTCATAGGCACACTTTGCGTGTGTTCGCATAAGCCTACGTCTGAGCGTCCGGCGAGTTCGGTCGCGCAGGTAGGGCCAACTTGCCGCCACATAGGCAACGAATATCGCGATGACGCTGGCCCACTAGGTACGGCGAGAAGGATACCACATCCTGCCTGTCGCATATACCCTGCCGGCCCCGACTATGCTTTCGGGCTGTCAGATGTGCATTAGCCTGTTCAGTTCTGGTGTCGTGACGCATCGTTCGACAAACCCGAACTGGCCCTTGTCATTCACCTCGCGTACAGCATCGAGCAATCCCGTCATTGCCGCGCGATAAAGCGACGTCGCGAGGCTAATGCGCTTGACACCCACCGCCGCGAGCTGAGCGACAGAGAATGATTTTCCCTTGATCCCCACCATGAAATTGAAGGGCCTCCTGAGCGCCGCACACACGGCACCCACCGCAGCAAGGTCGGGCAGACCGGGAGCAAAAAGAACATCAGCACCGGCTTTTTGGAATGCTTGGAGCCGGCTTATGGTTTCGGCCAGGCTAGGATGGGCGTACAGGAAATTGTGGGCGCGTGCTGTCAGCATGAACGGAAACGGGAGTGCGCGCGTTGCCTCTGCAGCTGAAGCAATTCGCTCGACAGCCAGTTCAAAATCGTACAGTGGATGGTTCTCATCCCCAGTAGCATCTTCGATCGTGCATCCAACCAGTCCCACATCCGCGGCTAGTCGGATCGTTTCCGCGACGGTTTCCGGCGAGTCGCCAAATCCCTTTCCCAGGTCGGCAGAGACGGGTAAATCCGTTGCGGCGACGATCAATCGTGCATGTCCCAGCGTCTCATCACGCGTGAGCGCGTGATCTCTTCGGCCGGAAGCCGTGGCCGCCGCGGCGCTCGATGTTGCCAACGCCTGAAATCCGAGTCCCGCGAGCACTCGCGCCGAGCCCACATCCCACGGATTCGGAATAACGAACGCGCCAGGGCGGCTGTGCAGCGCGCGGAAGATATCTGCCTTCTCCTTCTGCGTGACCATAATGACTTCGCCTCCCTACCGGATCTTCGTTAGCAGAAGAACTGGTGTCATCACAGATCGCACTCAAAACCCCGGCCACGGAGCGCTGGGATTCTTCGCGCCAATCCTTCCAAGATACAGCCAATCCCCGGCTTTCATTACTTGACTTTGCCACCATAAGATTCCGCCGCCGTGATCGGCCAAACCAGAGGGCTGGTGGGCGGCCGAATCACCGCCTATTGTGCTCGTAAGGATTGAGAGAGGCTTATGAGATCTTGTGCAACCAAGCGAATCGGGCCATGACGCGGGCTCTCCATGTCAGCTAGGAGGAAGAACGAGATGGATACGGCCAACG
>Ga0187767_10000127_pt1 | contig 11619 bp, 9 predicted proteins | sample 0216_QUI02_MP10__4_FD_133006 | JGI IMG/M metagenome (GOLD analysis project Ga0187767, IMG submission 133006) | Tropical peat soil microbial communities from peatlands in Department of Meta, Colombia - 0216_QUI02_MP10_10_MG | ecosystem: Environmental > Terrestrial > Soil > Wetlands > Peat ...
GCAGCGTGTTAAAATTTAGGGCAGAACTGTTCTGCGCGAGACCCGGGTTGATCGAACTGGCACCCTCGATATTGTCGGCCGACTTCGCCCACCTGGCGGATCAGGTCCGGGGTGCGGCCGCCGGCGGCGCGGCCGTCATTCACGTCGATATCATGGACGGGCATTTCGTGCCCAACCTGACCATCGGCCCGCCGGTCGTGAAGTCCCTGCGCAAGTCTACCCGGCTCCCCCTGGACTGCCACCTGATGATCGAGAACCCCGACGAGTTCATTCCCGAATTCGCAGAAGCCGGGGCGGACTGGATCTCAGTTCACCAGGAGGCGTGCCGTCATTTGAACCGGTCGCTGCACCTGATCCGTAGCCACGGTCTGCTGGCGGGAGTGGTGATCAATCCGGCGACTCCGGTGGAGACGCTCAGCGAGGTCCTCGACCTTGTGGACTACGTGCTGGTGATGTCGGTCAACCCGGGGTTCGGAGCACAGAAATTTCTTCCGGGTTCGCTGCACAAGCTCCGTCGTCTGGCCGAAATTCGGACCGAGCGCGGCCTGAATTACCGCATCGAGGTCGATGGCGGGGTTGCGCTGGACACCGTTGCGGACGTGGTCCGGGCGGGGGCAGAGATCCTGGTCGCAGGCAACGCGGTCTTCGGCGAAGGTGATCCAACAAGCAACGCCCAAAGACTGCTGAAGGCCGCCACGGAAGCAACGCTACTGAAGGTTTAGTCGCGAGAATGGGCCTCTCATCCTTCTCCGTGCTCCTTCCAGCGGGCAACCAGGCCCGCACAAGACAGGTTTTCCCGAGGTTCTTATGATCCGACGCTCGCTGGTTCTGCTCGTGTTTGTTATCCTCGTCCTGTTCACGGCTTGCACCAACAAGAAGGTCAACAATCCCCTGGCTGACGTCGGCTCCAAGCAGCCCGACAAAGTATTGTTCGACCGTGCCATGGACGCTATGAAGCACAACCGCTTCGACGTCGCCCGCATGACCCTGCAGACCCTCATCAACACCTATCCGGACTCGGAATACGTGGCCCGGGCCAAGCTGGCCGTGGGCGATTCCTGGTATGCCGAAGGCGGCTCGGCGGCGTTGGCCCAGGCCGAGATTGAATACAAGGACTTCCAGACCTTTTTCCCCAACATGCCGGAGGCAGCCGAAGCTCAGCTTAAGATCGCCAACATCCACTACCAGCAGATGGAGAAGCCGGATCGCGATTACACTCACGCCATGCGGGCGGAAGAGGAGTATCGCAACCTGATCCTGCAGTATCCGGACAACAAGCTGGTTCCTGAGGCCAAGCAGCGACTGCGGGAGGTGCAGGAGGTACTGGCGGAGCGCGAGTTCGAGATCGGGCGGTTCTACTACATGCGCCAGTCCTATCCAGCCGCTATCGCCCGCCTGCAATCGGTGGTTGACCGCTACCCTCTCTACAGCGGCGCCGACGAGGCCCTCTACCTTCTGGGTCAGGCCTACGAGGGGCAGATCGCTCTAGTTCGTGGCCGCCAGATTCAGGAAGCCGCGAAGTCTCGTCTCATCGAGAGCCTTACCAAAAGCGCTGCCGATGCCTATGACAAGATCCTGACCCGCTATCCGCTCACGGACCGGGTCGAGGACGCGACTGCGCGCCTCCAGGCGCTTCACCAACCCGTACCCAAGCCCACATCGGAGGCGATCGCCCGGAATAAGGCTGAGGAGGACAGCCGTCATGCCTCCGGCATGATGAGCCACGTGCTCGGTGGCTTCAAGAAGCACCCGGATGTCGCCCTGGCCACCAAGGTGGGCGAACCTCCGCTCACCGATCCGCAGCCCGTCAGCGCCCGGGATATCGTCCAGCAAGCCTCCGAAGCCATGATAGGGAAGTCTTCCAGCGGGGGAAAAGAGTCGGTCGCGGCTGAGGTCATCAAGGAGGGCACTCCACCGGCCAACGCGTCCGTTCCCCATTCCGACAACAGCGCCATTACGTCCGCGCCGGACACAGCGTCGCGGGCCGACCCTAACGAACTCAAGCCGAACGTCCCCGCCGACCCGAACGAGCTTAAGGTGGACACCAGTGGCGACAACCAAACCGCTCCGGCTCCGCCGCAGGTTAACGAAATCGGTAACGATGCCGCTGGGAACACCGCGTCAAGCTCGTCGAGCGACTCGGGTACACCTGGCACCTCCACCAGTAAGCACAAGAAGAAAAAAGGAATCCACAAGGTTATCCCCTTCTGATGGCAGAACCGGGCCGTTCTGGCTGGCGTGCCGGCGCTTGAGAGGGAGTGGACTTTCTCCCCAATCCGTGCAGCCATGTCCCCTAGTAACGTGACTTGCCTTCGTGGTTACATTGACTTGCAGACGCGGGCGGGTTAATTTCGCGGTATCTCCCCCTAACCAAAGGACATCGCTTGGCTCGCAAGATACTGCTCGCTGACGATAGTGTGACCGCCCAGAACATGGGGCGGAAGATCCTCACCGACGCGGGTTACGAGGTCATTACCGTCAATAACGGTTCCGCCGCCCTGAAAAGGATCGCCGAGCAGAAGCCGGATCTGATCGTATTGGACGTCTACATGCCCGGCTACAGCGGCCTTGAGGTATGCCAGCGCATCAAGGAGAACCGCGAAACCGCACGAATCCCAGTGCTGCTGACTGTGGGCAAGCTGGAGCCCTTCAAGCCCGAAGAGGCTCGCCGGGCGCAGGCCGATGCTTTTGTGGTAAAGCCCTTCGAGGCCAGCGAGCTGCTCACGACGCTGACCCGCCTCGAAGACAAGATCGTTCCCCAACCCGAGCCCTATAAGCCGGGTCGCTTCGCCAAAGCCTTCGCGGCCGTGGAGCAGAGTGAGGGCAACGAAGCTGAGGAAAAATTCGGCGATAAAGATTCTGGCTGGAAGAACCGTTTGCGCTTCCCCTCAGGCAAGCCCAAGCGAGTTGAGCCGGAGGCCGACCCGGAGTTTGTTTCCGGCGGCAGGGGAATTCGGGATAGCGAGCCCGCGGCACCGCCCCCGGTGGCCCCGCCGGCAGCGATGCGGCAGGAAAGGGAATTCGAGCGTCCCCTGCCCGCGGGCATTCCTCACGACATCACGCCCGAGGAAATCGCCGCGATCACGGCGGCCGCGGCGAAAATGGCGGGCAACAGCGACGCGCCTGCGCCAGCATCTGCAGCCCCTGCTCAGGCGGAACTGCCCTCAGCGAACACCGAAGAAGCGCTGCCGCCAGCGCCGATCCCTGCGAGTTCTGCCCCACCCCCGGACATTTCGGCTGTGGATACTATTTCCGAACCCGCCCCGGTGGTCGCGGAGTCGGCATCCGAAGTCTCCACCGACTCCTCCGACCCGGTCACGTTCGCAAGTGCCTCCGTGCTGCAAGCCGAAGTAACCGAACCCACGGTGTCGGAGCCGGCGTCGCCAAGTCTCGAGCCTGCCTCCATAGCAGTGGAACCGACAGCATCCTCGCAACCGGCAGAGGCGGCTGTTCCTGAGACACCGGGTGCGCTGCCTGAGGAGATACCCGAGACATTGGTTCCTGAAGCCATCCCAGCGACGCCGAGTGTCGAAAGGGAGCCGGAAGTAGCGGAACTGCAGCCACACGAGCCCGCGCCCCAACCCGAGCAACCGGCGGTCGCGAAGGAAGAGGAGAGAACCCCGGTTGCTGAGCCCATCGCGGCCTCACCGGCGAATGCGCCCTTGGCTGCAAGTGAGGCCTGGTTTGAACCCCAGCCTCAGATCCATACCGAAGCGGAGGTGATGGCTGCGCTGCAGGCTCTGATTCCTCCTGGGCGCCACGGGCCGGCCACTGTCGCGACCGATGTGATCGAGCTGCAGGGCCTGGATCCCGCGCCGACGCCGGCTGCTGAACCCGTTCTGGCCGCCGCAGCGGAGTCAAGACAGGCGAGCCCGGGGAATACGCGCTGGATAGCTGAAGCAGCGCCGGTCAGCCCGGATGAAGCGTCACTCTCGCTGGAGAAGGAGATGGAAAAAGCTTATGCGGCGTTCGCGGCCTGTGAAGCAGCTCAAGTGGTGGCTGCGTCGGCTGTGGCCGTCGAAGATCGGGTCGCGCCGGTAGAACAGGAAGCGGGGGAGGTCCCCAACACGGATCCGTTTCGCGAAACGGTTGCCGAGCCGGTTAAGCTCCTGGCCTCGCTGACAACGAGCTCGGTGGCTTCTGAAGGGAGCGAAGCAGCATCCGTAACCCAGCCGGTGATCGCCCAGGCGGCAGAAGCCCCTCCGGCCGCACAAGAAGAGAAGGTTTCCCAGCCGGAATCGCAAGTCCCGGCCGCCGAGCCGGGTTTATCCTTCGGATCTGCGCCAGCGGTGATAGCAGAATCCATCGCCCCGCCGGGCCAAGCCTTTGCCGCGCCCGTGGAACCAGAAATCGATATTGCTGGAGGTATAGACGATATGGGGAAGAAAGACTGGGCCGATTTTCGTTCCATTAAGGGAACTGGTCCCAAGCCTGCCAAGGCAGCTTCCAAAGAGAGAGAGAGCGAAGAATCGCCTCGGCCGGAACCCGAGCCGGCCGCTATGGCGGCTGCGGCATCGGCGGGTGGCACCTCCTCAACCACGCCTCCCGCTGACCCTCGAGCCATCGCCGACATCGTGGATAGCGTGCTGGCCGAACTGCGGCCCAAGATCGTTGAAGAAATCGCCAAGAAGCTGGCGGACCCGAGAAAGGAGTAGCCACCATCGCGGGCCGCCTGGTCGTCAGGTAGTTGCCTTCGTCACCTCAGGTATCGGCTCCTGCCGAACGTCGTCGCCTCACGCAGCGTCAGAATGCGCCGGTGTGCGATGATAGAACCCCGGGAAAACTGGGAAGATTGGCGCTGCGGCAGAGCCCGAGGCTGCTTGGTCCCTGATCAGCGATGCACACGAGGTTCATGTTGCGTGGGAGTGCATGTATGACTTCCAGAAGAGGCTTCCTGAAGGCTGTGTCCGGGGCAACCGTGGCTGGCCGCCAATGCTGGTTACCCTTTATGGGCGCAGGCCGCAAACGGTCAGAACTTCAGTGTAGACAAGCCACCCTATGCTGCAGACCGGCTGGCGGACCCGGGCGAGAAACAGAAGTAGCTGGGATGGAATCGCGGGAGAGCAATAAACACCGATCACACCCGAAGAATCATCACTTCGGTGGCTTTGATCAGAGCTGCCGCCGTCTGCCCCGGCTTGAGGTTCATCTCGCGAGCAGAATTGGCAGTGATGATGGCGGTGATCTGCTGCTCGCCGATCGAGATCTTAACTTCCGCCATGAGCCCACTGATGCGGACGCGATCAATGCGTCCCACGAGCTGGTTCCTTCCGCTCACGCGGCGCATTCCCAGAATCCGCTCCGAGGCGGTCTTGCCGCTGGTCCGAAACAGGAAGCGGTCCACCTCACTCTGTGGAATGCGGTGATGTCCTCCCGCGGTCTTGATGCTGCGGATCTTGCGCTTGTAGATCCACTGCTTGATTGTGGGAAAGCTGATGTTCAGCTCGAGGGCAGCCTCGCGTGGTTTCAGCAACGGAGGCTCACTGTCTTTCAGGGAGCGTGTCTTGGAGTTCCTGGCCATTTCGAACCGAATCCTATCGTTCCACCCGGTCTCCGTCAATAAAGAGCGGGGTCGAAACCGCCCGCCAAGCCCGAGGTTCACCCGGCTGCAGAATCACATATAACCGCATATAACTATCCGCACCAATCGACGTTTATATACATTTCAAGGCCCCTCATTTTCTCTGGAGAATGAGGTCCTGCATGATGCCGCCGCGTCAGTCGGGCGCTAGCGGGGGCGATCTCCAGCACTCGACCGCCTCGTTTTTCGCCGCCTAGAGTGGCCCCGACTCACATTTGGGATTGCTCGTTCGCCCTCGAAATCCCTGCGCCTCGGGGCGCAGCCCGGTACGGAGGAGGATGTCCCGGCATGCCTCGCTCAAGGGCGGACTTCGCAGCGAGGCCGAGCCGGGAAGGGCAGCGGTGGATCTCGACCGAAGCGGGAAGTTGCCCGGTGCGCACGAATATCTGCTGGACCCGCAGTGGCGGTCCGCGTTGTCAGCGTGTACTATGGAGATGGGTCTCCCCAACCATAGATCGAGTTGTTCAAAAATGCGGTCCTCGTGTCGTAAAATACCAAGCACATTGCCTGGGATGGCCTTGTAAGGGAAAACACAAGCCTTTGCCTGCAAAGCTTGGGAACGCGAAGCAGAACCCAAGACTTTGAGGGGTTGCGAAGCCAGGTCTAGTGAAAGGATTTAATAATTGCCCGAACTCAGGAAAGATCCGATTGTTGGGCGCTGGGTGATCATTTCTACGGATCGCGCCAAGCGACCCACCGATTTTGTTCGTGAAGGGCTGAAGATTAAGGGCGGTTTCTGCCCTTTCTGCCCCGGCAACGAGAGCAAGACCCCGCCGGAGATCCAGGCCTACCGGCCCAATCCGAATGGCGGCCCGCCGCCACAGCGCGACACGCCCGGCTGGACGGTGCGGGTTGTGCCCAACAAGTTCCCGGCGCTGGGGATTGAAGGCAACCTGAACCGCCAGGCCGAGGGTATGTTCGACAAGATGAACGGGATCGGGGCCCACGAAGTCATCATCGAGACCCCCGAGCACGGCCAGACCCTGGCCTCGATGCCGCCGAAACGCATTGAGGACATGCTGTGGACTTTCCGTGACCGTATTCTCGACCTGAAGAAGGACCGACGGTTCAAGTACATCCTGATCTTCAAGAATCACGGCGAGCCGGCGGGCGCTTCGCTCGAGCACGGGCACTGCCAGCTGATTGCGCTGCCCATCCTGCCGATTTACGTGGTCGAGGAACTCGAGGGCGCTAAACAGTATTACATCTACAAGGAGCGGTGCGTTTTCTGTGACCTGATCCGGCAGGAGGGGGAGACCGGAACCCGCGTGGTGGCGGAGAACGAAGACTTTATCACGCTGGCGCCGTACGCACCGCGCTTTCCGTTTGAGACCTGGATCTTGCCTAAGCAGCACGAATCGGCGTTTGAAAATTCGTCGTCACACATGTTCGAAAACCTGGCCAAAGCCCTAAAAACGCTGCTGATCAAGGCGGACCGTGTGCTGGACAATCCTCCCTACAACCTGGTGATTCACAGCTCGCCGGTGCAGGATCCGACCAACGACCATTATCACTGGCACATCGAGTTCATGCCCAAGCTGACCAAGACGGCTGGATTCGAGTGGGGGACGGGCTTTTATATCAACCCTACACCGCCCGAGGAAGCGGCGCGGTTCTTGCGCGAAGCGAGCGTGGAAGAGCCGACGGTGGCGACGGTCGGGTGAGGAGGCCGTGCCGGAAGCGGGCTCCTAGAGTCGGGCATTCAGTTGCCCTTCGGATGCCACCGATGCTGCGTCCGGCCTGCCAAGAGAGGCGCTTTCGAGTTGCCGGGACAGGCAGGAAAAGGTTTCGTATCCGTTCCCGCAACCGCAAAACGCTAGTCCTGCGTGCGCTCGAGAAATTCCTCCTGCCAGGCCATTTGGATGGCTTCCAGCTTGCCTTCGTTCGACTTGGAGGGGTCATCCTTGAAGTCGGGCAACTGAAGAACGTAGCGGTGCAGGTCGGTGAACCGCACCGTTAGGGGGTCGACTTCGGGGTGGACTTGGGAGAGAAGAATGCCGAGGTCTTCGGCGTCGTCCCAGGTGAGTTGTTTCGGCATAAAAGCTCCTGAACCAGTTCTTAGCTCTTGCTCTCGACGCAAGGACCAATCGCCAGCGTCAGTGTTCCTCCGAGACGTAGTTGCGATTCCAGGCAGGGATCTCGACCACGACCTTGCCGGGCTTGGTGATCACGGCCTGGCAACCGAGACGAGAGTCTAACTGGAGATCGGCGGCCATGTCGAGGCGGTCGGCCTCGTCGTCTTCCATGTCGGAGAGATTCTCGGCCCCTTCCTTGACCCAGATGTGGCAGGTGGTGCAGGCGCAGTTGCCGCCGCAGGCGTGGTCGAGCCGGATGCCGTTGTTAAGGGCGACGTCGAGCAGAGATTGCTCCTTGCCGTGGTCCTTGTAGGGCAGTTTGCCGTGCTCGAAGGTGACGGTCTTGCCCTCGGGGAGGAAAGTGACTTCGACGGTGTTTTCACCGGGATGCTCGACGGTGGCGGTGCCGGCGTTTTGAGTTTTCTCGTCTGTCATAACTGCTCCAGAACCGGTTTCAACTTTTGCCAAGCTTCCAGCGTGCCAGCGCGCCTAAGATGGAGGTCTCAACGCGCTTGGCGAAACTCTGCAAGAACTTCCTATTCAAACTCTGCTTTGGCGACGGGATGGGGCGCAACCGGGCCTTCGCCCAGGTCGGCCTGGTCCATCGTTTTGCCTTTCAAGACACTGGCCACGGCGCTATCCATCATCAACTCGGCCAGGCGCATCGTACCCTGGTTGAGGGCTTCAATGGCCTGGCGGATGGCCTGGTAGTCATCGCCTGGCTTGACCTTGTTTAGTTCCTTTTCCAACTGCGCGATCTCTTTCCTCTGGGCGGAGGTGAGTTGTCCCCAGGCCGGACTCTGGCGGCCTTTGTCGAGGGCGATCAGGATGGTTTCTGCCTCGTGGCGGGCTTCGATGATCTGGCGGCGGCGGAAGTCTTCCTCGGCGTTGTCGAACGACTCCAGGATCATGCTTTCGACCTGCTCGTCGGTGAGGCCGTAGCTGGGCTGTACCTCGACTTCGGCTTCCTTGCCGCTGCGCTGTTCGCGGGCAGAAACGTGCAGGATGCCGTTGGCGTCGATGAGGAAGCGGACTTCGATGCGCGGTATGCCGGCGGCCATGGGCGGGATGCCCTTGAGGTCGAACCGCGCCAGGGAACGGCAGTCGCCGGCCAGTTCGCGTTCCCCCTGCAGGACGTGGATGGCGACATTGCTCTGGCCGTCCACCTGCGTGGTATAGAACTGCGTGGCTGACGCCGGGATGGTCGAGTTGCGCAGAATGATCTTGTCGGTGACGCCCCCGGCGACCTCGATGCCGAGCGAGAGCGGAGTCACGTCGAGCAGAAGCATCTGTTCGGTTGCTTCCGAACCTCCAGCCAGGATGTTGGCCTGCACCGCGGCGCCGAGAGCCACGACCTCATCCGGATTCAGGTCGGTGTGAGGCACGCGGTGGAACAGCTCCTCGACCAGGGCGCGGACCTTGGGAATGCGTGTGGAGCCACCCACGAGCACTACCTCGTCGATCTCCTCGGGTTTGCGGGCGGCGTCTTTCAGCGCCTGCTTGCAGGGACCGATGGTGCGGTCGAGGATGGGCTGCATGAGTTGTTCGAACTGCGCTCGCGTGATCGCGCGCTGGTAACGTGCGCCGCCCCGAAATGCGATGTCAAGCGTCGTGGAACCCTGGGTGGAGAGGGAAATCTTGGCATCGATGACCGCCTTGCGGATGGTCTGCACGGCCTCCCCGCTCCGGCGGAGGTCCAGACCCATGTCGCCGCGAATGTCGTCGAGCGCGATGGAGATCAGCAAGTTGTCGATGTCGTCACCACCGAGGTGGGTGTCGCCGTTGGTGGAAATGACTTCGAAGATGCCGTCGTGCAGCTTGAGAATGGAGATGTCGAAGGTGCCGCCGCCCAGGTCGTAGACGGCGACGATGCCATTTTTCTTCTTGTCGAGGCCATAGGCGAGAGACGCTGCGGTTGGTTCATTGACCAGACGCAGGACGTCGAGGCCGGCGATGCGGCCGGCATCCTTGGTGGCCTGGCGCTGGGTATCGTTGAAGTAGGCAGGTACGGTGATCACGGCCTGGGTGACCGGACCGCCGAAATGGCGCTCAGCGTTGCGCTTGAGCTGGCGCAATATGAAGGCGGAGATTTCGGGAGGGGTGAACGTCTTATCGCCCAGCTTGATGCGCAGCACCTCGCCGGGCTGGAGATCGTCGGCGAGGCGGAAGGGGAAAAGCCGCAGTTCTTCCTGGATATCTTCGACGCCGCGGCCCATGAGGCGCTTGATGGAGTAGACAGCACGCTCGGGCGTTTCGATGAGATACCTGCGCGCCGCGTTGCCGACGACGATCTGGCCGTCTTCGTCGAGCGCGACGACCGACGGCAAGAGATTGGAGCCGTCCGCCCCGGGAATCACGACAGGGGTGTCGCCCGGCATGAAGGCCACCAGGGAGTTGGTGGTGCCGAGATCGATTCCGACTACGCGTTCGGTGGACATGTTTCGGCTGCTAAGCTTCTGGCCTTTCGCATTCGCCTGTCAGCGCTCAGCCTTCACTCCTCATGCGGGAATCAGCCTCGAAGGGCTGATGCTGCCGGCGAAGCTCTGAATGCTAGCTCTCGAGCACTTCGTTCACGTCGCGCACCAGGTTCCGGATGTAGGACCGGCGGTTGAGCAGGTCGACCATCTGGTCGCGGACCCTGATGCGCTCTTCTTCGGTGCCGTGGTCAACGGCCCGGTCCCAATGATCCCACAGGCCTCTGAGCTCGCCGGACAGAGCCTCGAGCTTTTCCTCGAACTCCAGTTTCTGCCGCCCCATTTCTTCGATCAGGGCAGGATCGTCCTCGCCCATTTTCTTCTGCGCGCGCAACTGTTCAAGCTGCAGGTTGAGGTCGAACACTTCTTCCAGCATGTCGGCCGGGACAACCTGCTTTTTTACCTGGCCGGTTTCGCGGGCCTTGTCGCTGGCGGACTTGGACTGTTCTTCCAGTTCCACGCCCTCCAAGTGCAGCAGATACTCGGTACGCTTGATCGGATCTTTCAGCGTGCGATAGGCGTCGTTGAGCAGGGAACTCTGCTGCACGCTCCACTGCTGCTCGCGCACCTCGGCGCGGGCATAGAGATCGGGGTGCAATTTGCGGCTCAGATCGTAGAACTCCTTTTCCAGCGCGGCCGCATCGAGGTTGAGTTTTCGGGGCAGCCCGAAGTAGGTGAAGTAATCCACCGGAACGGGCGGTTGGACCTTGCCGCAGGCGCTGCAGAAATGCTCGGCCCGCATGGTGCCACAGGACCAGCAGGTGGCGGTGGCGTCTCCGGACACAATTAAGGACGATCTGGATGGTTGTTCTGCCACAGAAACCTCGGGGCGGGCGCGGCGCCCGCCCCTGTCTGAAACGTACAGAGTCCGTCGCAGCGCGCTGCTCCCTCGCACTACGCCGAGAACGACGTCCCACAGCCGCAGGACTTCTTCGAATTCGGATTCACGAACACGAAGCCCTGCTGCATCAGCGTCTCCTGATAATCCAAGGTCATGCCGTGCAGGTAGATGAACGACTTCGGATCCACGAAGATGCGAACGTCGCCGAACTCGAAGATGCGGTCGCGTTCACGGGGCTGCCTGTCAAAACGGATGCTGTAGCTTAGGCCCGAGCAGCCGCCGCCCTGCACGCCTAGCCGCAGTCCGCCCTGTTCCAGCGAGACCCCTTCCTTGGCCATGGCCGAGCGGATCTTCGCGATCGCCTTTGCCGTGACCTGGATGCGCCTGCTCGGGGCTGCCGCAGGAGCTAACGTGTTGAGTGTGTTTTCAGCCATGACGCGAAGCTCGTGCGTTCCCTCGAGGCGGCGAGCGAGATGCCCGCCACACAGCTGGCCAGACCCGGTGCTACCGTCCGCACAGCTGTGGCTTGGTCAAGATCAGCCACCAGACCGTCTCCTAGTGGCTCGCCTGGGCATCCACCGGGGCTGAGCCCTTGGCGGTTTCCTGGCCGTTCTTCTTCTTCCAGTCGTGGATCGCGGCACGGATGGC
>Ga0187767_10000129_pt1 | contig 11465 bp, 12 predicted proteins | sample 0216_QUI02_MP10__4_FD_133006 | JGI IMG/M metagenome (GOLD analysis project Ga0187767, IMG submission 133006) | Tropical peat soil microbial communities from peatlands in Department of Meta, Colombia - 0216_QUI02_MP10_10_MG | ecosystem: Environmental > Terrestrial > Soil > Wetlands > Peat ...
ATCTTGCCGCGAGGGGGCTGACCGTCGAACGCGGCTACGAAGCCCTGGGCGAGTCGACCCCCCCGGCGGCCATCTCGGAACTCGCTGTAAAGCTGGCGAAGCTCGCCGACTCCAGGTTAGCGCCTGCAAGCTACGGTTCGGCGAAGATGCAGACAAGGGTCCGGGTGTTCGGTGCCAGGGCCCTCGAGGAGTTCGCGGCCATGATGCAAACCAGCTCCAGAATCTCCGCTCGCTTCTTCAGATTCGCAGTGGTAGCGACCGCGGTCCTCTGGGTTGCCTCCGTCTTCCTGTAGGAAACGGATTTAGACGGTGTTACAGCAGCGGCGACCATGAGCAGGCGCCGAGGTCTCTTCATAGCCATCGAGGGAATCGACGCAGTTGGCAAGAAGACCCAGACCTTCATGTTGAAGTCCTGGCTTGACTCGAAGGGGCTGACCACCCGGACGTTCTCATTCCCAGCGTACGATACTGTCATCGGAATCGAGATCAGGAAGTTCCTGGCCGGGAGCGTAAGCTACCCACAGCAGGCCAGGGCCATGCTATACGCCGCGAACAGATGGGAGAAGGTCTCCGAGCTCGAGCGCCTCCTCTCCACCAACGACGCAGTCATAGTCAACAGGTACACGGGGTCGAACTACGCCTACGGAATGTCCAACGGTCTGGACCTCGACTGGCTGGTCAGCCTCGAAGCTGGGCTCCCCCAGCCCGACATCACACTTGTGTTGGATGCGCCCCCGGTCAAGATCGCTCCGAGAAGGGGGGAGCGAAAGGACACCTACGAGAGGAACCTGGAGTTGCAGGAGAAGGTGAGGAGCGCCTACCTGACCCTCGCCGAGAGGTTCGGGTGGACCGTCGTGGACGCCGATGCCGGGGTCGATGAAACGGGGAGGTCGGTCAAGACGGTCGTTTCGAAGACCCTCGAAGCCAAGCACGAAACCGTTTAAGACGGCGAGGGCGTGCCGGATGTAGGGTTGATGCTCAGGCCCGTGGCCGAGATCAGGGACCCCGTCCACGGCTACATCAGGATTACAGAAGCAGAGCGAGACGTCATCGACACGCCCTTCCTTCAAAGGCTCAGGCGAATCCACCAGCTCGCAGGGGCGTACATGGTCTACCCCGGAGCAGTGCACACCCGGTTCGACCACGTAACGGGAGCGATGTACGTCGCAGGGGAGCTGGCAGAGTCGCTTTCGCTCTGGTACGACCTGTCGTCCGATTCGATTCAGGAGATCAGACTGGCGGCCCTTCTTCACGACGTGGGACACGGTCCCTACTCGCATACCTTCGAGGAGGTCCTTGCCGACAAGGCGGCCACGACTCACGAAGACATCTCGCAGCGCGTCATCCGCAAGACCTCAATCAGCGACATGCTGAGCAAGCACGGGTTCTCTCCGAAGAAGATGTCAGATTTCGCTGTGGGGAAGCAGTCGACGAAACCCCCATTCATGAACGAGATTATCGCGGGGGGGCTCAGCGCGGACATAATGGACTACCTCCTGCGCGACTCCTACTTCACCGGCGTGGAGTACGGGAAGGTCGACGTGCAGAGGGTCATCGACTCGCTTCGCGTGGCCGACAAGCACCTTGCGGTTGACAACGCGGGGCTCTACGCATTCGAGGCGCTCCTTCTCGCGAGGTACGAGATGTTCAAAGCGGTCTACTTTCATCGGACGGTGAGGGCAGCCGAGCTGATGCTCGCCTACTCCATGAAGCTGGCAGACGAGTCCCTTCACCTCACCGACCTCTCGAACATCGAGAACTACCTCGAGATGACAGACGAAAGGGTCCTACACGACCTTGTGTCCCTCGACCCTGTCGACACCGAACGAAAGGAAGCGAAGAGGCTCGCCCTGGATTTCAGGGACAGGCGCCTGGTGAAGTGCGTCTTCGAACAGCTGGTCCAGAGGCGTGACAGGGTCGTGGAACAACTCTTTGAGCGGAGCCGCATGAGGGAGCAGGTGGTCCTGGACATAGCCGAGAAGGCCAAGGTCGACAGGAACCACATCTACCTTGACGTGCCCACCACACCTTCCGTCCCCTACACCTCGTCCAGGGAGGCGCCTACTTCGATCAAGGTCGTCTACGGCGAGGGGAGGAACCTGAAGCCCAGGGACATCCCCCTCTCAGAGCTGCCTCTCGTCGGCTCCATAGCAGGCTACATGGACATCCTGAGAATCTACACCACCGCAGAGAACCGGATTCCGGTCGAGAAGGCCACCTCCCACCTGTTCTCTGACGGCGGGTACATGACGAAGATCTCTGTCTGACCACCTCAACCAACGACCCTTGTCGTAAAATAGCTAGGGCACCTCCTATCGTGTGGCCATAGAAGGGAGGTTCGCCTACGACTCATTCCGTCCCGGCCAGAAGGAGCTGGCTCAGCGCGTCTACAAGGCGTGCCTCGACGGTGGTACCCTGATTGCCGAGGCCATGAGCGGGTTCGGGAAGACGGCCGCCGTGCTCACCGGCGCCCTTTCCGCAGCGGAAGAGACGGGGTGCAGGGTGGTCTACGCCTGCAGGACGAAACGACAGATCAACCGCGTCGTGGAGGAGATTGCCAGGCTACAGGGGAGGCACTCCTTCAGGGGGGCTTCGATGCTTTCGAAGTTCGACTACTGCCTCCTGAGACGCCACAGGGCCATACCACAGGAATCGTTCGGGTGGTACTGCACCTTCAACGTCAGCAACAACCTCTGCTCCTACTTCCTGAACGTTTCGTTAACGGAGGGTTTCGACCGCCTCGCCCGTCAGGTGGCAAACGCCACCCCGCGCCACTTCGACCTGATTCGCAGGTCAGAGGAAGTCCACGTCTGCCCCTATGAGGTGGCGAGGCTCGCCATGGCCCAGGCGGTGGTGGCCGTAGTCCCGTACCATTATGCCTTTGACCCGAAGGCAATACCCGTTCTCTTCGACAGGAACTCGGTCGAGAGGGGGAAGACAATGCTAATCATTGACGAAGCTCACAACCTGAGGGATTTCTACAGAGGCATTAATTCTGCGACCCTGACTCTGGACCAGGTCCAAGGGGCGGTGAGGGAGGCCAGGGCGATGCTCATGGAGGAGGCCGCCCTGTCCCTTGAGGCGCTCTACCGAACGCTGACGCAGGTCATGGAAGAGCATCAAGGGTGGTTCCTCGACAGGGGGGCGCTGCTCCGGCGGTTCGACGACGACAACGGTGCGCCCTGGCTCCAGAACCTCGCCTTCGAGCTGAGCGCGAGTTCGGGGGCCGCCTGGGGCTCTGTCGTCTATGAGAGAAGACTCCCCTCCCTGATTCTGCGCGTAGGCGAGTTCCTCCTCCGTCTATCGTCTGCGAGCGCCTCGGTCCTCGTGAAATGGGAGAACACCTTCGGCCTAGTCGACCCGGACCCTGTCAGGGGCGTGGCGGCACACCTCTCCGAGTTCAGGAGCGCAGTCCTCCTTTCGGCCACTGTCAACCCTTCTTCGGTGTTCGCCCGATCGGTTGGTCTAAGTCCGGAGGGGGTGGCGACATACTGCGTTGATGCGGAGCCCCTGGTCGCTGTCAGGACCGCGGTCGACACAGGCACGACGACCCGCTACAAGCTGAGGACTCCAGAGATGTACTCGAGGATCTCCGACAAGGTCGCGGCAGTGATTAGGTCCACCAGCTCGGGGGTGGGGGTCTTCGCTCCTTCATACTCGGTCCTGAATGCAATCTGCGAGATGGTCTCCAAGAGGGTCAGAGACAGGAACATCGTGTCCGAGGCTCCTCGACTCTCCAACGACGAGACCCAGGAGGCTTTCGACTCGTTCAGGTCCTCGAGCGACTCAGTACTCTTCGCGGTCCAGGGGGGCCGCTTTTCAGAAGGGGAGGACTTCGACGGAGGAGCCATGGGGACCGTGGCCGTCGTCGGCCTCGCCCTCCCTCCGCCAACGCCCATGATGTACGCCGAATACGCCTGCCTGAAACGCGCGGGCGAGCAGGACTCCTACCTGATGCTCTCCAGGCTGCCGGCGCTGAGGAAGGCCTTCCAGGCCGCGGGGAGGCACGTCAGGAAGCCGGGCAAGCGGGGGCTCGTGTTCTTCCTCGATGAGCGGTTCGGGAGCCAGACGGCCAGGGACCTGATGCCCTCCTGGCTGCGGAGGGACATGGTGGTGGGGAACCTTACCGCAGACTCGATAGAATCGTTCAGCCGCGACTTCTGGTCGTTCCATGTGTGACGACCTCCCCTTTCCTGAAGGCAATCTTGGCGGCAGACACCTGGTCCTTCTGAACCCCCTTCAGCTTTGAGCTTCCGCTCGATGTTCCCGACTCGTCGACGACCTCGATGGTGGCCTCGGGGACCTCCTTCTTGAGCCCGTCAATCAGCCGCGCGGCCATGGATCTGTTGCCGTCCCCGACCCTGACGAGGAGCCTGCTAGAGGGGATGCCTCGGGCGAAGGCGCCTATCCTCGAACAGACCGCGCCCGCAGAGTCGAACGTGCTGAAGGCGAGTCTCGTCTGCCCATAGAAGACTGCCAGCCCGGTCCGCTTGCCCGGGTCGACACCAACCAGTACGACGTCTTCCTTTCCCCTGAGCCGAGATACGATTTGTCCCTTGAAGACCCCAGGGTTCTCGTCAAGGTCCTCCAGGGCCAGCGCTCTCCCGCCGAAACGCCCGGCCTCGTCGGCTGAGGTAAGAACCAGCTCACAGTCCCCGAAGTCGGAATCGGGTAGGATGCTCGTGAAAGGAAGGCCGGCCCGCCTCAGCCTCGACACCAGCGCGTAGTAGGCCCTGGCCTTCGAGGTGGCCACGCATATCCGGTCCACTTTGAAATACCGTGGGCTGGCACCCGGTATAACCTAATGAGCTTTGGCGGGCAGCAACCTCAATCGTCGTTCTTCGGGCCCCTGATGGGAAGGACAGCGACTTTCCTGCTTGAAGGGAGGCGTGCCAACTTGGACTTCGCCCGCGCTCTGGTGGGGGTCCTCGCTCAGGCCGGGGGTTCGTGCGCCGTCCTCGACCTGGACGCCTTCTACTCGTCCAACGCCGACGTCATCTTCTCTAGTCTCCCGAAGGCCTCGGCAGAAGCCTCCACGGTCATTATCCCAGAGCCCGGGGCCGACATAGAAGCGGAGTTCGCACGGCTATTCGGCTCAACTCAGAAGGCGATCGTGATCGACAGCCTCAACAGCCTCTATCACCTGATCTCACAAGAGGACGGGAGTTCCCGAAGCAGGAAGCTCGCCTTCGCCGTGGCCGCCCTCTCCTACCTCGCCAGGGCCAACGACACCGCAGTAGTCTTGACGATGTACAGGCGCGAGGGGTTTACGCGCTACGGTACCGTTAGGTCGATTTCGGCCCTTTCAGAAATCACAGCGTCGGTTGATGTCAGAGGTACGGAACTCGTCATCAGGGCCGAGCGGGGCCGGGCCTGGCCCGGCGGAAGATACTCTATCCGAATCCCTTAGCCAGGGCCAGGTCGATGCCGGTGAATATCGATACGACGATCAGCAGCAGAGCGAGCCCCAGGTAGAGGTTTACCGTCCTGCTTCTCGTGGTCTGCCTGCCGCTGAGGTAGACGAGGTAGACTCCCGCAGCCCCCACCACGATCACGAAGGCGTTGACGACCGCTTCAGGGATGGTCATGGCGCTTCCGCTTGGGTACGGTATGTAACTCTGGGTGGACACCGGGAACACCACTGCGTTGACGAACCCGGCCATCAGAGCGACGATGAGTATCACGTAGAGCGCCTGTATGAGGCCCCCTCCCCTGGTCAGGGACGAAATGAATCCCAGAAACCAATCCTTCAGCGCCCCCACTGTCCTGTTGTAGGCAGTCCGTATCACTTCTCTAAGCATTTAACCACCTTTTAGAAACTCGGCTATCTCCTTGGCCCACTGGCCCGTTTGAACGTTGCGTTTAATGTTATCCAAATACTCTTTCCATTCCATCCTTCCATAGGCCTTCACCCAGAGCAGGTAGGCTTCTTCCACTCTTGCCTTTGAGGCGACGTGGTATTGGCAGAGTCCCCCTCCCGCCTCCCTGCCGCATATGGAACACTTCATGGTTTCTTCTTCCCCGGGCAGCTCGGATTGACGCAGAGCCTCCAGGGACGCCCTCCCCCGATTATGTAGACCACAGGCCATGAACAGTGCTGACAGGGCTTGGGCGTCGCCTTGACCGTCCCTCTTTGAGGCAGCGGGGCCGAAGCTCGGCACCCCGTGGGATAATTCGAGCACCCCACGAACCTCTTCTTCGTCGTCTTCGACCTGACGACCCTCAGCTCCCCGGTCTTGCAGATTGGGCACCTCCCCAGGACGAATGACTTCGACACCGTCGCCATGAGGGCCGAATCTATCTCCTTCCCGACCGCCTCCTCGTTGGCGCTGAGCTCCGCAAGCTGGTTCGTGATCGACCTGACGGTCTCCCTCAGGAGTTCGGCCTCTCCCTCGGCCCCTCCTTCGACCGCCTCTAGCTTCTCCTCGATGTCCCGGGTGAGTTCGGTACTTATTATCGAAGGAGCGTATTTTGTCATCGTCTCCACCACGGAGAGACCGAGGTCTGTCACTTCCATGCTCTCGCCAGTTACGTATCCTCTACCGGCTAGCGTCCCGATTATGTCCGCCCGCGTGGCTTTGGTCCCTATCCCCTCCTTCTCCATCTTCTCGAGCAGGGTGCTCTGGTTGTACCTTGGGGGCCTCGACTCGAACTTCTGGTCCACGAGAACGTCGACCACTCTGAACCGGTCCCCTTCAGATATCGCCGGGAGCTCTGTGTCCCTGTACCCTGCGTATTTCCCATAGTACTTCATCCAGCCCGGCGAGACTGTCCTCCCACCTCCGAGCCTGAACTCATGTTCGCCCACCACGAGCGCCACGTCCACCATCTCCCTCCGCGCCGACGGCCCAAAGGCCGCGAGGAACCTCCTCGTAACCAGGTCGAGCATGGCCGCCTCTGAGGAGTCCAGAGGCCTCTTCGGTCGCTCTCCGGTCGGGTGGATAGCAGGGTGGGCGGGGTCGTCCTTCGGGCCCTGAACGGGCTTCGGCTCCGCCTTCTGGAGTTCCGCCACCAGAGGCGCATACTCCGCCGCCTTCCCGACACCCTGGAGGATCGCCCTGTAGTTTATCGACGGCGGGAGCCTCTGGCTCCCCGTCCTCGGGTAGGAAATCAGAGCGCCGAGATAGAGCCTCTCAGCAATCTGAAGCGTTCTACTCGGATTGAGCCCAAACGCCCTGTATGCCTCCTTCTGCAGGTCGCCGATGTTAAACGGGACGGGCGGACCCACCTGGGCGATGCTCCTTCGCACTGCCATAGCGACCGCGCCGCCCCCCACGCAGTCTTCCCTGACCTTCTCCGCGAGCTCTCTGGTCTCGACTTTCGCCTTCGAGTATTCCGCATTGATCTTCCTCCCATCCTTTTCGAAAATCCCTGCGACCTTCCAGTACGGCAGAGGGACGAATTCCCTGATCTCCAGTTCCCTCTGAACCAGGAACCCCAGGGTCGGCCCCTGGACTCTGCCGACGCTCACGGTCCTGTACCTATGTCCCGAGCCGAGCGCCGACTGGGAAAGCGCCCTGGAAAGGTTCACCCCCCACACGAAGTCGATGGCATGCCGTGCCCTCCCTGCCCGGGCGAGTCCCTGCTGTGCCTGAGGTCTTAGCTCGTCGAACGCTTTGACCAAGTCCTCCTGGGTCAGGGTCGAGAACCTGGCGCGCAGGGCGTCCGTCTCCTTGCCTCCACAGGCGTACCTGAGGAGGTTGTATCCTATGGTCTCCCCTTCGACGTCGAAATCGCAGGCGTTGACGAACCTGGATGCGCCTGCGGCCAGCCTCCTCACGGCCGCTATCCGCCGCGCTGCGTTTGTGCTGTCCTCGTCGACAAGGTCAGAAGAGTACCATTCTACGTCGAACACCGGGTACACCGACCTCTCCTCGGTCGGGTCCGAAATTCCGTAGACATGTCCCTGAGCTGAACACACCACGTATTCCTCTCCCTTCCTGCTGAACCGGAAGACGGTCGTCCCGTCGACCAGCTCGCTTTTCGAGGTCCCTTCAGAGAGGGCGTCGGAGACCCTCCTCGCGGCATCTGGCTTTTCACAGATGACTAGTGTATACCCACTGCCCGTAGTCTGCCCCTCCAGGTAGCGACAGAAGACACGAGGACTTTAGCCTATCTCAGGAGAAAGACCCGTCTATCTTCCTTACGTCGACCTGGAACTTCGCAGACGAGAGTTTCGCCCCGCATTTCCTGCACTTGTAGTCCGCGGCCTTGAGCACGTCCCCCGGCGAGCGCAAATCGAACCCCGAGTAGAGCGGAGTCCCACACGATGAGCAAACAATCTCGTAGGTCAACGCCCGCCCGGCTCGACGACTTCCATTTAGACGTATGCGCCCTATGCGGGCCCCGGATATCCCAGACTCCGCAGGTACACACACTCATCCATCGGAATAGCGAACCTCTTTCCGGGGTACTCGGTCTCCTTGAGCAGGTTCCTCCTCAGCCCCCTGACGAGGACCATGGGGGTGGCCTCGTCAGACTCCCCCATCAGGATCTCCGCAGCCGAGCTCAGGTCGTCCGCGACGCCCTGGGCAGTGACCTTCAGGACGTTCCCGAACAGGTCCTTCCTCCCTCTCATGTCAAGCACGGCCTCGATTCCAGACGCAGCGATCGCGACCCCGGTGGTCCCTCGCCTTGTGGGAGAAAGGCGGCTGTCACAGATGACGACCCCCACAGAGACCCCACATGAGAACTTCAGCCCCTCGCGTATCCTCCAGGCCGACTCTTGGGGCTTGCGCGGATACAGCACCACTGCTCCGTGTTTCACGTTCGATTTGTCGATCCCCGCGTTGGGCGTAAGGAGCCCGTCCTTGCTCGCGAGTAGGAACCCGGGGATCCCTCCGAGTATCTCGTCAGACTCGCGCACGACTAGCTCGCAGAGCCTGGGGTTCATCCTGTACTTCCGTGCGAGCTCTCTCGCCTTCGTCCCAGCCGAAACACCCCCAAGCTTGACCACCCTCCCCTCTGAGACCGCCACGAATTTGCTCGAGACTACGAGCACATCTCCGTCCTTGAGCTGGGCCCCGATTCTTTTGTCGATGAGCTCAACTATATCGAACTTCGTGCTCTTGGTCGGGGTAGTTACCGGGTTGAGTGTGAGCAACGGATTGCGCGGAGCGTTGCTGTCTTAAATAGAGTCGGGGTTCGCATCGGAACATGCCCAAGACAACCCAGCTCTACTCGTATCACGCCAAGCATTCCAAGCTGACCGAGTTCGCAGGGTACGACATGCCCCTATGGTATACGACCACGACCGACGAGCACCTCGCAGTAAGGAACAGTTCCGGAATCTTCGACGTCTCCCACATGGGGAGGTTCTCAGTCGAAGGAAGGCAATCGTCGGCCTTCCTCGAGGGGTTGGTCCCCACCAACGTCCTGTCGCAACCCCCAGGCAAGGCGTTCTACACGCTGCTCCTGAACGAAAACGGAGGGATAGTCGACGACCTGATCATCGAGAAGCTCGCTGACGACAGGTACATGGTGGTGGTCAACGCCGCCAACGCTCAGACTGACATGGAGCACATGTCGGCCCACCTGCCCCCGGGCCTCGAGATATGGGACAAGACTCCTACGAGCGCGATGATAGCTGTCCAGGGCCCGAAGGCGCAAGCGTCGTTGCAGCCTCTCACAGACCTGGACCTAAGCCAGCTCAAGCGCTTTCGATGTGCAGAGACCAGGGTCGCCGGTCAAGCCGCACTGGTCTCGCGAACAGGTTACACGGGCGAGGACGGCTTCGAGGTGATAATCTTCGACACGACCAGCGACGACCCGGAAGGGGCCCTCAGAGTGTGGGAGAGGCTCGCCGTCACCTCCGTCCCCTGCGGACTCAGCGCCAGAGACTCCCTGAGGCTTGAAGCCGGGTTCCCCCTTCATGGCTCTGACATCGATCAAAGCACAACCCCCTTCATGGCCGACCTGGCCTGGGTCATCTCCGCAGGAAAGACTGGTTTCATCGGGTCCGATGCCCTTGTAGTTTCTGGAACCAGCCAACCCGCAACCGTAAGGAGAGGGCTGGTACTGGATTCGGGGATCCCGAGGCACGGGTTCGAGGTTGTGGAAGAGTCGGCCGTCGTGGGCACAGTAACCAGCGGGACCTTTTCTCCGATAATCAAGAAGGGGGTCGCCCAGAGTTACATCCAGAGGGAGAGTTCAGAATTCGGGACGAAAGTGAGCGTCGAAGTCCGCGACACTCCTCAACCCGCGACCGTCACCAAGCCTCCGTTCTACGACGAGAATCTGTACGGCTACAGGCGCCAGAAGAGTAATTAGCCCTCTGGAGCCGCGCTCTCACCATGGACGTTCAGGGTTATCATGTTCCGGACGACCTGTTGTACACCAAAGAGCACGAGTGGGCCAAGGACGAGGGCGGCGCCGTGAGGGTCGGGATAACCGACTATGCCGCGAGGACGCTGAACGACGTGGTCTACGTCACCCCACCTAAGGTGAATGGCCCTGTTGCGCAGATGAAATCAATGGGGACGGTGGAGTCGATCAAAGCGGTCTCGGAGATCTATTCGCCCATCTCCGGCACGGTGACGAAGGTCAACATCGCTTTGGACAACCACCCCGAACTCGTCAACAAGTCCCCCTACGACGAGGGGTGGCTGGTCGAGGTGAAACCCTCGAACCTCGCTTCGGAGCGCAACGCCCTCATGGACGCAAGGGCCTACGCCGACTATTTGGGCGCCCTTCTTAAGAAGTAGCAAAAGTACGCTTAAAATAGCCCTGAGAGGGTCTCATTCTAGATTTGGGCATATTCGACACCCTAAGGTCCTCTCTGAAGCGACCTGAGGTATCACGCAGGGCACTGATGACTTCCATGGTGCTCTCGATTGTGTTCACCATAGCTGTCCTCATCCGGGCCTACGCGGCCAGGTACGGGTTCTACCTTAACGAGTTCGACCCCTACTACGACTATTACGCCGCCCAGCACATCGTGACCCTGGCTCAGCAGCAGGGGCTCTACGCTGCCCTGTTCGCGAACCCGTCCAACTGCGGGCCAACGGTTTACACGGCCTGCCACAACATGCAGGGGTACTTCTTCTGGCACGACATCAACACCTGGTTCCCGGTGGGGAGGAACGTCGCCCAGACTTCACAGGGAGGGCTGCAGCTGGCCGGGGCGCTCTCCTTCCTGATCGTCCACAACGTCTTCGGGGTCCAGATAACACTGTACGACTGGCTTGTCATCCTTCCAGTCTTCCTAGGGAGCATCACCGCCGTCCTGTTCTATTTCCTCGTAAGGAAGATTGCCGGTGACGCAGCGGGCCTCTTCGCCGCCTTGATCTTCGCCGTCTCGCCGCCGCTCATCGAAAGAGGGAACCTTGGCTGGTTCAAGTCGGAGCCACTGGCGATATTGCTCTTCGTCGCCGCAAGCTACCTGATGCTCACCGTCTTTGACAAGGAAAGGGTGTTGCGAGGGAGAATTCTCCGCGCGCTCCTCGGAGGCCTACTGATTGGCTATG
>Ga0187767_10000131_pt1 | contig 11364 bp, 14 predicted proteins | sample 0216_QUI02_MP10__4_FD_133006 | JGI IMG/M metagenome (GOLD analysis project Ga0187767, IMG submission 133006) | Tropical peat soil microbial communities from peatlands in Department of Meta, Colombia - 0216_QUI02_MP10_10_MG | ecosystem: Environmental > Terrestrial > Soil > Wetlands > Peat ...
CCTGCCTACCGCCTCGGGGCTTCCCGAAAGCAGAGGCGCCAGAGGCGCGGCTCCCGATGGCTCAGCTACGATTCTGGCCTGGGTGACCATGGTCCCGGTGGCGTCAAGAATCTGGTCCTCCGTCGGGGTGAAAGTCCCGTCCACATACCGGGAGCATGCGGCATAGGTGAGTTCCCCCAGAGACGAGGGAATCAGGCCGTCTGCGATTGAAGACGGAGAAGATACCCGGACTATCCTCTTGTCCTTCAATGCCCTTGTCAGCTTTGGCGCGTTCTCCGGTTCGACGCCGAACACCTTGGTCTTCGGTCTGAGGGACTTGAGGGCGGCGGAGACGCCTGAAATCAGGCCTCCGCCCCCAACTGGGACGATCACAGAGTCGAAGTCCGATAGCTGCTGGGCTATCTCAAGCCCGCAGGTCCCCTGTCCAGCTATGACGTCCGCGTCGTTGTAGGGGTGGACGAAGGCTGCTCCGGTGGAGGAGGCAATCTCCCTCGCCTTCGACTCCCTCTCGTGACTGTATCTCCCGAAACTCACTATGTCGGCTCCGAAGTCGGAGATGGCATCGAGCTTCTCTCTGACGATGACCTCCGGGACGACCACCGTACAATCCTTGCCGAGGAGGTGGGAGCTGTAGGCGACGGCGATGCCGTGGTTCCCAGACGAAGCCGCGACCACCCGGCGCTCCTTTAGCTGTGAAATCTTGTTGTAGGCTCCGCGTATCTTGAAGACCTTTATCGGCTGGAAGCACTCCAGCTTGAGGAAGACCTCCTTTCCAGTCCTCCTCGAGAGGACTGGGGACTCGACGAGAGGGGTCCTGCTGGCCACTCCGGAGATCCGCTGAGCAGCCTCCTCGATTTCCTTCAGGCCCGGCAGCTTCTCCATCTTCTCCCGTCGGAGCTGGGGTGGGCGTCTAGAAAAGAAAGTTCACGAGCGTCTTGTGCATTCCGGGAGCCCTCCATGCGTGGGCCACTGCGGGTTTGACGGAGTACACGACCTGTGTCGCCTCGTCAGACCATTCCGGGGCGTAGTCGTACTTGCGTTTGTAGTCCTCGGCCAGAGTCCGCAGAATCTTGGGATTCTTCACCCGCGAAGCGGCTCCCTCGACGATTACTGTATCGAGCCCGTCTTGGACGTGGACGACGGCACGGGGGTTCTCATGGAGGTTTCTGCCCTTAGCCGAATTGGGCGCAGTCTCGAAGTAGAACCTCCCCTCCCTCCAGATGCCCCAAACGGGCGCCGCGTGGGGCTTGGAAGCCGAGCTTGATGTGGAGACCCAGTACACCTTCTCGTCTCTCAGCTTCCCGTCGGCGTGGGCCCAGGTGATCCAGAGTTTCCTGTCCTCGGGCACGTGCCACTCCTCGGGGAGCTCCGGCCTGACCCTGCGGGGCATGGGGGACGCTGGGGCACTGCTGATTTAGGCGCTTCGGGAGCTCAATCCTCACTTTTCGGCCTGTAGGATAATCTGGGTTGCCGTCCCCCTGGCCACATCCTTCCCCTCGCTGTTCCTGACTACGCACTCTGCCATGGCTATAGTCTTCCCCCGGTGGAGCACCTGCGCCTCAGCGGTGATCTTGTCCTCGAAGACTGGGCGGAGGAAGTTCATCTTCAGCTCTAGGGTGCTGAAGGACTCGTCGTCTGCCAGGGTGGTTATGGTCGCTATGCCCATGGACGCGTCTGCCAGGTCGGTCATGATTCCCCCGTGGAGCGTGCCCATGGGGTTGTGGAACTTCTGGCCGACGTGGAGTGAGAGAGTGGCCCTGCCTTCGCTGGAATGATCCAGGTGCATCCCAAGGGTCGACATGATCGGAGGCACCTCGCCCGTGCCGTCAGCTGCGGCCCTGAGCCTATCCTTGAGCGAATGCAACGGAACTGCTCATCGTAGAACGGGTGTTAAGGGTTCCTCAGAACTTGATTCTCATTTCATGGGTCGGCTCGAACCCCAAAGATTCGTAGAGGGGGCTCCCCTGGGTCGAAGCGTGAAGGGTGAGCCTGTCGTAGTGGTGTGCCCTGCACCACTTCAACGCGCGATTGACTATCATCCTGGCGACGCCCCTTCGCCTGAATTCCTCTTCGGTGTACATCGACAACAGGTAAGGGACCTTCTGCAGAGGGTTGTTCGGTCTGGGCTGCTCCTCTCGTATCCAGACGCACCCGCTCCCAGCAACCTTCCCTGCCGTTGTCCGGACGACGAAGCCGACGAGCTCACCCCTGCGGAGTTTCTCCCTGACCCACTTGCGCGTCGCGCCCGTGGATTCATCTATCTTGGAGCCTAACTCGGGATGTATGTCACGCCACATGTTCAGGCGGTGAGCGACGAGAAGATCAAGGTCCTCTGACGTCGCGTATGAGAGCCTGAAGGCCAATCGGGCGGAGGGGACCCATCAGGGGGCTTAAATCGAATTGGGGGCGTTCGGAGGGCCCCTCTCGGAATGTTTGAAAGTGGAGCAAACCTGGGAGGGCGTGGGCGAGAGTCGATGAGGATGTCAATCACAGATGTCATAGCGGCGGTAAGGAAGTTCCTCCGGGAGGACGCTGGCTACGAGAAGATGACCATCTCGTCCGTAGTGGCAATCGAGCCTGACTCGAAGTGGAAGGTAATCGCGGAGATCTCTGGGATCGCTCCGGACAAGAAGGAAGTCGTCGTAGACGACAAAGACGGGAACATAGTCTCCTACAAGCAGGCATAGGAACGGACCGCTGATTGATACGCTCGAGAGGGGGATTCCACTGGGCATCTTGCGATGACCCGGTGCCCAACAAACGTTGGCTCTTTTCTTCAAGAACCAACCCGCGGAAGATAGCCAACGGGAGGCGAAAGATTGGAGGGCAGTTTCGGAGGCGAGGCCAGGCACAAGCTCGTTCAGGAGTTCGCGGTGGCCTACTACAACGGGTCCCTGAAACCCAATCTGGCCGAGAAGAGCCCGATGACAGGGAGGGAGATTGAATTCCTGATGGATGCGCCGCAGTTCGAGAAGATCAGTCGTTCGGAGATGTGGTCCTCCTCAACCGCCGTGGGGAGCGGCTATCAGTACAGGGTCGTCTACAGGGACAAGAGGTTCTCTGACCTTGATCCACTGATGCAGATGTACTCGGGAAAGACGCCGGAGGCCGAATCCGATGTTTCGGAGGTGGAAATGAGGCTCTACGAGTTGATACTCGTCCTGATGAGGGAGGGCAGAATCCCGAAGATCTTCAGGATTCAGTCGCCGAGAGAGGCGAGGGAGGAGAAGATGGCGGTCATGCTGGACCAGTTCGGGAAGTCTTTGGATGAGCTTGGGAAGAGGGTCAGACAGCTCGAAGAGCAGCTGGGTAGCCAAGGGCGCGAGGGCGGCCAAGGCATCCAACCCCCGCAGAGCACCGGCTAGCCGAAGGGAGACCCAATCATCCTCTGAACCTCGAATAGGATTCCAAGCCAGAAAACTGCGGAGAGGATGATCACGCTCATGAAAGATGTCTTCAGGGTCTTATGATGGAACACACCGCTCCCCAGCAGGACTCCGAAGGTGCCCCCTAGTAACGCCAGGGTGAAGAAGCTCGCCTCGGGTATCCGCCAGGCCCTGTCAACCGCTCTTGCCTTGTCTACGCCCATCAGGATGAAACCGAGAAGACCTGAGACCGACACCCAGACAAGCACCGGCGTCCAGGCGAGGTTCATCTCAACCCAATAGGATTGGGCGTCCTAAAAGGCACCACTATACCCAGGGAAGATGAGTGCTACGACGGCTGCCTGGCGCCGCACTTCGAGCAGAAGGTTACGGACGACTCGGGTTGGGTGCCGCAGTTGGGGCAGAACTTCATCCCGGGCGGGGCCACTGAAGTTTGGCCCATCGGCATCGGGCCCATCGGGGCGGGGGCAATTCTGGCCAAGTTGGAGTAGTAGTAGACTGTAAGCGTGATTGGAATCAGCGGTGCATAGAACGCTCCGAGGATGTCGCTCACGAGGCTGCTCGCCCATCCGAATGGGCTGGCGATTAATCCCGCAATGATTCCGATGACGACAAGAATGAGGAACCAGACCAGCATTACTGCGAAGGTCTTGAGCCATCTATGGCCGACGAGCTCACGGCTCCTCCCGAGGCTCCCGAGGACCCCTACGTTCTCGATAATGAGGACCGGGAACGTTAGACCGAACATTATCAGAAGGATGATCCCTGGGACCACCAGCAGTATGAAACCCACACCAACGATGATCCCTACAATGATTCCAAGCGCCCACAGCCAGATCAGTTTCGAAGCGGCGAATCTCACCGCCGCTCCAAGTTCGACCGGGCGCCCCTCAATCTCCTCCGAGGCCATTCTGATGGTCCCCGCCGCCGCGATGGGGGCGAGGACGAGTCCCACGACTGCTACCACTGCGAAGATGGATAGGAGCGCGGAGAAGTAGCCGGGCATCCAGTTCAGGACCTGCTGTGAAGTCGGCTGAGAAGGTAGCGTCGGAAGCGGGAAGGTATGGTAAGCCCACGCCGAGACGAGGCCGACTATCGCATCGACCACCAGAAACAGGATGAAGTACTTCACGAAGTTGCGCCGGTAAAGGTCGAACGTCTTTGAGACGACTTCGCCCACGCCGAGCTCCTTCGTAACAGCCCTTGCGGTGGACATGCTACCGAGCCTGCGCCCGGCGTTACATATCCGTTTGGCCCAAGCTAGAGGATGAATACCGCGCCAGCCACTACGGTGGTCCACTGACCCTTCTGGGCGACTGCGCTCTGGGTTATGTTGGCCGTCTTGATGATCTTCCCGGAAGATTTGAAGACCTGCTCTCTCTCGTCCCATGAAGTGTCGATGTCGAAGTCGAGGCCCAGGGTCGAGGCGAGCATCTGGGCCGCAAGGTCTTCGCTGTAATCACCGGCCTCCTCGTCAGTCACGCCGAAGCCGTGCCACTCCGAGAGGTAGCCGTGCACAGTCTCGTCCTTGGGGATGGCCAGCCCTATGGACGAAGCCAGCAGTCTGTGGGGCTCGTTGGTGGAGTTCCTGGCCAGCACGAGGAACACGATCTCGCCCGCCTTCAGCATGGGAATCCCCTGCTCCCTGGTGATTTGCTTGCACCCCGGGGGGACGATGCTGGACACGGTGACGAGGTTGTAGGCGCTTATGCCAGCGTCCTTCAGGGCGACCTCAAACGATGCAAGGTTCTCCTTGTGCCTGCCAGCTCCCTTCGTCAGGAAGAAATACCGCGGTACCTGTCCCAAGACTGTCGCGTTGCGCGCCATCTGCGCGGTAGTTTAGCTTTGCCGATTCCAAACACTTTCGCTCTAGAGTCTATAGTTTCAGGTTGTCAATTCACCGGATTTTAATAGCGCAGGACCCAAGCACCGTCCAATGGATTCCGTAACACACTTCGAAATACCTGCCAAGGACCCAAGGAGGGCTGCGGCCTTCTACACCAAAGCGTTCGGATGGAACATCACCCAGTTCCCGAACTTCGAGTACTGGAGTCTGGGCACCACCGACTCTGACGAGAACGGACGAGCCAAGACCCCAGGCGCAGTAAACGGCGGCCTGGGAAAGAGGGGAGAGATGGCCCCGAACAACGTGACCGTCACCATCCAGGTAGCTGACATCGAAAAGTCCCTGGCGAGCATAAAGCAGCTCGGCGGCAAGCAGAGCGGGAAGACGATGCCCGTGGGCGATATGGGCTGGTCCGCCTACTTCGAAGACACCGAAGGCAACATCATAGGCCTCTGGCAGGCAAAAGGGATGTAGACGTGGTCCGGGCTTCGAGCCCTGACCTCCCCATTTCTTGGCCTCCGTTTGTTTAATAGAAGCGCAATGTGCGAACCAGGATTGATTGTTCGTTGAGCGAAGAGCAGACCCCGCCAGAAAATGAAACCTACGAAGCCCCGGCGATACTGACCCAGGACGCGATTCTGTTTCCAGAGATGGAGGTCAACATGAGCATGCACGAGCCTCGGAGCGTCGCGGCGGCCCTTCAGGCTCTTCGGGAACACAACCTCGTGGTACTGGTCCCGTCCCTTGACCTCGAATCCGCTGTAGGTTCCATCGGCACACTCGCTCTTGTCAGGACCGTACCCGAGAAGGGGGCCGGTGCGCAGTCGCTCTGGAAGGGGCTCTGGAGGGTGAAGGTGGACAAAGTGCTTTCAGGGGAACCCTACATCAGGGTCAAGTTCTCGAAGGCAGGTGAGACACGGGATGTCGAACCCGGCAGGACCCCCCTGATGACCGCAGTCTTCGGCCAGATCGACGAGTTCATGAGGGTCATCCCTGGCATACCTACGGAGATAATCGAATTCCTGAAAAGCGTCGACAGCCCCGGGAGGCTCGCCGACCTCTGTGCCTACTCTCCGTTCTTCTCACGCCAGGACAGGCTCGACCTGCTGAACACGCTGGACCCGGACGAGAGGCTTGCCAAGGTAAGCAAACTGTTCGACGACCAGCTCGCAGGCCTCAAGAAGGCATCTAGGAATACTACGATCCCTGAGTGCAGCACGTGCATCGACCTGGCAGACAAGGCGTTCGAGCTGGGGCCGGGGAAGGGGGCCGAGGTCGCCGCCGAGTTCCTCACGCATGTGATCAGAGAACACCCCGACGAGGTGTTGGGGCTCATCGCAGAGAGGTACGGCCCTGCCTTCATGAGAAGAAGGACCCTGAAGTAGGCACAGGCCCCGACCTTAGGCGAATTCCTTGTGTAACAGGACCTCGCCAGGTACTACGAGCATTTTCATGTACATGTCCAGGGAGCGGAGCCTGCCGTACTTCTTTGAGACCTCCCCGAAGTTGGTCCGCGTGAACCCCTCTGACTCGAACAGCGTCTCAGATGGGATGTTGTCAGTCTCTGCGCTGGCAAACACCTCTTTCACTCCCGCTTTCTGGAACCGGTCGATGGCGTCTTCGAGAAGAAACCGGGCCACGCCGCGGCGCCTGTTCTCCCTCGCCACTGCGATATAGTATACGTAACCCACCTCAGGCTCCACGTTTTTGACCATCACGAGCCCGACGCCTTTGCCGGAGAGCTGGGCTACTCGTACGATTTCGATGTCCTTGAGCTTCCCCAAGGAGTGACGAAGATACCACCCCTCGAAGCTCTCTTCGAGTATCCATTCCAACTGCGACCTCCCGGCGGCGGGTACTTCGACGATTGTCATTTCACGGTCGCTCAGAGTCCGAACACCCGCTTCGCGTTGCGCCAGAGGATCATCTCTTTGTCCCCTTCCGGGATGTCGAGCCTCTTCACCAGGTCAAGCGCGTCCGGGTAGGCTGTCACCGGGTAGTCGGTTCCGAAGATTACTTTCTCAGGACCACCGGCAAAGTAGATGGCGCCACTGATCTTCGCAGCCAGCCAACTGGCGAACTTTTGGGGATATGCTCCCCCACCGGTGGTGAGGCCAGAAATGTCGGTGTAGACCCTCGGGTGCTTGTAGATCAGCTCGGCCACATCCTCGAACCATGGGTTCCCGAAGTGGCAGAGGACTATGGTGAGCTCGCTCCGCCTGTTGGCGAGTGCGTCCATGGTGAGAGGGTGAGAAAGGGACAGGTCCCCCTTGTCGAAAGCCGTATCCCCCGTGTGGAAGAGCACGGGCATCCCCGCCGATTCGGCGTAGTCGTACAGGGGGTCGAACACCGTGTCTGTTGCCCCAGCTTTGATGTAGCCGAGTCTCACTTTGAATGCCTTCGCTGCCTTTCGGTGCTGCTCTGCGAGCCTGATGGCACTCCGGACTTCCTTTGATGAAGGCTCGACCGTGATGACTGGATGCAGCCTGCCGCGGCTCTTACTGCAGAGACCGATGATTTCCTCGTTCGGAAGAGGCACACCCTTCTCCAGGGGAGGGCTCAGCAGGAGGCCACACTCCACTTCGTGTTTGTCCATGTCGTGAAGGAGCCCGTCGAGAGTGTATGGAAGGCTGTTCATCTTCGCGAAGCGCCGCAGCGCGTCGTCCTTCCGCTCGGAGAGGTGGACGTGCGCGTCGACTATCTTGCGCATGGAGTCTTCCTGAAGTGAAACGGAATAAGGGTTTGCCGGCAGCGGCGGGGAATCGCCCAGGACCCGATAGGGGCCGGGAACTGGGCTCTCCCTACTTCAGAATGTCCTTCTCGGCCGGCATGTGCTTGATTTCGCCGTGCTGCATCAGCAGCTCGGTGCACTCTCGGGCGTGCTTGATGATGGCGGTGGCTTTGTCGTAGAGCTCCTGCCTGCTGGGCTTGATCCTCGCGAGTCCCTGGTCTATCGACTTCTGGGCGCAGGCGACGGCCTCCATCGGGTACACTTCCCATTCGTCCATATGAGGCGTGATGTCCTTCTCGTTGATGCCCCTGGCCTCGGCGAACTTTGCGAGCGCTTCGGCCGCGGCGACGCACATGTCGTCGGTGACAGTGACCGCCCTGACGTCCAGGACGCCGCGGAAGATTGCCGGGAACCCGAGGCTGTTGTTCACCTGGTTGGGGAAGTCACTCCTGCCTGTGGCGACAACCTTGGCGCCGGCCTCCTCCGCCTCCCATGGCCAGATTTCGGGAACGGGGTTCGCGCAGGCGAAGACGATGGGCTTGTCGTTCATCGTTTGGATCCATTCCTTCTTGATGACGCCGGGACCCGACTTCGCGGCTCCAACTATCGCATCCGAGTTCTTGAAGGAGGCGGCCATGTCGCCGTGCCTCCCTTCGCCGTTGGTGATCTGCGATAGCTCGTACTTCCAGGGGTTCTCGGCCTGTACGATGTCGTCTCTTCCTGGGTAGATTATCCCCTGGGTGTCGACCAGCATTATGTGCTTCGGGTCGATGCCCCACTTCATCAGTACGTAGGCCGTCCTCAGATTGGCTGCCCCTGCGCCGATGAGGGTGATGAGGCTGTCCTTCGGGTCTTTACCGACGAGCTTGAAGGCGTTGATGAGACCGGCCAGCACTACGGTGGCGGTCCCCTGCTGGTCGTCATGCCAGACGGGTATCTTGAGCCTCTTCCTGGCCTCCTCAAGGACGTGGAAGCACTTCGGCTTCTCGATGTCCTCCAGGTTGATACCTCCGAAGGATGGTTGAAGCAGTTCACAGGTCCTGATTATCTCCTCGGGGTCGCGGGTCTTCAGGCAGATGGGGAACGCGTCGACGCCCCCGAGGTACTTGAACAGGATGCTCTTTCCCTCCATTACCGGCAGGCCGGCCTCCGGGCCGATGTTGCCCAAGCCGAGCACTCGGGTCCCGTCGGAGACGATGGCTACGAAGTTCCACTTGTTGGTGAGGTCGTAGGCCATGTCGGGGTTGGCCTGGATCTCCTTGCAGGCCGCGGCCACGCCCGGCGTGTACCAGATGGCGAAGTCTTGATAACTCTGGATCGCACACTTCGGCATGACCTGGAGCTTCCCTCCGTAGAATTTGTGCAGCGGTGGCGCGAGGAGCGACGGCTTCTTCGCTTTTGCAAGTAGCTCGTCGACTGTTGGCCTATGCCCCTCGAGTTCCTGTTTTGACATAATTCCGGCGGCGCGCCTTCAGTTTCTTAAACGGAGCCGTGCATCTGCATGTATTTGCGAAGTAGGTTGGATGAAGTGTTTGCGGTCTGCTCTGGTTTACCCGATTACTTTCGGGTTACCCCGTCTACCTGACCGCCTTACGCGCGCTCCCGCTAATATCATGCGATGCAAGTCGGCCTGTCTGCATTGTCGCTGGCGCCTCTGCACGTTCCCCTGCAGTCTCGTTCCCTTCCAGGCCACGTCGAGGTTCGGGAAGTGCGATGCTCGACACTCCTCCACAAACTGAACTACCGTGGGTCGACGGGATATACGGTCAACCTGTACAAGGGGTGCACTCACGGCTGCGTCTACTGCTACGCGCCTTCGCTCACCCACGACGAGAGGAGGTGGGGGAGCTACGTAGACGCGAAAGTGAATGCCCCGGAAGTATTGGACAGAGAGCTGAGGGGAGTGAAGAAGGAGGAAGTCTTCCTTTCGAGTGCGTCGGACCCATATCAGCCCGTCGAGGCGAGGTATCGGATTACGCGGAGGTGCCTCGAGGTGTTGCTGAGGCAAGGTTTTCCCGTCTCGGTCCTGACGAGGTCTCCGCTTGTCCTTAGGGACATCGACCTCCTGACGAAGTTCGACTGGGTCCAGGTCGGGATGTCGATTACGACGGTCCCAGTTCGGAGGTTCGAGCCCGGCGTGCCCCCGCTCAGAAGGAGGGTCGAGACTCTGAGGAAGCTTCACGCCGCGGGCATCCGGACCTGGGTTTCGCTGGCGCCGGTAATTCCAGGACTTGTGATGGTGGACCTCGACGAGCTCTTTGAGGAGCTGAGCGGGGCTGGCGTACGCTCGGTTTCATACGGCGTTCTCAGGTTCGTGGGATACGAGGAATCGAGGAAGCTCTTCGAAGAGACCGCACGCATGAGCACGGCCGAAGCTCTGGTCGGGCGCGAAGAGCTCGCGGCGAAGTTGTCGGGCCTTCTGTCCAGGTACGGGATGCAGCGTTCGGACGACATGGAGTGGAAGCCTGACCAGATGGACCTGGTTTCCTTGGACGGGTTCTGCGACTAGCTCAGGGAGCTGGAGGGGTGAACAGCTGGGCCGTCAGCTGTGAAAGCTTTTCCAGGCGGCGATAATTGTCCTCGACCCCCTTCTTGATGGTCTCCAGCTCGGCGGCGTTCTGCGGCTGAAAGAGGTGGGAGTAGCGCCCCTGCAGCTTCAGGTACTCCTCAACAGGCTTGGGGCTGGCGACAGGGAACGTGATCTTGTACACACCGCCTTCCACCTCGTAAAGCGGGAAGACGCGGGTTTCGACGGCGAGCCTCGACATCCGCACCGTCTTGGCGGAGTCGAAACGCCACCCCCTAGTACAGGGTGCCATCACATGGAGGAAGGTCGGGCCGTCGTACGAGAGCGCCTTCCTCACCTTGGTCATGAGGTCCCGCCAGTGGGAGATGGAAGCCGTCGCCGCGTAGGGGACGCGGTGCGCCACGACGATTGACATCAGATCCTTTTTCGCCTCGACCTTGCCCGCCCGTGCCGAGCCCACCTGGGTGGTTGTGGTCCAGGCCCCCATTGGGGTGCCGCCCGAGCGCTGGATTCCTGTGTTCATGTAAGCCTCGTTGTCGTAGCATACGTAGAGGAACCGGTGGCCCCTCTCCATGGCGCCGGAAAGCGCCTGGAAGCCTATGTCGTAGGTTCCGCCGTCTCCTCCAAAGACGATTATCGGGTGCCTCTTCGCCTCTCCGCGCTTTGCGAGGGCCTTGAATGCGGCGTCGACACCAGAGGCGACTGCAGCGGCGTTCTCGAAGGCAGAGTGGATCCAGGGGCGGTTCCAAGCCGAATACGGATAGAGGGCAGTGGAGACCTCCAGGCACCCGGTGGCGTTGGCCACGATTACGTCATTGGGAGCGGCGAGGAGGACCTGTCTGACAACGATTGACGCGCCACACCCTGGGCAGAG
>Ga0187767_10000152_pt1 | contig 10668 bp, 12 predicted proteins | sample 0216_QUI02_MP10__4_FD_133006 | JGI IMG/M metagenome (GOLD analysis project Ga0187767, IMG submission 133006) | Tropical peat soil microbial communities from peatlands in Department of Meta, Colombia - 0216_QUI02_MP10_10_MG | ecosystem: Environmental > Terrestrial > Soil > Wetlands > Peat ...
GCAGTGGACGGGCATACCGCTTGCCTATGTCTTGAATCTGGTGGGTATCTCGAGACAGGCAAAGTTTGCGGTGTTCTATGCCTTTGACGAAACCTGGGACAGTCTGGATTTACCGGATGCGTATCATCCACAGACGTTTCTAACGTACAACCTGAACGGCGAAGACTTGCCGCCGGATCACGGAGCGCCGCTGCGAGTGAGGGTGGCGCGGCAGCTCGGTTACAAGAGCGTGAAGTACCTGGAGAAGATTAGGTTCGTGGACTCGATGAAGCACGTTGGCGATGGACGAGGCTCCATTTCACCTTCGCAGGGATATTCCTGGTACGCGGGAATTTGAATCCTTGTGTCGCAAAAGCCAGTTCCGCAATCCAGCAAATATGGTATCGCCGGCTGTAGTCGGGCGGAACAGTGGGTTGCGCTCACCGATAGCCTTCTTGAATCTCGATTGCTTGCCTCGCTCGCCGGAATATTCCTCATCGTTCCCGAGATCTGGTTTCTGAGCAACGACGGTGTGCCGTGCTGAGTAGCGAATGGTATCCTGCTCAAGACACCCGCGGGCTGCCCACAGGAGAGGGTGGCATTACGCGCAACCACCTTCCATCTTGATTCAGGGCTTCTCGAGACCAAGTCACTCTTCTCCTGGGGAAGGATGATGGAGAAAAAGGTGTTGGGGTTCTCTGGTTGATCTATGCAGGCGGCGACAACGACTTCAGTGCCTCATGAAGATGAATTCCAAGTCGGACCGGGAACGCTTCCAGAGCGGCGCGGAAAAGTACGCTGCCTACCTCCAGACTCCCGAAGGACGGTTGCGCCTCGACCTGGCCTTTGCCAACCTTCAGGAATTTCTTCCTCTGCCGCACAATCACTCGCCGTGTGCACTGGACCTGGGTTGCGGCACGGGAGCGACCGCGGTGCGCTTGGCACGTTTGGGCTTTCACGTTACGCTGCTGGATTGCTCTCGGGCGATGCTGGATATCGCGAAGCGCACGGCACAGGAAGCAGGGGTTAGAGACAAGATCGCACTGAAACAGGGCGATGCCGCCGCATTGGCAGACTTACTCGACGGCAGATCATTCCATGTAGTTCTTTGCCACAACATCCTGGAATACGTCGACGACCCCAGCGCCGTGCTGCGGGGGGCGGCTCACGCCTTGCGCGATTCGGCGGCGATATTATCGGTTCTGGTGCGCAACCAGGCGGGCGAGGTGTTAAAAGCTGCTATCCAAGCGGGGGATTTGGCAGCGGCGGAAGATGGCCTCACGGCAGAGTGGGGACAGGAGTCTCTGTATGGAGGCAGGGTGCGACTGTTCCGGTCTGACCGCCTGCAAGTCTTGCTGAAAGCGGTGTCGCTCGCGGTAACGGTCCAGCGGGGTGTACGCGTCCTCGTGGATTATTTGCCGCTGCAGGTCCCTCGAACGGCTGAGTACCAGCGGATTTTTGCGCTGGAGCGCAAGCTGGGGAGCCGGCCGGAGTTCGCAGCAGTCGCCCGCTACACACACTGGCTGGCACGTTCTGACGCCGGGTGATGGAGGATGGTGCGTGAACAACGTCACAGCTCCCTCTTCACTGACCACTTCGGTCGGGGTGCCGCCTAGTGCTGGCGTCACGCTTGGCCTCGCGCTCACCAACGAGTGTAACCTCGCCTGCGCCTTCTGCTACCGCGATCCCACTCGCGCGGACCGTCTCTCTCTGGATCAGGTGAAGGCAGTCATGGAACGGCTGCCCGCTCGCTCGGTGAATCTGGGCACCGGCGAGAACGGCATGCATCCGGACTTCAAGGCAATATTGGCCTACTTGCGAACCCAACCCGTTCAGCTCACCATCACCTCCAACGGCCACAGCATTGCGGTCCTCGAAGACAACGACTTGCGTGCCTTCCATGACATTGAGTTCTCGCTTGATTACCCCACGCAAGCGGAGCAGGATGCACAGCGAGGTGTCGGCAATTGGGAGCTCATCCACCAGCAGGCAGAACGTTGTATGAGGCTGGGTGTGCCCGTAACGATAATCGCCGTCATGATGAAGTCAAATTTTCTGCGTCTGGCGGAGGTTTCGCGAGTCGCGAAGCGGTTCAAAGCCCCCTTGCGGTTGAACGTCTACCAAGCTGTCCGATCCGAGATTTATGCGCTGACCTATGAGGAGTATTGGGAGGGGTTCCGGCGCCTGTTTGCGGAGACCGATGTGATCGCCATCGGCGAGCCGCTCGTCCGAGCGATGGCGGGCTTGCCACCGCTTAGAGGAGGATGTGGCGTCAGCACAGTACGAGTGACGCCCCGAGCCACCACACAACCATGTGTCTATTGGCCAGGATTAGGTGAGCCGCTTTCGAACTTGATCCTGACAGGGCCGAACGTTCTGAACTCTGCGCCCTTCGAGCAAGCCCGGACGCTTCCGAGTGCCTGCCAGCCGTGCGAGTTCCGGGACTCATGCCGTGGAGGATGTGCTGGACGACGCCGCCTGCAAGGCGCACTGTCGGAGCCTGACTTCTATTGTCCCATCATTCGCGGGGAACGACCACGCCTGCAAATCCGCATGGCCTCAAGTCGCGATCTGCCAAAGTTAAGCAGCTCCTGCACCACCGTAGTGATCGCCAGGGGAGCCGACTCGTGACCCTGTGATGGCAGGACGGCGGTCCGAACCGCGAGCGATCTTGTCGCTTGCTCTCCACAAGCCGTCCATTGCTTATGGCCGGGTTCAACAAGGGCGGTCTGAACCCGCAAGGCTCTGGTCTCGTATGCCACCGGCATGACCCCTCTTCTGGGCTACGGCAGAACTTACAAGGCCATCCGGCGCTTTCAGCTCGCAAGCGCAATGACCTTTTCACGCCCTGGCGGCATCTATCAGCTCCGAAGATCGCAACGCTACGCGATGCTCCTATAATCTATCTAGTCTGCAGAGCATTGGGGAACGGCCGGTCGTGTGAGCCGGTGCCATGCAATCATTGCCGCCACCATTGCCACGGAGCCGTATTCCAGCAGCATAATCCAGCCAGGAACTAACCATGGACGTCCGAGCGTGCGCAGATGCCAAACATAGTAAGTAGGGATAATGCTCACCGTCCACATGATGATTGGCAACGTCGAGGTCGAGCGCAGGAATGGCAGTAGCCAAAGAAGGTACCACGGATATACCACCGGCGCGCACAGAAGCGATGCTGCCATCGGCCAGGCAAATGCGTCCGAAGACCATTCCGGAGACTTGCATCTCAGCCAGATTGCTGTAAGAAAACCGACGAGGGCTGCCAGCCCCGCTACAAGCTGCGGAGCCGCCACCCGCTCGAGCGTTGCAAACACCGGATCATTAAAGCGGAAACTCTGCACGTAGGTGCCGATCGAACCGATCGGAATCCGCCGGTGGTTGAGAAATGGTAGGTATAGCAGTCCGACCATGACTGCCGCCAGTGCGCCGTCGCGTATGCGAACACGCCTCCAGTAGAGGGGCAGCAGTACAATCGGGAGCAATTTCACTGCAACCGCCAACCCAAATGCCAGCGCTGCAACCCCACGCCAGCGCCGCGCGAGCGCGGCGGCAGATAGCAACAGCAGCAGCGCGCCGACAATGTCGATGTGACCGCTGCCCGCCACCTCCGTGGCGAGCAGTGGGTGCCAGGCATAGGCCAGAACCCAGTGCTCTCCTTGCTGACTAAAAAGCAAGGCGTCGCGCAACAGGAGAACAATTGCCAAATCGCAAACCACAAATGCTACTTTCAGCGCAAAGACAGACTCATGAATCGCGGTTACGGCGCGGAAGAAAAGCTCAGCGCCAGCTGGATATGGGCTCGGTAGATCCGGGTTGTTCAGCGTGCGGGTTTGGGATGTATGCAACCCGCCGAGTGCCGGATCGCTGGGTACGACCACATAAGGGTTATAACCGAGCCGCTGCACGCGGCCATCCCAAACGTAGCGATGAACGTCATCATCTGGACCCGGCGGCATGCGAAGAAATAGAAGATGCCACAGAGCGGCCAACACGAGTCCGATGATGATGACGCGAGGGGGGAATTTTGGTGTCGAGTGGAACTCACGGATAGCGAGGAGGTAGGCAACACCAGCAACCGCTAGCGGAAGGATGAAGGATAGATTGCCTATGCTGCGGAAGCTGCGTGAGCAGATCGTAAGCGCCACAAGCAAGATGGTGCCGAACGCGTACAGCCTGCGCGATGGCGTGAGCTTGACCGTTCTCACGTGCCCGTCCGCAACAGTGCCACGGCCTGTCCCCACTTTCTCAGCCAGCCTGCTGTGCGTTGCGCTCTCGCCGGAGCCAGGTGGAGTTCCGCGGCGAGCCGAATCAAGTCGTCCTCCACGTCAATGTCGTAGAACGGATCTGTAAAGCCGACCGAAAGCTGGAGCCCGCGAGTGCGAGCGAGCAGGACGTCAAGCGCAGTCCTGGTACCCATCCCGTCGCCATCGAAAAGCGCTGGATGAGGCGCCTTGGCCCCGACCAAATAGTAGCCTCCATCGTGTGTCGGTCCAACAACCACGTCGTGCTCCGTGAGCGTCTCGAATGCCCTCCCTAGAACCGATGCCGGCAGATGCGGGCTGTCGCTGTTGAAGGCAACGATGCGTCGCCGGCCGCCTGCGGCGAAGTGGGCAAACACCGAAGTCAGTCCCGCTGCAAGGCCCTCGCCCTTCTGCGCCACGACGTCCACGTCCCCACTTACCAACTGCGCCAGTTCCTCGACATCGGAATCGGGGCACATAATGGCAACCGCAACCGTGCCCAATGAGTGCGCGAGCACCATTGTGTCGTCCAGAAGGCAGCGATAGAGCTCGGTGACAGCTTCCTCTGGAAGGTTTTGAGCTAAGCGGGTTTTGACCGTGCCCGGCTTGGGTGCCTTCGCCATGATAACCAGCAAACGGTCAGGGTTGCGTAGATGAACTGAAGTTCGGCTGGAAGATTCCATAGGAGATAGCGGTACAGGCTTATGCTGGCCTTGGTGTTCGATGCCGAAAATAATAGCGCACTATCCGGCTCAGGATGAACCAAGCCGCTCCGACACTGCCCTTTAGCGTGCCGCTGATCTTTGATTTTCCAATCCGCGGATAGTAGCAGACAGGCACTTCCACGATGCGGAAGCCGGCCATAGCGCCTTTTAGAATCATCTCAACCGCCCAGCCGTACGTGGTCTCTTCGAGCCCGAGCCGGCGAAGAACATCTGCCCGCCCAGCGCGGAACGGTCCGAGGTCACTGATCCTTAGGCCGTACAAAAGCCTGATCAAGCAAGCCGCGAGGCGGTTGCCCCACACGGCGTGCCATGGCAGCGCCCCGGGAATGCTCTGCTCACCCAGGCGTGAACCCAACGTGATATCAGCCTGCCCGTCCGTGATCGGAGCCAGGAGAATCGGCAGTTCTGCCGGTCGATCGCTGTAATCGCCATCGAGGAACACCACAATGTCAGGGGCGTTCACGCTGGCCAGCCCAGTCAAACAGGCGCGACCGTATCCACGACGAGGTTCGCGGAGCACGCGGGCTCCTAGCTTTGCGGCGATCTCGGGCGTCCCGTCAGTTGAATTGCTGTCGACAACCAGGACTTCTGTGACAATTCCTGCCGGGAGATCAGCCAGGACGCACCCGATGGACTGTGCTTCGTTGTGCGTGGGGATGATGACCGACACTCGCACTTGGCTTTTTTTCAAATCACCACCACGGGGAGGACGGTCGCCGTCGCGCCAGCCACGCGTCGACGCCCCAGGTTCGGCCTGCTCTCCCCACCGCGAGCGCAAGTGATGCCGGCACTGGAACCAGCAGTTCCCAGATCCACGCCGTACCCCACTCCGACACCCAAAGGCTGGCGAGGTACAGAAACGCTACAAAGGCGACCGGGCGTGTCAGCAGACCGATGACAAGCAGTATCCCGAAAGCGATCTCGGTCAACGGCTGCACGGGGGCCGCCATCGCAGCATGGCTCACCATCAACCCCATCACTGTCTTCCACGCAGCAGGCGAATGACTCGCCTTTATGTAGTAGTTGATCAGACCTGCATAGCCCGATGGAGTGTAGAGACCCTTTCCCAGATTTTCGAAGAAGACCCACACGAACATACTGCCAATCGTCAGCCGAACCAGTGCGAGCCCGTTTGCAGCACGTACTTGGTTGCCGGTCCAGATCGGTCCGTGGATCGCGTTCGCTGCCATCGTTAAGCTCAGAACTAATCAATGCTGAGCCTGTTTGCAAAAAGAGCGGGCCCGATTCAGTGCAAGACCGCTGGTTCGATCTTGGGATCACAAAATCGCAGCCGCTGTGGAATCCTCGAGTCCCGAATGCCGTCTCGGATCGATGTTATGACCTACTGTCTGCTCCGAATGAGCTCACCGCGACTCGGAGTTGTTCATCAACACGGCTGGTCAAGTTCAGCCTAGCCGCTCGACAAGACAACAGGTGAAACTACGCATGACCCACGGCACGGCTCGGGAACATATTAGGCCGTTCTTTCTGTCCCTGCCAGTGGATGCGCAAAGGATAACTAAGTTACAGGGGAGGCAGGATGAAAGGCCAAGACGCGCAACCACAGCTTTCCTGACTTCGGGGTGATCCATGCGGCGGGCGGCTACACCGCGTGGTCCGACAAGCATCCTTCTTATTCCTCCGTTTTCCGGCCACGGCACCGGTGGAAAGGCTGTGGATGACTACTATTCGCCGGAGATTAACTCGATCCCCGTAGGACTGCCTGGAGTGCGTGCCCAGGGTGTCAGCTGCAATCCCCTTCCCGACCAGACGGCGGTGAGCCCCTCGAACGCCTGGACTGACAGCTTCCAGAACATCCAATGCTACGACCAGCTCAAGGTCAATGCGGTGGTGAACGAAATCAATGGCAAGACTCACAACGGCATGGCCACCGCTCCCAGGCCCACTTTCCTGGGAATGAATTTTCAGGTGGTCAGCGTTGGGCAGAAGCTCATTGAGAAACAGCTCGGCCTCACCGGGGGTTACGCGGACTCCATCGGCACGCCAACCCTGGCGCTGCGCAGGGAAATCGAGTTCGCGGACGCCTCGATCGGGGCGATGGTTGCCGCCCTCAAGAAGAACGGAATTTTGGAACGTACGTTGATCGCAATTACAGCAAAGCATGGTCAGAGTCCGATCGACTCTGCCCGCTATCTGGGCATCTCGAATTCGCCGAACGACCCGATCACCACGTCGCCGGCCACGATTCTGGATAACCTCGGCTGCATCCCTTTTTCCGAATCGCCGTCCAACCCGACTGGTATCGGTCCGACCGAGGACGACGTCTCCCTGGTTTGGCTCAACAGCAACTGCACGACCAAGTTCGCGGTCAGTCAGCTTCGGGCCGCCTCTCCCACTACCAACAACGTGGCGGGTATTGGCGAGATTTTCTCGGGACCGATCCTCACCACGTACTTCAACTCTCCTGGACTGCCACCGAAGGGCGACCCACGCACTCCGGACATCATCACGACACCAAATATTGGCGTGACCTACTCGGGGAGCACCAAGAAACTTGCCGAACATGGTGGCTTTTCGCGTGACGACACCAACGTCATGTTGCTCCTATCCAATCCCTCCTTTAAGCAGAAAGTCGTGACCAGCCCCGTCGAGACCATGCAAGTGGCCCCGACGATTCTTAAAGCACTCGGACTCGATCCAAATGCCCTGGAGAGCTCGAGAATCGAAGGCACCCAAGTACTCCCGGGTCTCAATTTCGATGAGGATGACCAATAGAGATTGAGGCATGCAACTTTGGCATGGCAAGGTTTCGGGGAGCGTCCTCGAACTAGAGGACGCTCCCTTTTCCATTTTGGCTGGCCTGCGACGAGAGGGCTGGTACCCGCTTACCTAGCACTGCCGGTACGACGCCTTCGGTCACAAACAGGTCCAGCACCGTCCCTCGCGTGCACGGCGAGGAAACCGCTCTGCCCCTTGAACTACCCCGGCACCTGGACAGTGACAGCGTGGCTCCAGAAAAAATCGCGGCCTCGCGCTGCCGGCAGAATAGGAATCTGCTGCTAGGTGGCGGGCCGAGGTTGCTTTAGGTGAGACTCCCGGCCTCTTCGGACTGGGCGGCAGCCAGAGCTGGAAGGGTTTCGTCAAAGCCACCGCTGTGTGCCCGAGTAAGAAAGCTAGCGATTCCGGTGACAGCAAAATTGCAACACAGCGCGATAAACCCGGCATTCACACTGTGGTAAGGATCGCGCCCGGTCAGCAGAAGGAACATAGCCACAGAGATGCCAGCGGCCATTCCGGCGAACACTCCTGAAGTAGTCACGCGCCTGGAATACAGGCCGAGTACAACGCCGGGGAAGAGCTGCGCGATGCCGGCGAACCCCAACAAGAAGAGAGACACAAGGCTTACCGTGCTGTAAATGGCAAAGAACAGTGCGCCAAGAGCTAGTATCAGCACCATGGTCTTGGCGAGCTTTGCAACCTGTTGGTCGGTCATGCCGGGCACTACGATCGGTCGGAACAGGTTCTTGGAGTAAAGCGTTGCCCCGGTAAGCAGTTGAATTGCCGCGGGCACCATCGCCGTCAGAGCGCCTGCTCCGCCGATGATGCCCAGGAACCAAGCCGGAAAGGTCTTTTGCACCATGGCCAACAGGGAGAGGTCGCCGTTGCTCAGGTCAGGCAAGACCAGAACCGCACTTAGGCCCACGAAGAACATCAGCGGCATGGTGACCACGTAGAGCGGCATGATAACCGCGTTACGCCGCAGGATCTGGCCGCTGCGCGCGGTAAAGCTGGCTGCGAAGTAATGCGGCCACATGTAGAAAGTGAGCGAAATCAGCAGAACCGTCGAGATGTACCACCCGTGTCCAAGGTTCTGGGTTGCTCCCGGCATCACCAGGTGGCTGGGTTTCGCATTCGCCAAGGCCGCGAACATCGGTCCGATACCGCCAAAATAAACTTGCGGCACTGCTATGCCAACAAAAACGGCGGCGAATAACAGGAGGAGATCCTTTACGATGCTGGCCCAGGCTATGCCTCGCACTCCGCTCACAAATACGAACGCTGCAACCAAGCTGAAACCGACGATCATGGCCGGCGTGCGGCGAATTCCTCCGAAACTCGCCACTTCCACGATTAGCCCCAAACCAGTAAGTTGGAGTTGCAAATAGGGAATGAGAGACACCACTCCCACCAAGGCCACAAAGGCAGCCAAACGTGTGTTGCCGTATCGCACTTGAAAGAAGTCCGCTTGCGTCTGGAGGCGGTATTTCCGGCCTACTTCCCAAATTGGGGGAAGGATGAAGAAAGCGACTACATAGATCAAGTAGGACTCTGCCAGAATGTACAGGACGGGACCGCCCCTCGAATACGCCCAGCCGCTGGCTCCGAGAAAAGTAAAGGTGGTGTAGATCTCGCCGGCCATTAGGAGCCAAACCAGCACCAGGCCAAAGCCCCGACCCGCGACGGTCCACTGTTCGAGGTCCATCTTGTGGTGAAATCGAGCCAGGAAGCCGACGAGCGACCCCAGCGCCACGATACCGGACATGGCTGTGAGCGCAACCGCACTAGGGCTCATGTACCGCCTTCTCCGCGGCGAGTGTCGGGTGGGCGTGGCTCTTCCAGACGGTAAGCTCCCCACATGCAGACAGGCGTGAGCAGTAGCCACGAAATCAGCCAGAAGAAATTAAAGGGAAGGCCGAGAACCATGGGATACACGCGGTCCCACAGGACGACAGAAAAGCAAGCGGCAGCGAAAGGAATGGAACCCAGGAGAATCGATCCGAGCGACGGACATTTCAACTGGAGTCTCCTTCAAGCAATTTGCGGCATTGTAGCAGGATTGCACAACTGCCCGGCGCTCCGACTGAACGAGATTAATGGTGAGCACTTGCCCGGCGCGTCTAACCGAGTCCCGGGCATCCTCGCGCACATCGACTGGGGATATGGTTGTTCACCCGTTCTAACCCACGCAGAATTGCGGTCGGGCTCACGACCGGGACCCACCGTCGGCCGCGGCCAATCAGATCATTGCTCCTCTCTGAGCCCCGCATACACCAGCCATGCGCCCAGCGCGCAGACCACAATCTCCCCCGCGAGCATACCCGGTCCTGCTGTCGCATTGTTCGGCAGAGGCAAGTCCGATGAGGGCGATAAACGGTTCACAATCGTTGCCCCTATCAGGAAGCCTCCCAGCAGCACCTTGGCTGCCCGGTAGGCCCTGGACTCTTGCTCCACCCTTCTGGCCCCTCGCCGATGCTCCAGTTCTCCTCCGATTACTGGGCCCACCACAGCCAGTCCGCACAGGGAATTGAAATACCAGACAGGTTGGGCCGCATATTTGTTGTGAGAGATCAGGTAGGCCCCTACCAACACAGTGCTGACCGCGAACGCGTGCCACCTCGGCTTCTGGGCTGCCACAGCCGCTGCTAGATATCCACCCGCGATGGCTGAGGCCAAGGTGTAAACCAACTTCAGAACCCGATAGCTCAAAGTTGTCCAGTCGTCTCCACCAACCCCGAAGTAACGCAACACGAAGATGGTCGTCCCCCGTAACAGTCCGATTCCCAGCGCGGCTAAGACGTATCCCGCGACCACCGCGACAATACTGCGCCACATGTGAAACTCCCATTGGCCGCAATTCCCACTAGCCTGAATAATTCTTGAATTTGAAGACAAAAGAAGCCTCCTGTGCTACAAACACGGTGTCGAATCGCTGTTCGGAGCACATCCGGAGGCTTCTTCGTGTCTGACGATAGCACGACACA
>Ga0187767_10000163_pt1 | contig 10316 bp, 9 predicted proteins | sample 0216_QUI02_MP10__4_FD_133006 | JGI IMG/M metagenome (GOLD analysis project Ga0187767, IMG submission 133006) | Tropical peat soil microbial communities from peatlands in Department of Meta, Colombia - 0216_QUI02_MP10_10_MG | ecosystem: Environmental > Terrestrial > Soil > Wetlands > Peat ...
AACACCGTCAGGTGTGTTGAAACTGACCCGGCTTCCGTCAGGGGAAATCCGCGGCGCCACCGCCACAATGGGTGGGTAAGTTAACTGCAAGCGATCGCTCCCGTCCCCACGGCTGCGCCAGAGCGTGTGATCGGGATAAGAGGCATAGGCAACCCATTTCCCATCGCGAGAAAAAGTAAGGTCGAATGCGGAGCTACCCCCGAGGTAAGAAACAAATTCCTTCGCCCCGGGATCGTAGCGGACCAATTCACCGCGCCGCTGCGTACCGATGGCAAAGATTCGTGTGCTGTCGCGGCTCGCAGTGGCGTCCTCGTAGGACAGTGGGCCGTTAGTTAGTCGCACTGGCGTCCGCGCGCCGCGCAACAACCCCTTTTTTTGGGGAAGCAGCCACAGGTCCCACCTTCCTTCACTCAAGCCCCGAAATAGGAGATACGCTCCGTCCGCCGTCCACTTGGCACAGCATATGACGGACGGGAGATCACCCTCTCCGCCCTTCAAGACTTGGCGAAGGCCGGTTCCGTCGGCGCCCATCTCAAAAATAGGGCCCCACCACTCATTTTCAAAAGTGGTCAAGACAACGCGTTGTCCATCCGGTGAAATTCTGGGTAAGAACGGGTCGTAGGGCTGAACGTCGCCAAGTTTGCGGGAGGCCGATCCATCTCTCGCGGCAAGGTAAACCGCAGAACCCAGCAGGTAAAGGACGCGGCCGTCAGGGAAGAGGCCAGCGTCCGTAATCTCGAGATCACTACCCACGCGACGCGCTTCCCCGGCGGGAAGGGGAAGCGACCACATCGACTCCCGTGGAGCATTGGGGCTCCCGAGCAAGACCAGCAGGGCTGAACCATCGGCGGCAAGCGCAGCAATTTGCGGGTTTACCAGTTTGGTCCCCACCTGAGCGGTCTCCCCGCCGCTTGCTGACACTTGTGCCAGTCTTAAGCTTCCGGATACGCCCTCGTTAAAATAAACTCGGGCACCATCGGTTTCGAGACGTCCGGTTTTTAATTCGCCATCGTTGGTCAGCTGCGTTACAGATTGCACTACCGGGTTTGCCGGCGGTCGCGTCCACCACACGGCGAGGATAAGACTTACTGCGATTGCGATTCCTGCGGCAGCCAGCCAAGCCCAGCCCCGAGACGACCGGGCCGGAGTGCTGACAGCAGTCGCGGAGCTCCCCGAATCCGATAGGGCCTCGAGCGCGAACGCCAGATCCAAGGCCGACTGAAAGCGCTGTTCGGGACTCTTTTCCAGACAGCGGTGCAGAACTCGCTGTAGGGCCGGAGGCATGCTCGGCGCGATCTGCGAAATCGGCGGGGGATCCTCATTGAGGATGGCACTCATGGTCTCCGCGGCTGTCGGCTTCAGGAATGCCCTCTTTCCGGTCAGCATCTCGTACAGAACTGCGCCGAAAGCAAAGATATCGGCTCGATGATCCGCCGGGTTTCCGCGCACCTGTTCTGGCGACATGTAACCGGCCGTGCCCATGACCGTGCCGGGCTCCGTGCGGGCCGTCACGGTCTGTGTGCCAGGTTCCACCTCCGGGGGAGTTTGAGTCACCTTCGCCAGCCCGAAATCGAGAATCTTGATTCTTCCATCTTTCGTGAGGAACAGATTCTCCGGCTTCAAGTCGCGATGGACGATGCCCTTCTCGTGCGCCGCGGCCAGAGCTCCCGCCATTTGGATACCGTATTCGATCGCCTTGCGCACGGGGAGCGAGCCTTCGGCCAACCGCTGACGCAGGCTCCCGCCCTCGAGTAACTCGGAAACCAAATAGTGGATGCCACCCTGCATGCCCACGTCGTGAATTGCCAGAAGATTGGGATGATTCAATGCGCTCAGCACGCGGGCTTCGTGTTCAAAGCGGCGCAAGCGATCAACGCCCCCCTGTGCCAGAAATTGTGGGAGGACCTTAACGGCAACCTCCCGACCCAGGCGCGTATCGCGGGCGCGATACACCTCACCCATACCCCCCGCACCTAAATGCGAGACGATTTCGTACGGCCCAAGTCTAGTGCCGGAGCTCAGGGTCATTTGCGTTTGATTATAGCCGCACGAGGAAGAATCGATCGGGAAGATCACAAGCGCCGAAATGGTCAACCGAGCAGCGTCATGATCCTGATCGCACCCGCAAGCATGGCGGCGGATTCGTTCCTGAAAGGTCAGCCTATAGGAGTCAGGTTGGCTCGATCTCGACTGGCTCCCTTCATCGTTTCCAGTGTGTGGCGACTGTCACCAATCGGACGGTGAGGGCAGTCACTGCTGATTTCCAACAAATCGGACTTTCTCAGGGACCCTTCTCCGCTAGACCAGGCCGCAATATGGGAGAGGCGGAGGGCACGGCCATGCACGGCAACCAGGAGGTAAGCGAGCAGTTGAATGAGGCTCTCTGGTCGGAATTGACCGCCGCCGTACAGTCCATGCTGCAGTCCGAGATGTGTCGGAACTGGGGAGACTGACGGCTGGCGATCTTACAAAAGTGCGATGAAGCACGCGGACGCAGCTATCGCCACGGCAGCAAATCCGCAGACCTCTGCCCATGGCTCAAGCAGAGAGCAGGATTTCACAATCGATCAAGCTGCTTCGCTGTCCGATCGCCGCTCTGACTCTTCGACTTCGCCGGCTTGGGTTCGAACTGGGGGTAGACGTGTGATCTCCGATAACTCCCTGAGGCGTTCAACAATCACGCCCGCTTCGTGTGGTGATGGTTTCTCCTGGAGAATGTACGTGCGTAGCAATTGAAGGAGAGGTTCGCACGCCCTTCGCAAAGTCTTGGCTGGGATGAAATCAACAGGGTTCATGATCGGCAACTCAAGGGAACATCATCAACGTCCCCCGTCTTGTCCTGCAGAAGCTCGCGCCAGAACGTAATCGCATAGCGGATACGAGTGCAATTCGTCCACCAAAAAAGTTCTGACTTTCCGAGAGAGAAACCTTTTGGCTTGGCCTGACTGCGTGGTGAGCCGGTGTGGGGGAGAACTTTCCGACCCTATATCGCATTTGGCCCGAGGTCAATTACCCAAGTTTGGTGCAAACGCTGAAGCGGAGGCAAAACCCCTCCACCAAGCCGCGGAACACCACGGCTGCATTGCAGAATGCCGACCCCTGGAAGTTCGGGCTCTGTGCAGGGAAAAGCCGCTGCCCCCAGCCCGGCCGTGACTTCAGTAACTTGTTCCGGTTCCAGGGCTTACCTAATCTGAGCTCCAATGGGGGACCCGGTCCTCTGTTACCTCCGAAACCAGGCCGATTCGGATGACCGCGGTCGGGTGAGGCGGAAGATCTCGACCGGGTAGGCAGTTGAAGTGGCCGGAGCATCGTCGAATGGCAAGCTCAATCTGGAGCCGCGCTCGGACACCCCTGCAGATCCTCCTCGGGGCTGTCCTCGGCGTGGGATTGCTGCTTTACGGATACGCGCAATCTCGCCTGGCCCTGTTCTGGCGCGTAACTTTGCCTTTGCTTCCGGCTCTCTATCTCGCTCATCGCTCCTACCGGCTGTATCTCGGAAAGCTGGAGTCAGAACGACAGCATGCCGAAGAAATGGCCAACCTGCATCTGCGCACGGTCGAGGTCCTGGCTCTCGCCATCGAGGCCAAAGACCAGACCACACACCAGCATGTGCAGCGTGTGCGTATCTACGCCACAGAGATCGGGCGCGCATTGCGACTCAATCCGGATGAACTCGAGGCCTTGAAGGCTGCCGCGCTTCTGCACGACATCGGCAAGCTGGCGATTCCGGAGCACCTGGTTTCCAAACCCGGACGATTAACCCCGGAAGAATTCGAGAAGATGAAGACGCACCCCCTGGTGGGAGCCGAGATCCTGGAAAAGGTTGAATTTCCCTACCCCGTCGTGCCCATCGTTCGCGCGCACCATGAAAAATGGGATGGCTCGGGCTACCCCTACGGACTCAAGAGCACGGACATTCCCATGGGGGCGCGTATTCTGGCCGCCGTCGACTTCCTCGATGCTTTGGTGTCGGACCGCCAGTATCGTCGTGGGATGCCTATGGAAGAAGCGCTGGGGAAATTGCTGGACGAGTCCGGCAAATCCTTTGATCCGACGGTCGTGCACATCCTGCGCAGACGCTACAAAGAACTCGAGCAGTTGGTTCAACGCCGCTCGATCGGAAAGACTGGGGCGCTCTCCACCGACGCCAAGATTGAGCACGGTGACGCTCCGGGTGCAGGCTTGGAAGTGCCCGAGCCAGAGCAAAGGGGTGAGGCGGAACAAGACCGCTTCTTGGACGCGATCGCGGGAGCCCGCCACGAAGCTCAGCTACTTTTCGAATTGAGTCAGGAGTTGGGCGCCTCGCTGAGCCTCGACGAAACGCTCTCCGTATTTGCCACCAAGGTCAGACGCCTGGTTCCCTATGACACCCTGATCATCTACCTCCGCCGCGATGCGAAGCTCGTTGCCGCCCACACCAGCGGGGAGTTTTGCAACCGGTTTTCCGGCCAAGAGATTCCCTGGGGAGAAGGAGTGTCCGGCTGGGTAGCGCAGAACACCAAGCCGATGATCAACGGCAATCCAGCGGTCGAGCCCACCCACGGCAGTGACCCCCTGCGATTCGACTCGTTCAAGTCCGCGCTGGCCGTTCCCCTCGAGGGTCTGGACGGTGTGGTCGGAGTGGTCTCGCTCTATCGTTTGCAGCCGGGAGCCTTCAACACCGAGAACCTGCGCATCGTCCTGGCGATTAGCTCGAAAATGGGCGTCGCCATCGAAAACGCATTAAAGTACAAGCAGGCGGAAGAGTCGGCGACCACCGATTACCTCACGCAGTTGCCGAACGTGCGTTACCTCTCGGTGCATCTTGAAAAGGAATTGGTTCGCGCCCAGCGCGAACAGACCTCGCTGACCGTCATGGTATGTGATCTTGACGGATTCAAGCAGGTCAACGACCGCTTTGGCCATGTCGTAGGCAATCGGGTCCTGCAGCGATTTGCCGCACGTCTGAGAGAGTCGTGCCGCGAATACGACCACGTCGCGCGCATGGGTGGGGACGAATTCGTGGTTGTTGTCCCAAGGTTGCCGGTTGAGGCAGTCCGGGCCAGAGCGATTCAGCTTGCCAGCATCGCCCCCGAAGTAGCAAAAGAAGTTTGCGGGGAAGAGTTGCTCTCGCTCAGTATCGGTTACGCCATGTTTCCCGGTGACGCGACGGACGCCGAGCATCTACTGGCCGAGGCTGACCGGCGGATGTATGCGGTCAAAGCAAGCCGTCCGCACAGCCGGAACCGTCGCCTTTATCCTCGCTTGCGCTGCCAGATCGCGGTCGAACTGCAAGCGGAGAACAACCCGCAGCCCTTTCTGGGCAGCGTCACCGACATCAGCCTGAGTGGGTGCTTCGTCGAAACCACCCAGGTCTTTCCAGCCTCGACCAATCTTTCCATCGCCTTCATGACGCCAAACGGTCCGTTGCGTGCCGAAGGTCAGGTAGTTCGCATCCGACCGGGCTGGGGATTCGCTATTAAGTTTCACGATATCCGAAGTGCCGATCGCGAGAACCTGCGCCACATTCTCGACTTCGTCGAAAATGGTCACGCCCAGCAGGAAACGCCGCGCTATGTCGCCTCATTGAAGACTCGCTAGCCACTGTCCCTCCCTCTCGGTCCGTCGGCAGGCGACCGTCCAGCCCTTGGCCGTTCGGCCTTCTCGACGGCGCGAGGCGCTAGAGAACCCACCGGCGGGCCGCCGGGCGAACTGCTCTCGCCGCAGGCCGAAACCTTGTTTGAGGGACATGCCCAGCTACAGGGAATTGCCTTGGATCAACCTGCTCCCGGTACCATCTTTCTTAGAAGAGAGCGAATCACCTCTGGCCGGTGCTCACCCTCCGCCCCCACCAAGGTGTACAACCGTTCAAACGCCTTGGGGCCCTCGACTTTCATGTTCCAATTGTCATTTCCCCGGGACCCGACAATGGTGACGCGCCAATCGCCGGCCCGATCAGAAAGCGCGTGTTCAATCGCGGTAGCAAGTTCTGCTCCCTGAACCGCATTTCCTGTATTGTGCACCTCGACTGTGACCGCCATACCCAGAGTCTACGCGAACATCAGGCATTGGGCTCAACCGAAACACCCTTCACGCTTACGGAAGTCAGATTCCAAAATCAAACCCCAGCTCCGCCGGGATAAATCAGGACAGCAACCTTGGTAACCTGTATCCCGCCGCGCCTGGCAGCGCACAATGCCTCCTGTGGGAATGCTTTGGGCCATTTTGGCTAAGGAAGGCTGGACATGACTGGCATCTCAATCGCCGGGGTTGGGATCGCGCTGGCGATACTCGCGATCGCCGTAATCACCCGCGTCCCGAAGCGTGCAGGTAAGCCCAAACGAGCAGAAAGGTGGGAAAAGGCTGAGATTGTAAAGCAACTCTTAGCCCTGTCCGAGCTCGAAAACCGTCGTGCCGCCGTCGCTTCATCGGTGCGATTCCGTGCTCCTGCGCCGAGGCTGGGAATACGTCCCGGCCATGCCAACTTGAAGACGACTGCAAAGAGCGCGCTGAGCCGTCCAAAAACCAGCTGAACCCGGGCTGCGGTCGCGAGCCTGGTCAAACTCGCGCATATCCGATCCGGGCGTGCATTACCCAACGCATCGATCCGCACTTTGACCATAAACCACGCCGCACGAGGGCCATCGATTGTAAGTGCGACTGGATCCCGTTGAGGGTGCCGAACACCTAATCGCAAAGGCAACCTTGCTCATCGGACTCCCAGGGAATCACTCAGTATTCCTTTCCTCATAAACCCAGGATTTGTTGGCAGGCGTAGTTATGGTCAGCGCGGACGATGACAGCCCTCCCGCAATGCCGGACCAGATGACCAAAGTAATCGAGCGGAAGATGCCCGATTTTCAGTGTGCTAATCCGTGAAAAGGTCCGATCAAGGTGACCGCGGGACTCTGAAGGCCATAGTTAGATCAGATGGCGCCTCTGCAAATCCCCTTTTTACATGACCTTATGCATGACCTTCTATGGTTACTTCCTGAGTCTTGGGTAATTTGACGGAGATCCACAAGTATTGGCATGCTCTGCTTCGCATGGCACTAAAGCCCCAAAACGCCACCAAGCGCCAGCGTCCTGCTCGCATCCGAGTCCCCAATCGCGAACGGGTATTGTTCACGATCCATGACCGCAAATTTGTTGGAGTCGTGCAGCGACTGTCTCTCACCGGGGGTTCCGTCATTCACACCGAGGCACCACTTCCCAAAGGAACGTTGGCGGGGTTAGATCTGAGAACCGTATTTGGAAAGGTGACCGCACAGATCGAATTTCTACACACTGGGGCTGATGGAATCGCCGCCGCGCAGGCGTTTCGCTTTCTGGGCATGGACGATTTCTGCACCAGAAGGCTGAAGGCCGCCATCGAGCAGATGCGAAGTGCAGGTTTCAGCGATGAGGAACCTGGACAAAAGGGTCTGGCGGAACTCGTCTCCAGCGGCCTAAGCACATTTCGCGAACACATCCAGCGCCTCTCTTCGACGCGCGCGCTTCGCGGGAAGGGTCGCGCGAGGCGTTAGCCCACTCACAGATGCCGTCGGCTCACGGGCGTGCCCGCAATCCTCGTAGAACCGCATTGTAAACGGGTGCCGAAAACAAGCGACGAGTGGACCGCCAGGTCCGGGCAATGAAAGCGCGAATCTGTCTTTTCGTCCGCTCCCACGGATCAAGCAAATACCGGATTCCCTCGATCGGGCTCGGCGAACACGTCTTTGCTCAGAAACCGGCGAGTGTAAAGGTAGTACTTCGGAGTCGAAGGTTGCCGGCAGGAGAAGGCTTAGTTAGCGGCGCGTAATTGCGCCTACATCTGGCCGACTGCTGGGGCGTTTGTCCGAGAGAGCTCTGCCCGGAGGAGGTAAGTGGCTGCACGCTCGGCTGGAGCCAGCGAAGAATTGAACATGACGTGCTGACCACGGTCGAAAGCTCTTCTGTGCCGTCAAGGGTACCGGACCAGAGTCTATGCTGCAATGGTCTTAGCGTTTTTGGCCCTGATCTCGGCTACGGCGCGGAGCCAGTGGTCGAGGTCGTGGCCGTGGTGGCAGCCGCGTTGCACATAGAGGTCATATGTGCGGCGACGGATCTTTTCTTCAATATTCTGACTCGGCTCGGGCGTCGACGTTTTCGGCGTCAAGATGGGGCGGATGCCCGTGCTGAGCAGCTTGGTGCTCTTTCAGTTTTTGGGCAATTCTCTGTTCTTCGGCGGTGAGCTTCTCCGATGCGACGTCCGAAAGTTCCCCCCTGCGCCACAGATTTGTGCGACGCTCGCGCAACTCTTTCAGGCCCTTCTCATATCGTTCGCACTGCTTGCATCGCTCGGGCATGAGACTCCCCCGGGTTCACTGTGATTTCTAGAATGCCGGGGCACCTATGCGGCCGACGCTATCGAGCATCAGTGGACCTCGTCTTACCCATGAGTTTAGATCCTGGCCGCGGAAGGTTGGATGCAACTCTCGGTCGCGCGCCGATGAGATGGCTGGCGTAGACTTCCAGTCTGGCGGTGACGGTAGATACAGAACACCGGCGATGCCGAGCTGCCGATCGCCTGCGGACCGGCCCAGGGTACTCGAATGCCCAAATGGAGACACCGGGCCCGAATGCGTTCGAGTGTTCATCCACCCTGAAGGGGCGTTCGCGCGGCAGGAACCCCGCACAGGAGCGGCAATTGTTGCAAGAATGTTGCCCGGAGCCAGTCTGCCTTCTCTGCCAGTACGTCACACAAGAGCGCGTGAAGTCAGGAGAGAACCGGGCATGTCAGACATCCGCTACATATGCATCTCGGACCTACACTTGGGAGCAGACAACAGCTTACTGACTCGACTTGGATCCAAACCGGGCGCGGTAAGTCCCGCGCGGCCCAGCCGAGTTTTGGAGGGGCTGGCACACTGCCTTACGGAACTCGTTCGTTACAACGCCGGCCCCCGCAAACCCACGCTTATCCTGAACGGAGATGCTCTCGAACTGGCATTGGCAGAGGACAACCTTGCGTTAATGGCATTCGCGCGTTTCATTGAACTGATGTTCCCCGTCGACGGGGAGCATTTGATTGACCCAAAGATCATCTTTAACCCGGGGAATCACGATCATCATCTTTGGGAGACTGCGCGGGAAACCCAGTATGTCGAATTTCTTCAGGGCAAGCGTAGCAAGAAGGCAGGTTCGGATCTGCCAGTGCCCTGGCACACCACGCACATGTTCGACCCTGACTTGGTCGATTCAGCCCTGCTGAACGCTGTCATAGGCCGTTACCGGCATATGGCCATCCATGGGGTGCATGTTGGCACGGTCTACCCTAACCTTTGCCTGTTGAATGCCGACAACAGCAAATGCGTTATCTTCAGCCACGGCCATTTTATTGAGCCAATCTATAGGCTGATGAGCACAATTGGCGACTTCGTTTTTCCGAAGCGCAAAGTGCCACATCAAATCTGGGAAATCGAGACGGAGAACTTTGCCTGGATCGACTTCTTCTGGTCGACCATGGGCCGGTCAGGGGAGGTCGGCAAAGACATCGAAGAGATCTACGACATCTTGCTGGTCCGGGATGCGCGCGAAAGGTTTATCCGGCAACTGGCCCGCGCTAGTGGCCACCACTGGTTTCGCCGGGCGCCCAAGCTGGGTGAATGGCTTGGCCTGCTTTTCGTCCCCTTTGTCTCGAAATTGCTTAACCGGGTAGGGAACCTGGAGAAGCGGCAGCCTGGCGAGGTGCTTACCGCAGTCGCAAAGCAAGGTCTCAAGGCCTATGTCGAAGGCCCGCTGGCCCAGCAGTTCTTGGAGCACGACAAGGCTATCCGGGCGCAAACCACGTTCGTCTTCGGCCACACTCACAAGCCGTTTTCCGCTCGCCTGAACTTCGACCATTTCCCCGGTCCGACGAATGTTTACAACAGCGGAGGGTGGGTAGTGGACACCATAGACCTGGAGCCAGCTCACGGCGGCGCGATTGTGCTTGTTGACGAGGATATGAACGTCGTATCTCTGCGTATGTATAACGAAACCGAGAGCCGACAGAAGTGCCCCGTCAGGGTGGAAGCCGTGGACAGTGGTACTAATCCCCTCTACCTCCACACGGCGCGGATTGTGAAAAGCGATCAGAACCCATGGCTTTCGTTTTCCAGCGCGGTAGCAGAAAACGTGGATAAGTATCGTGATAACTTTCGCGTCCGATTGAGCATGCTCAGATGACGTGGCACTGCATGCCCAAGCCTCTCTAACTCCGGCTCTCAGATCGAACTTAGTAGGGAGGTCGCGATAGCCAGGGCGGCAGCGAAAACCCGACACACGGATTTCGGCGATGCCCAGGCAATACTGCTGGCTTTAGGAATCGGATCCAT
>Ga0187767_10000165_pt1 | contig 10303 bp, 7 predicted proteins | sample 0216_QUI02_MP10__4_FD_133006 | JGI IMG/M metagenome (GOLD analysis project Ga0187767, IMG submission 133006) | Tropical peat soil microbial communities from peatlands in Department of Meta, Colombia - 0216_QUI02_MP10_10_MG | ecosystem: Environmental > Terrestrial > Soil > Wetlands > Peat ...
CGATCGCGAGGTCGCGTGGCAGATCCTGGCGCTGAATACGGAGAAAGCACACAATCTCAAAGAGCGATCTCTGGAGGTCGTACGCATCTACCGCGGACTGGTCGGCGAAGATGGGGCACGGCCGGAATCCAAGTTTGCCTTCTATCTCGATGAGCCCGCCCTGGTGACCCTCGGAGTCTGTTACGAGCGCCTGCCACGCTTTGGCGGCGGCGCTTATCATTCCATCCTGCGGCGTCTCGAGAGCTTCAGCGACGAACCCCTGCGTACCGCCCTCAAGGACCACGAGAAGCGCGCGACCCTGGTGCTCGACCTGGAAGAGAAAGTTGCGGCGGCAGTGCAGAAGTTAAAGGCCAAGGGGCTGGTCAGCCCTTACCTGCGCTCCTTCGTTGTGGCGCGGATCAACCCTCTGCGCTGGATTAAGGGTGAACCGCCGCCGCTGGAAGAGGTTCTCAAAACCATGCGGGAGCGCGCAGCAAAGTTCAACGTCGAGAAGATCAAACCCCAGGATCTGGCCGGTGCTGCCGGGCCGCCAGACGAAGAGACCTAGCCAACCATCCCAGAAACTGCCGCGCGAGCCCCGGAGGGCGGTTTATTGAACGGCACGGTGACGAAGCGTCACCTGATCAGGATCGATTTCCGTCACCCAGGTACCCCGACCTTAGCGAGGAGTTCGCGGAAGCTGGGGGTTCGGCGCAGTGGGTCCAGCCGTGGTTCGCAGGCGATGACGAGTAAGGCCCAATCGTTCTCGTAATAGCTCTGCCGCAGAAGCTGCAATGCTGCGTCGTTCTCGTGGAGGGCGACGTGGATGACGGCCAGGTTGTAGGCCGGGACGAAACTCGCCTTTCTTCGCTCCTCCAAACGGCGCAGAATCTTCCGCGCCTTGGCCTCGCGTCCTCCCATAGCCAAGCTGTAAGCCAATTCGGTCAGAGCGAGGCTGCTATCGGAATTTGCGCTAAGGACGGTCTTCGCTTCCCCGATGGCTTCCTTGTACATGTGCTTCTGGCCATACACGCGACCCATCCAGAAATGAGTCCGATAATAGTCGGGATTCAGCTGCATCGCCTTCTGCGCCTGCCGAAGAGCTCCATCGTAGTCGCGAGCATAATACAGGGTACGGACCACTTCGGCGTTGTTGGGCAGAGAAAGAGGATCGGTCCGTATGGCTTCGCTGATCTGCTCCCAGGCTTCGCGGTGACGCAGTAAGGCGGTGAGAAGCGCCGCATAAATGCGGTGCATGTCGGAATAACTCGGGTTCAGGGCCAGAGCGCGCTGGAATTCTTTCTCGGCACGCCTCCAGTCATATTTGTCCATTAGGGCGCCAGCAAGGGCGCAATGCGATTCCGCGAGGCTGTCGCTGAGGAGCACCGCCTGGCGTGAGGAGTCGGCAATTTTGGGCGAACCCTCAGCCGGAGAAATGGTGTCGGTGACGACGAGAAAACGATAGCAGTCGGACAATCCAGCCTAGGCTTCGGCGAAGTTGGGATCGCGGTCGATGGCCTGCTGAAAATATTCAATCGCCTTGTAATACCCTCCCGACGTGAATTGATTGAAGAAAAACCGGCCGCGCAAATAGGCTTCATTGGCCGCTGAATCAGGATGGGATCGAACAGGCCGGTTGGCATACACAGAGCTGAGTTTGACTTCGATCTGCTCTGCTACTGCCCTGGCCACCTCTTCCTGCAGGGCAATTGAGCTGCTGATGTGGCTATCGTAGTTGTTCGCCCATAGATGCACCTGATCCCGTACCCGGATAAGTTGAACCGTGATGCGTACCCGCTCGCCATCGCGACGCAGGCTGCTCTCGAGGACATAATCTGTGCCCAATTCGCTTCCAATCTGCCGCGCGCTTTTCGAGGTATGCTTGTACACCATTGAGGAGGTGCGAGAGATTACTCCAAGGTGTTCGGGGCTGAGTGCTCCGAGTTGCGCGATCATTTCCTCCGTCAGCCCATCGCTGAAATAGTCTTGTCCTGGGTCTCCGCTCAGGTTTTCGAAGGGAAGGACGGCCAACATCACGCGGCCGGAGACCGCAGCCAGTGAGTCGTTCCCCTTTGACCACTCGACCTTGCCTGCGAAACGATAGCCACGGCGCGGCACGGTTTCAATCCACTGCGCCTCCTCGGCGGTATCGGAAAGAGTGTCACGCAGGCGCTGAACAGCTGAATTGAGCCCGTGCTCAAAGTCTACAAAAGTGTTCTCCGACCAAAGCAGGGAACGCAGTTCCTCGCGCGTCACCAGTTCACCGGGCCGCTCCATCAGTCGGATCAGGATGCGAAGCGGTTGCTCTCCGAGCTTGATGCGGGTGCCAAACTTCTTCACTTCACCCGAGTGCGAGTCGACCTCGTAGGGTCCGAATCGCGCCGTTCCCGGCCCTGAGGTCGCAGGTCTCATCTTCCGGTTTCTACGGGCAGCCAGAGTTCCCGAACGAATACCCAGGCGGGGGACTGGCTGGAGATTCTGAGCCCTCACCACAAGGCTGTCAAGGCGCGCGAGCTTAACTCTTGTCAGGTCAATAGCATGCACCGTGATCTGAACTTGATGCGACGGTGTTCCGCTTTGTATTGCCCGGAACCACAGCACAATGCAATAACGTCCGACCAGGATCCGATCTAAGGAGCAGGGAACTCTCCTAAATTCTGGGAAAAGGGGATGCAAGGTATGAAGAGTGCATGGAAAACTTCTGGGGCGATTGTGGCTCTTGCTGTGGTGGTAGGGATGTGGATGCCGGCGGCGCGAGCCGATTGCGGAATTCATTGGAAGGCGAAACCGGGGGCGGCGGTGGTGCCGCAGGCATGGCGCGGGGAACTGGGCTACGTACTGCCAATTTCCGAGGACTTCTCCTCCGATTCGATCGTAGGGATGTGGCACGTAACCTTCACCGCAAAAGGCAACGAAGGCGGGCCGCCCGACGGGACGCCGATCGACAATGCGATCGTGGTGTGGCATCGCGACAAGACTGAGATCATGAACTCGGGGCGGCCGCCGCAGGATGGAAACTTCTGCATGGGCGTCTGGGAGAAAGTCGGGGAATCGAAATACAAGCTGAATCACTTTGCCTGGGGAGGGAACGACACAACAAATGCGCCGGGCGGCATCGGCAACCCGATGGGCCCGACGCACATCGTGACAGAGGTTCGGTTGAGTGCCGACGGCAAGCACTATACGGGAAAATTCACGCTCGATGCCTACGACACCTCCGGGAATCTGGCAGTGCACATCGTGGGAGTGGTCGCAGGGACCCGCATCACCATGGAAACGACGGTAGGCGATCTGCTCTGAGGGGAGCTGGTTTGCAGGGTCGACTTCGGCATGTCTCAGAGCAGTGAGACGGATGCGAAGGGCGAGTTCAAAGTGAAGAGCGTGGCTCCTGGCAGCTATGCGCTGCAGGCACAGCAACATTCACCTGACGATGCAAACTATCACGCGAGTCAAAAGATCGAAGTTGGGAGCGAGGGTTGGTATGTGAAGTCGGTTCGTCTAGGTGCTAACGACCTCTTGGCGAATGGGTTGGAAGTAGAAAAAGGAGAGGACGGGGGTACAATCCAAGTCGTAGTCGCCAATGGCGGTGCAGAACTGGATGGATCGGTTAGGCAGGATGGCAAGCCGATGATCGGAGCGCGCATCCGCATCAGTCCCGATGCAGAAACTCGCTACAATCGCCTCCGAGCGCGTGCTACGAATACCGATCAGAGTGGCCGCTTCTCCTTTATCGGCATCGCTCCTGGACAATACCTGTCGTAGCGAAGGCTTCCGGTCAAGATCGAGAAAACGCTGTCGCTTTGCGAAGGACGGCAAACCGAAATTATGTCAACTTGCAGGCCTTCGCACAGAGGCCAGACGAGCGAAAGCGGGCTGAAGACTCAGCCTCAACCGGCGACCTGATCGACTGGATCGCCGGTCAGGACACCTGCACCATAGCACCGGCCATGCGCGCCTTCCCTCGGATGAGCGGCACCAACCCCAGCAACCGCCTCGATGCGCTTTACGGTGGCCTGATCGGCCCAGGAGGAACGGCTCAAAGATGTGGTCCCAGGTGCAACGCTAGGGCTGAAAAGTTGGACCTTGGGACTGGCGGGACTCGCGCCGGGACTGGCGGCTGCACTGATTTCAAGAGCAAAAAGCACAAACAAGCTATTCATCTGGTATCTGCAAGACGCGCACTGTAGAGTTCGCTCCGTCCGAGTCGGTGTAGGCGAAAAGCTTCTCGCCGAGAAAGGCGAGCGAACTGCGGGCATACCTCGGTAAATTCCGGTGCCAGACTTCCTTGCCATCACTCGCGCGAAGGACGTAGACGGCATCCTGGACGTTATTATCGAGGATCGCGTTGGTCTCGCTGATGGCAACGTAGGCGCCATCCGGATCCACTTTGACGGCGGTGATGCCGCGGCCCTTTAATGCTTCATGGGCGCCCCGCCCGTTGGCCAGCGACCAGGCGACTCGATAGCGTTCGCCGGGCTCCCGAGCGGCATCCCAGGCAACCCAGCCGGAGCCCACACGCAATAAAGTCGTAAATTGCGCATCAACGCCTTGGGCAACAATCGCATCACCCTGCTGCTCGGAGCCGAGGCCGAGCATGGTCAAGGAGCTGCGCCGCGTGGTGTAATCGTACAGGTAGAAGGTCAGCTCCTTGCGTTCCATATCTGCAGCAAGAAGTGCCCATTGGCCCAGGTCGGGGATGTCCACTGAGTGCGCCCGCTCGTCGTTGAGCGATTGGACGACGGCGCGGCGACGTTTGGTGCCGGGGATCAACTCCATCCACGCCACCCAGTGCCCGTCGTTCGACAAAACTGGCATGCCGAGTACTATTGAGCCCTCAGATAAAAGGGACAACGGTCGCAAAGATCCGTTGCCCACCCACCAGTGCGTTTGTCTCGTTTTGTTGTCCCAGTTCGTCATTAAGTAGACACCAGCCGGAGAAGCAAAATTCAGATCAACCTGCGTGGCGGCATCCGGCTTTCTGATCAAACGGGTGTGGCAGCTTGGCATCGTCAGAACGACATACTGCTCTTTTGCTCGCAACCAGGCTTGCCCAGCGCGTGCCAGCGATGTGTCAGGAGGAGACCGCACTTCAGCCACCTCCATATCGGGTACTGTGCACACCGTCTTCCAGTCTCCCAGATCGGGTGTCGTGGCCCGCTCGGTCAAGAATCTGGAGGGAAGTGCGCTCAAATATGCCCAGTTGGCCACCGCTACAAACACCGGTGCGCAAGCGGCGACCGCCAGGATGCGCACCCAGCCAGGCCGCACGAGTACCCAGTACCAGAGCGTACCGGCCAAAACCTGCAATGCCAGGACGACGCCCCAGTCCATTGCGATCCAGCTTACGCCCCGGTGGGCAGCGCCGGGCATCTGCCATAGGTACAGATGTAGGCCGAGCGGCCAAGAGGCATGCGGCCCGAACAGTGGGATCAAATACACGGCGAACGATGCGCCGAAAGCGATAAGAAGCGCCGACCGCGAACTGTGGGACCGTTCGAACATGCGCTAGCCCATGTTTTCTTGATCCGCCCGGCTGCGATGATTGTCAACGTACCACGGTAATTTCGTTGCACCGCCAATCACGGGGACGTTGTCTGTGCCATTAGCAACGTAGATCTCGTTCGTATTCGGGTTGACCGCCAGACCGTAGGGGTCGCCCGCAATCCACATACTGGCTGTCACTGTCTGAGCATAGGTGGACAAACACCCCAACCCAAAGGCGAGTGCAATGCTGGTGAGACGCCCCGTGACGTAGCGTTGCATACACGTCTACATCCTGATTGATTCGAGATGGACTCATCCGAGGGAGTCATTTGCGATTGCAGCACGGGGGGTCAAGGGCGGGCTACGTTACTTCTGTCACTCGTGCCATCTCAGAAAAGTACGAAAGTTCTACCTCCGCAGAGTTTGGGACTACCCAGCCAGTCACGCCACGCCAGCAGTAGGGTTTCAATGTCCCCGTTGCCACGAACTCCGAGATCGGAGAATCGCAGGAAGACCAACCGGAGCCGAATTAGCAAATGCCACGGCTGTTTTCCTCCAGTCACGCGCATCTTTGTACCTTTGTGCTATTCCTGTACACCTCAGGAGTACGCCGAGGTGAGGTGCAGGCAATCCAATGGGACCAAATCGAAATCAGGCGCGACAGGAAAGGTCGCTGGTGTAGCTCGCCGCTTTGAAACCGAGAACGGAGAATCGCGCACCGTTCGGCTTCCCAGTGAATTCGTAGCGATGCTCCGAACATGCCCACAAAACAAGCGCGCGGGCCGCAAGGCCCTGGACTCATCGGCCAGGTCATCTCCCACTACCGCATCATCGAGAAGCTGGGCGGTGGGGGGATGGGTGTGGTGTACAAGGCCAAGGATGTGAAGCTCGGTCGGAGAAGGCGCTGCGAAGTGTCAGACGATGTGTCTCCGGGTGCTTAGCGTGCTACCCTTGATTTGACTTTGAGTTCTGAGCACTCGTAATATACCTGTTCCTCTCCCCGAGATGGGAACCTCCTTCCAGTTCATCGGCCAAACTGTCTCACACTACCGCATCGTCGAGAAGATCGGCGGTGGCGGGATGGGAGTCGTCTACAAGGCCGAGGACACGCGCCTCCATCGTTTCGTCGCCCTCAAATTCCTTCCTGAGGATCTCGCCCGCGACCCGCAAGCCTTGGCTCGCTTTCAGCGCGAAGCCCAATCCGCCTCCGCACTTAACCACCCCAACATTTGCACGATTTACGATATCGGCGAGGATTCCGGCCGCACCTTCATCGTCATGGAGTACCTCGAAGGCCGTACCCTCAAGCATGCCATCTTCGGCCGTCCGCTCGACCTCGACACCATCCTCACGGTTGGCATCGATGTCGCCGACGCCCTTGACGCAGCCCACGCCAAAGGCATCGTGCACCGCGACATCAAACCTGCCAACATCTTCCTCACCGAGCGCGGCCACGCCAAGATTCTCGACTTTGGCCTCGCCAAGGTTAGCGACGCAATCGTCTCCGCCGCCGACACGCAAACGGGTATGCCCGATGCTCATCTCACCAGCCCCGGCACCGCCGTCGGCACCGTCTCCTACATGTCCCCCGAACAGGCCCGTGGCAAAAGCCTGGATGCCCGCACCGACATTTTTTCCTTCGGCGCCGTCCTCTACGAAATGGCCACCGGCACCGTCCCCTTCCGCGGAGAAACCACCGCCGTCATTTTCGACCAGATCCTGCACAAACAGCCTGCGTCCGCCATCCGCTTCAACCCCGAGCTCCCGCCCAAGCTCGAGGACGTCATCACGAAAGCTCTCGAAAAGGATCGCGACCTCCGTTACCAGCACGCCTCCGATCTCCGCACCGATCTCAAGCGCCTTAAGCGCGAAACCGAATCCGGCAAAACCGCTGCCTCCCCCATCGGAGACACCGGAACGGAAGTCGAACTCCCTGCTCCCGTCAGTTCCACCGTCCGCCCGATCTCATCCGGAAAACAATCCGCTGTATCTGCCGCGCAATCTTCCGCCGCCGCACCCGCGGTCGCTCCTCGCAGCAAATTCCCATACATCCTCGGAGCGCTTGTGCTCGCCGCGCTCGCCGCTGGCAGCTACTATTTCGCCACGCAGCGCGTCTCCTCTCCCTCCAGGCCGCTCACGGAGAAGGACACGGTCGTTCTCGCCGACTTCGACAATCGCACCGGCGATCCGGTTTTTGACGAGACGCTGAAACAAGCGCTCTCGGTGCAGCTCACACAATCTCCCTTCCTCAACATTCTGTCTGAACGCAGGATCGGCGAGACCCTTCGCCTCATGGGTCGCCCTTCCACCGATCGCGTCACTGCCGACGTCGCCAAAGAACTCTGTCTCCGCACCGCCAGCAAAGCCGTGATAGCCGGCTCCATCTCCAAAATCGGCAGCCAGTACGTTGTCGGGCTCGATGCCACTGCTTGCGCCACCGGCGACCTCCTCGCCAAAGAACAATCCGAAGCCTCGAGCAAAGAAGAAGTTCTCAAAGCAGTCGATAAGTCCGCCTCCACCTTGCGCGAACGTCTCGGCGAATCGCTCGCTTCCGTGCAGAAGTTCGATGTCCCCGTCGAAGCCACCACACCATCACTCGAAGCGCTCAAAACCTACAGCATCGCCATTAACACCTCGCGCACCCAAGGTCCTGCGGAAGCCATCCCTTTCTTTAAGCGCGCTGTCGAACTCGATCCAAACTTCGCCATGGCCTATGCCGGACTCGGCCTGTGCTACGGCAATGTCGGCCAGGCGACTCTCTCTTCGGAGAACATTCGCAAAGCCTACGATCTCCGCGACAAGATCAGTGAGCGAGAGAAGTACCGCATCTCCGCCCTCTACTACTCCAATGTCACGGGCGAACAGGAACAGGCCGCCAAAGCCTATGAACTGTGGGCCCAGAGCTATCCGCGGGACTTCGTCCCTATCGGCAATCTCGCGCTGCTGTACAGCAACCTAGGCCAGTACGATAAGGCCGCCGAGCAAACTCGCAAAGCCCTTGACATCGATCCCAATACCTCCATCAGCTACAGCAATCTCGCCGGCTTCTACATGGCCTTGGGCCGTTTTGATGAAGCAAAGGCTATGTTCGATCAAGCAGCCGCTCACAAGTTTGATGGCGGCGATCTCCGCCTCTGGCGCTACCTGCTCGCGTACGAGCAGGGTAATTCCGCGCAAATGCAGGAAAATTTCGATTGGGCCGCCGGCAAACCCGCCGTCGAGGACGCCCTGCTCAACGCTCAGTCCGATACCGAAGGCTCCCTCGGCCATCTCAGTCGCGCCCGCGACTTCAGTCGCCGCGCTGTCGACTCAGCCATTCGCGCCGACTCCAAGGAAACCGCCGCGCTCTGGCAGGCCGCCTCTTCTCTTCGTGAGGCCGAATTCGGCAACGCCGAACTCGCTCGCCAGAACGCCGATGCAGCGCTCAAACTCGCTCCCGGCCGCGATATTAAAGTCCTCGCCGCCCTCGCCTTGGCCCGTGCCGGTGATCCGAACCGCGCCAAAAAGCTTCTCGACGACTCGGAAAAAAGCGACCCTCTAAACACCATGCTCAAGATCTACTGGCGCCCCTGCGTGACCGCTGCCATCGATCTCGACTCCGGCAACCCCACCGCCGCGCTGCAATCCCTTGAAGCCGCCGCTCCCTACGACCTCGGCTCGCCGCCGCCCTTCCAGATCGCAACCCTCTATCCTGCTTATCTCCGTGGTCAGGCGTATCTTGCCACCCACGAGGGCGCCTCCGCCGTCTACGAATTCCAGAAGTTTCTCGACCATCGAGGCGTAGTCCTTAACTACCCTTTGGCTTCCCTTGCCCATCTTGGACTCGCTCGCTCCTATGCCCTCTCCGGCGATACTCCTAGATCCAAAGCCGCCTACCAGGACTTCTTCACGCTCTGGAAAGATGCCGACTCGAACATCCCTATCCTGAAAGAAGCCAAGGCGGAGTACGCCAAGCTGCAATAACTTTGGTGGTGATCTACTTGCTCAAGAAGAGGGATGGAATCAAAACAGAACGCCGACAAACCCCCGGTCCCCCCTGGTCTGGCTGCAACTCAACAGGAATCGCTGAAGTGCGAGCAGCTTAGGACTTGGAATTTGCCCGCTTCCACTTGAAACTGTGCTTATACCACTCAAGGGTTGCGGGTGAGACGTTTACCAGGAATTGATGTTCGCGTACAAATGGAGAGAAACTTACGGCCCCTCCAGGCGAGTATTCACCGATTGGAGGAAAACCGCGCAACTTGTTGATTGGTCGGGACGGGCAGATTTGAACTGCCGACCCCTCGCACCCCAAGCGAGTGCTCTACCAGGCTGAGCCACGTCCCGACGGGAGGATCCGCCACATCGTTAAGGCGGCGAATGGGGTAATCGCCTAAGATTTTACACCAGACCTGTTGAATTTGACCGCCTAGTAATCCTCGAAGGCACACCCCCGGCCAGACGCCAGGCTGCCCTGAGCAAGGGAGCGTCCTCGGAACGCGGGCAGCAAGCGGCGGCTTCGGCTGGAGATTTTTTACTGGCGCTTGAAGGGTTTAGCTGAGCGATTCTGTACTTCTTCCACCAACGCGAATTGGATTTTCTTCTCCACCGGATCGATCCGGTCCACCAGTACCCGGACGCGCTGCCCCAAGCCGAATGCCCTGCGCGACCGCTGGCCGATGATCTCACGCGTGCTCTCGTGGTAGGCATAGCGGTCATCGGTCAAGGTGGCGAGTGGCACCAGGCCTTCGACAAACAAGTCGGTCAGCTCAACGAAGAAACCGAACTTGGTAACGCTGGTGATCAGGCCATCGAAGTCTTCGCCCAGGCGATCCTGCATGAACTTCACTTTTTTCCATTC
>Ga0187767_10000179_pt1 | contig 9843 bp, 6 predicted proteins | sample 0216_QUI02_MP10__4_FD_133006 | JGI IMG/M metagenome (GOLD analysis project Ga0187767, IMG submission 133006) | Tropical peat soil microbial communities from peatlands in Department of Meta, Colombia - 0216_QUI02_MP10_10_MG | ecosystem: Environmental > Terrestrial > Soil > Wetlands > Peat ...
AGCTGGGCATGATCTGGTCGACAGGTCGTTGGGAGACCATGGCCAAGGTTTTCCAGAAATCATCGGCGGTGGCGTTCGCGTAGGAGTGGCGCTTAAGGTATTCGTCGACGCCAGCGCGGAATGCGTCGGGTCCGAGATAGGCTTCGAGCATGCGGAGGACGGAGGCTGCCTTTCCGTAGGCGATGCCATCAAACAGCTCCTCGATCTGCGCCGGAGTCTCGGCGGTCTGGTGGATGGGGCGCGTGTTCTTGAGGGAATCGACGTTGAGCGTGTCCGCTGTGTCACGCACCTCATCCTCATCCATGTGCCACTCTGGCTTCCAGGCGCCCACGGCCTTGCTCTCCATCCAGGTAGCGAAGCCCTCGTTCAGCCAGATGTCATCCCACCATCGCATCGTGACCAGATCGCCGAACCACATGTGCGCCATCTCGTGCGCGATGACGACGGCGACTTCCTTGTGCAGGCCGACGGAGGCCTGCCTGTCATCAAGCTGGAGGATGACTTCGCGGAAGGTGATAAGGCCGGTGTTCTCCATGGCGCCGGCGGCGAAGTCGGGAAGGCCGATCAAGTCCAGCTTTTCGAAGGGGTACTTTATGCCGAAGTAGTGGTTGTAATACTTCATGCACTGCTCAGCCACTTCCAGCGGGTAGGTGTCATAGGGCTGGGTGCCGGGAGTACCGTAGACGCGAATGGGGATCCCGTCAGCTTCGCCTTCGGCGTACTCGAACCGCCCAACCGCCATGGCTACCAAGTAGGACGACATCTTGGCGGTGGGGGCGAACTTCACGGTGTGTTTGCCTTCGACCGGACCGGGGGTGTCAGACACCGCCTTGGCGTTGGAAATCGCGGCAAGACCGCTGTCGGTGATGACCGTGATTTCGTAGGTGGCTTTGTACGCGGGCTCGTCGAAGCAGGGAAAGGCGCGGCGGGCATCGGTGGGCTCGAACTGGGTGACGGCGTACTTGCGCCCTTCCCTGTCGCGGCCCAGGTAAAAGCCGCGCAGCGCACTGTTAAGGAGGCCGGTGTACTTGAGGTGTACGCTGGCAGGCCCGGGTTCGATGGTCTTCTCGAAGGTGAGCGTTGCCATCTCTTTTTCCTTCTCGACGGTGACCTTGGCGGGCTGGGTCAGGCCGGCGCTGCTGATGGTGGCATCGCCGAGCTGAATTTCGGCCGCGTTCAGGATGATCTGCGACGTGGGCTGGACCACACGGATCTGGATGGTTTCGTCGCCAGCGAAGTTGTCCCTGTCGAAGTCGGGGGCGAAGCTGAGTTTGTAGTTCTCGGGGACCGCCAGTTGCGGCAGGCGCTGGGCGGAGGCGAAGGAAGCGACCAGTGTGAAAAATGTTATGAATGCAAGGATCCGTCTCATTCTGTCCTCAGATTGAAATTGAAACCTCAGAGTTCGTTCGCCGCATCTGGCCATACCCAAGCCCGCTCACACAAGCCTACCGATCCTTAAATCGCTCAGCGGTTCATTGCACGGGCGTTCACCCCACTGCAACGAAACCACCGGATGCCACCAACACCCCGTTCAAGATGGTGAAGGCGCAACGATTCGAGGCAAACCAGTAAGCGATTTCGCGATAGTCATTGACCTCAAATACAGCCAGGTCCGCGTCCTTCCCGGCCTCCACCGATCCTTTCCTGTCCTGCAGCCGTAACGCATAAGCACCGTTGATGGTAGAGGCGGCAATCGCCTCGGCCGGCGACATCTGCATATGGGTGCAAGCCAGCGACAGCACGAAGGGCATGCTGGCTGTGGGAGAGCTCCCTGGATTGTAATCGGTCGCGAGCGCCACCGGTACCCCGCTGTCGATCAACTGGCGTGCGGGAGGAAACATCTCCAGACCCAGGAAGTAATTCGACCCGGGTAGTAATGTCGCCACAGTGTCGTGCCGGGCCAAGTGAGAAATGTCCTCGTCGCGGACGTGGTCCATGTGATCGAAGGAAACCGGGCTGAAACGCAATAGCCGGCGCAGGTCGATGTGAGAGAGCTGCCCTACATGCGCGCGGACCGCCAAGCCATTGGCCTCGGCGGCCTGGAAGATTTTCTCCGTTTCTTCTAGGGTAAACGCCCCACGCTCGCAAAACACGTCCACGAAGTGAGCGAGCCTCCGCCGGGCGGCCTGCGGAATCATCTCTCTACAGACCATGTCGAGGTACTTTGATGAGCGTTCCCGGTACTCTGGTGGGACAACGTGGGCCCCCAGCAGGGTTGCCACAACCGTGCCGGGCCAGTGCGAGGCGGCGTGGCGAATGGCCTCCAGCGACTTCAGCTCGGAGTCGAGGGTAAGGCCGTAACCAGACTTGGCCTCCACGGTCGTCGTCCCTTGCTCGGCCATTTCATGCAAGGCAAGGCGGACCTTCTCGGCCAGGAGGGTCTTCCCTGCCCTGCGCACCGGATCGATGCTGGAGGGGATGCCGCCGCCGGCCTGGGCGATTTGCTCGTAGGTGGCGCCGGCGGCACGCCTCTCGAAGTCGACCAGCCTGGGCGTCAGGAACGCCGGATGGGTGTGGGAGTCGACAAATCCCGGGACGACTACTTGGCCCGCACAGTCGATCTCCATGACCTGCTTGCGATTTTTTACGAGCCAGGGATCATGGAGGGCATCCCGGGTACGGCCGACGGAAACGATCTTGCCGCCAAGACAGAGGACGGAAGCCTTTTCGAGGATGCCCAGGTCGCCTAGATAGGGGCCGCGACGCGGGCCGCCGTTGCCGAAGGCCGAACGCAGGGTCAGGAGCTGGCCGATGTCGACCAGCAGTAGAGGACACGGGGCACGATAACTTGATTTTGTCGATGCGACCACGCCGGCAGAAAGTGTAACAGGTTGCGAAAAAGTCGGTTTTGCAGCGCAAACGTCAAGCGCTGGTTCACCGGCAAACCGACAATGATTCTCCGCTTCACGAGCCTGCGAGCCGTCGTCTGGCAGGTTCCTCGCAGTTCACTGCTGCACACCGCTTAGATCGCACAGGAATTCTTCAGGTTCACGAACGGGCACTCAGCCAAACTGGCGGCCATTTGCTGGCGGACGAAAGATACCCGTCAGCTCTTCTAACCGGCGACGGGGAAGCGATGTTGAAGCAAATGAAGAGACATCGCTCTTACCTCATCTTCGAACTCGGTCGTTATCGGTCGATCGCTGAAGTGAGGGACAACTACCCTGCGTCTGGGCGGGGGTTCATCGCTCTTGCATGGGGATGCGCACGCCCGTCCTGTCCGCAAACTGCTTCGCTTCCTCATACCCCGCATCCACGTGGCGAATAATTCCCATGCCCGGATCGGTAGTCAGCACGCGCTCGATGCGCTTGGCCATCATCTCGGTCCCGTCGGCCAGGGTTACCTGTCCGGCGTGCAGCGAATACCCGATGCCCACGCCGTCGCCGTTGTGCACCGACACCCAGGACGCGCCCGCGGCGGTATTCAACAGCGCATTCAAGATGGGCCAGTCGGCCACCGCATCTGAGCCGTCTCTCATGTTTTCGGTCTCCCGGAAAGGCGACGCCACCGACCCGCAGTCCAGATGATCGCGTCCGATCACGATCGGAGCCTTGATCTTCCCTTTCTTCACCAGTTCGTTCATGGCCAGCCCAAACTGCGCGCGTTCGCCGTAGCCCAACCAGCAGATCCGGGCCGGCAGACCCTGGAACTTGATGCGCTTGCGCGCCAGCTCAATCCAGCGGCGCAAAATCCGGTTCTCGGGAAACAGCTCCAGCACCAACTCATCGGTGGCCGCGATATCCGACGGTTCCCCCGACAGCGCCACCCAGCGGAACGGCCCGCGGCCTTCGCAGAACAGCGGCCGGATGTAGGCGGGCACGAAACCAGGGAAGTCGTACGCGTGTTTCACCCCGCGCCCGAAGGCGAAGGTGCGGATGTTGTTGCCATAGTCGAACGCGACCGAGCCCATCTTTTGCAGGCGCAGCATGCCTTCGACGTGGCAGGCAATGGCATCAAGGGACTTCTCCTGGTAGGTGTTGGGATCGCGCCTTCGCAGTTCGAGCGCTGCTTCGAGACTCATGCCGTTGGGCACGTAGCCGTTCAGTGGATCGTGGGCTGAGGTCTGGTCGGTGAGAAGGTCCGGTACCACGCCGCGTTCGGCGAGTTCGGGAACGATGTCGGCGCAGTTCCCCACCAGCCCGACGGAGATGTTTTCTTTCTTGCGCACAGCGTTTTTCAGGATGCGCAGGGCCTCGTCCAGGTTCGTGACCATGAAGTCACAGTAGCCCGTTTTCAGGCGCTTCTTGATCCGTTCGGGATCGACCTCAATGCCGAGGAAGGCGGCTCCCGCCATGGTGGCAGCCAGGGGCTGAGCTCCACCCATGCCACCCATGCCGCCGGAGACGATCAATTTGCCGGCAAGATTGCCCCCGAAATGTTTTTCGCCGGCAGCAGCAAAGGTCTCGAAGGTTCCTTCGACGATGCCCTGCGAGCCTATGTAGATCCAGGAGCCCGCCGTCATCTGCCCGTACATCATCAGCCCAGCACGCTCCAGTTCGTTGAACTTCTCCCAGTTCGACCAGTGGCCGACCAGGTTGGCATTGGCGATCAGGACCCGCGGCGCGTAGTCGTGCGTGCGGAAGACGCCCACTGGCTTGCCGGATTGCACCAGCAAGGTCTCATCATTGGCCAGCGACTTCAGGGCCGCAATGATGGCGTGGTAGGCCTCCCAACTGCGGGCCGCGCGCCCGGTGCCGCCATACACCACGAGCTCCTGGGGGCGCTCGGCGACTTCCTCGTCGAGGTTGTTCATCAGCATGCGCATGGCGGCTTCTTGCTGCCAGCCTTTGCAGGAGAGGCTGGCGCCGCGGGGGGCGCGAACGGGCGTGTATGTAGCGCGCGAGATCTCAGTTTCGACCGGCATGTTTCCATGGTAGTGGGTTGGGGACGCAGGTGCAATGTTGGGGCAATCCGTCTTGGCTGTCAGCGGTTAGGTCGAGGGGAGACCTTTCATGGCCCATGGCGCGGTGATCCGTGGGATTTTCGGGCGGGAACTACCAACTGCTGTACGCTGGTCCGTATTTCGCTTTCAACTTCCCTTTCGGCAGGGTCTTCTGGAATTCGCGGCAAATAGCCGGCCCCAGCGAGGTCTGGCGGTTCAGCCTGCCCGCCAGGCAAAGCTTGACACGAAATCTGAAACCACAAATGCGAGACCGCTGTTCTACCAGGAGGAATACGCTGTACCTTCCTGCGAAGTGAGGTTGGAGGCGCTGTGCACGTCGACGATGCCAGGCTCGGTCTGGTCGACCGCCATGGTGGAGTCCTCCTGGTCGGTGGTCCAGTTGGACTCGCCGGTGAAGGGGTCCCTGGGAATCTGCTTCATGTAACCGGCCTGCACCAGGTCATCCAGGCTCTGGGGAGCCTTCTCCTTGTCGAGGGTGTATTGGGAGATGACCTGGCGCATGGTGAACAGGTCCTGACGCAACACCGCTTCCTTGGCGTGGAGGATGGAGCGGTTGTAGACGGGCAGGGCAATCGACACCAGAATGAGGATCAGGGACACGACAATCATCATTTCGATCAGGGTGAAGCCGCGCTGTCTGATTGGCCGTGTCATTTACCAATCCTTGTATTTGGTGCCGTCAAGCGCGCTGCCCTCGGACTTGCTGTAGACGTCGAAGACATTGTCGCCGCCCCAGGATTCGGAATCGGGGTCGTCCTGCATGGAGCGCATGCCCCATTCGGCTTTGCCGGTCATGGGATCAACCGGGATGCGTCGGAGAAAGCGCAGCTTTTTGCCCTGCACGTCAACGCCATTGACCAAGGTATCGAGGTCAGGGGGATAGCCTTCGCTGCCCACCTTGATTTGGAAGGCGCCGCGATCGGCGGCGTCTTTGTAGCGATCAATCGCGTCGCGCATCTGCCAGAGGTCGTAACGCAGTTCCTTTTCCTTTTCGCGCTTGATGGTGACCCGGGCCAGGGGAATGGCCATGGTGGTCAGTACGGCCATGATGATGGTGGCCACAATAAGCTCCATCAGGGTAAAGCCCGCCTCTCGGCGCAGTCGGCGAGGGGCAGGCGGGACCGCAGATACGGCAGCCTGGCTCTGGAACACGGTACTCATGAGGCTCACTGAATCGTTACCACGGCTTGCGCGCCGTTGACCGTGATGGGTTGCATACTAGGATCGCGGGCGCCGCCTCGGGTGATGGTGAGCGCGGCCTGCCCGGGGGCCTTAGCCAGAAACGTGAGTGTGACCACCGAACCCTGACCGGAGACCCCGCCAGAGTTGGGCGGGCGAGTGGCGGTGATCTGCACGGTTCCGGTGGCCTCATCCTCGCGGTGCACCAGGGCCACCGACTGCCCATCCTGGGATAGGAAACCGCCGTTAGAAATATTCACCAGCTGGATCTTGGCGGGATCATAGTTCAGCTGCAGCGGCACGGAGTAGACATTCTGGGCGCCGCCGATGTTGATGTTGATGGAGAAGGTCGAGTCCTTAGCCGCAGTCACGGTGGCCGGATCAAACAGGAAGCTGGTAGGTACGGCGGGACCCGGTGCGGGCGCGGGGGCGGGCTGGCCGGGACGCTCCGGAATTCCCTGAGGTGGTGCGGCAGCCGCCGTGGGCGGCCCGGGGGCCTGCACCACAGGCGGGGTGGCCGCCGCGATCACGCGGCGCAACTGGAGCGAAGTAGCAGTGCCCACGTCCAGCATCTCTTGATTTTGCGGAGTCACGTCGGGCCCGCGAACGATGTGGGGAATCAGAGCAAAGACGATTTCGCTTTCCTTATTGTCGGTGCTTTCCGCTGCGAACAGGTATTTCAGAACAGGAATACTGCCCAGGCCGGGAAGACCGTTCAACGACTTGGTTGAATCGTTTTCAAACATTCCGCCGAGCAGGTTCACCTCTCCTTCCTTGAGACGGATTTCATGCTCGATCTTGCGCTGCCCGATGATTGGCTGGCTGATGCCGCCGATGTTTGACGAGCCGGTCACGGAGGAGATGTCCAGGCCGACCTTGAGGGTCACTTCCCGCCCGGCGTGCACGTAGGGGGTCATGTCGATGTTGACGCCCACGTCGAGGTACTGGAACTGAGTGTTGACCAGCGGGTTGACGCCCACTCCGCCGATGCCGGGCTGGAACGAACCGGTGGCTACCGGCACCCGATCACCGATTTTCAGCGAAGCTTTCTGCCCGTCCAAGGCCCGGATTTGTGGGTTCTGCAAGATTTTGGTGCGACTATCGCTCATCATCGCATTGACTGAAGCCGGGGGAATGGTGATGGTGAAGTCGGTGGCGTTAAGGTTCCCGAGGCGGTTCAGGTTGATGCCGGTGTTGCTCGAGCTGGTGGTAGAGGAGGTGGTGCTGGTCGTACCGGAAGTTGAGCTGCTGGTGGTATTGCTAATGTTGCTGTTCAGCGAAATGGTTGCGCTGGTGGGGGGGTTGATGCCGAGATTGTAGGCACGATCCTTGCTGATCTGGAGGACGGCCACCTCGACGATAACTTCCGGACGGGCCTTGTCGATGTCGTTGACCAGCTTTTGCGCCAGGGCAATCTGGTCGGGCGTGCCGCGGACGATGATGGCGTTCTGTGAGGGCAATTGCTGTATCTTCTGCACTTCCAGCAGGGTGCGCATGGCGTTGACGACATCCTGCAGCTCCGTGGCCTGCGACAGGTTGGAGAGGTAAAAGGTCTTTAGAACGCTCTGTTCCACCTCCTTGCGCTTGGCCGCATTGTCCTGGGCGATGAAAATGGTGTTTGGAGTCACCGGCCGCCAGAAGGTTTTGGACTCCAGGGCCACGATTCTCAGGGCTTCCTCCAAAGTAACGCCGTTAAGTTCGATGCGGATTCGGCGGGAAGTGTAGTCGGGGTCAAACAGCACGTTGACGCCCGCGAGCTTGCCGATTGTCTCGTAGATAACCTTCGAGTCTTCAGTGAGCTTCAGGGTAATGGGAACGTTGGAGATGGAGGCCAGTTCAACCGGACCGGCAGCCTCTTGCAGACGCTTTTCGATAGCTCCAGGCGGCGGGGCGACGGGCGTCGGGGGGTTGGCAGCCTTGTTAATGATATCCATCGTTCGACGCAATTCCTGGGTGGCTATGAAGCTGGAGGGATCGATCTGGCTGGCCAGCTTGAACTCGGCCAGGGCCTCTTGCAACTTGCCGTCATCGCGCAACAGCTGACCTTTGTGCACGTGAGAAGCCGCAGCCAGGAACTTCAGGCGCTCGTAGCTCGTGCGGTAGCGTAAGTCCTGCGGTTTCAGCTCATAAGCCTGTTTGTAGAAACCGAAAGCGGCTTCGTAGTCCTGGCGGGCTTCGGCATCGCGGCCTTCTTTGTACAGGGAGTTGGCTTTGTTGGCAGCAGCGGGCAAAACGACGGCTGCGACCAGCAGGACTACTGCCGCCGCCCGGAAGACACGTGTCATTCAGTCATCCCTCGTAGGGAAATCTTATCCACCGGGCGGGCCTTCGCCCCAGGTGGGGAGAGCTCCTTCGCCGGTGCCCCGCAAGGGGACACTACAGCTGCCGGATTATAGCATCGCCTCAAGTGCGAAGTGACTGGTTTCCTGATGTTTACACTCTTTGGTCTTAGGTCCAAATGACGTTGCTCGAGCCCTTGGACTTCGAACTGGGCGTTTTCAGTCCTTCTCTCAAGGGAGGGCTGAAACCGGAGGCCTGAAAGCTGAAGCCCTGGAGTCTGTTCCTGTGCTACCTTCCCACTGAACCCTATGCCGCGCCCGTCCACCCATCAGACCAAACCAGGCCTGGAGAAGAATCCTCGCCGGCAACCGACCGCGGCCGGGCAACGCGACGCGGCTGTTAATAGGATCGCTGCGCACAACTACTTCTTGCTGGAAAAATTCGAAACCGGCGTGGTTTTGACTGGAACCGAGGTGAAATCGGTCCGCCGGGGCAGAGTCAACCTGAAAGACGCTTATGGACTGATCAAAGAAGGCGAACTCTGGCTTCTGAACGCCCATATTGGGCCGTACGAACACGGAAACATCTTTAACCACGCCCCTCTCCGTACGCGCAAGTTGCTGGTTCACAAAGAAGAACTCCGTAAGCTGGTGGGCAAGACGCAGCAGCGCGGATTTACCCTTGTCCCCACCCGGATGTACTTCAAGAATGGCCGCGTAAAGCTCGAACTGGCGCTGGCTAAGGGTAAACAGTTATGGGACAAACGCGAGACGGAACGCCGCCGCACGGCCGACCGGGAGGCTCGTGAAGCCATCGCGCGGGTGCGCAAGGCCAGGTAACCAGAGCTTTGTGGCGCGGGCGCCCTACCCCCAAGAAACTCATAGACTTGCGATGGTAGCCGACCAAGCCTCGCTGCTGGCGTCGCAGTGCACGGGCCGCGACCATGCCCCGTCCTCGTTAGCACGCCCCGTGGTAATAGCAACCTGAAAAAGGGGCCCGGAAAGATTTCCCCGGGCCCATCTGAGAGAGAGAACCTGGATCGTCACTGAACGTTTAAGGTCAACACTGCAGAATGCGTGATTCCCCCACCCGAACCCGTGACCGTGAGGGTTTGCGCTCCCGCCGTCATCGACTTGCTCGAGTTGCTGCCGCAGCCCACACCTGCGAGCAGCAACCCAAGCAGCAGCAGGGCCGCAGCGGTGACCCAGGCCCGGCTGCGTCTTTGTGCGTCGCTTTTGTGCGCGCCCAAAACGAGACCCATTAAACCAAGACCGGGGAGTCCCCCCAGGATCACTCCCATCAGCCGATAGCCCGTTGGCGTATAGCTACTGGCCACCGAAACGGTGAGCGTGGAACTGGAGGCGCTCGAGCCCGGAGTGATGGATCCTGGCGAAAACGCGCAGGTGACACCCGCCGGCTGCCCCGAGCACGAGAGACTGACCGGGCTATTGAATCCGCCGGCGCCGCTGGCGCTGACCAT
>Ga0187767_10000184_pt1 | contig 9643 bp, 14 predicted proteins | sample 0216_QUI02_MP10__4_FD_133006 | JGI IMG/M metagenome (GOLD analysis project Ga0187767, IMG submission 133006) | Tropical peat soil microbial communities from peatlands in Department of Meta, Colombia - 0216_QUI02_MP10_10_MG | ecosystem: Environmental > Terrestrial > Soil > Wetlands > Peat ...
CTGCCTTCAGATTCTCTAGTGGCGGCGAAACCGCCGCTTCCTCTTTCGGTGTCTCCGAAAGAAGTCGCTCAAGTTCTGTCGCATAGTAGGATCGGTTTTGTAATGTTATCCATTCTGCATAAGCATTGCCTGAAGGCGGCTCGTCGGCTGCCCGGAACCAGCACTTGGTGGGGCATTTTAGAATCGCGTTGAACAGATCAGAGGAGATTCTCATGGAAGAAGGTATGCCTTTCCTTCAATTCTGTATTTCGAATTCATCGGCTGGAGGCGTCTTTAATTTGGCTTGTGTCGGACCCGTGAGCCCCGGAGGTTTTTTATTCGCCTGCGCGCAAATGAGTGTGACGTCGATTTTGCGAGTCGCGAAAACGCGTGTAGAATGCACCTCCAAATGAAGACTCTACAGAATGACTTGCGAGCCCCGCAAACTGGTGGATCGATTGAACAGGTTGCATGTGGAGAGTCGAACAGCGGAGCCGATGGGGTAGAGTGTCCGTCCATCAAGTGGGGTGAGACGCAGCTCTGAAAGACTGGGAGCGTTGGGAGAGCAACAGGGGCTGCTATTAGGCGCCCCCGCCCTCTGAGCCACGAAGCGTGGCTTTCCCCTCATTGGCGCCTCCCCCTGTCGGGAAACGAAACGAGCTGGAATGTTGGGGCGCATGCACTCAGGAGTGCGGATCTTGGCCGACGGTGTGCAGGCTGGATCATCTTCAGATTTTGACTGCGCTCTCGGAGCGACGAAGAAGCGATCGCACTGAGATCATCGTTGAATTTCGGACCATACCAATAGTCGAGCTCCCGGAAACAGTGCTGTCTTGGCGAGGCCAACCATGTCGGAGTCGAGCTGGAGATGGCGAGTCGACGGTGAGTTGGATATCCATCACTGCGGTTCGGCCTTCGCCTGTAAGGATTCGCTCCAGGCGCCTGGTCACATCATGCTTCTACACGCACGCTCCTGAAACTGGTTCCAAAAAACTGTGGCCTGGGAAGCCTGGTACGCCCGGCAGATCAAGCAAGGGTCCAGGTTGTAATCTCACATCCCAAGCTGGTCGAGACCGGCAATGGACCCGGCCAGGACCTGGGTCGCAGCGCAGCGGACCTGCAAGTGATGCTGACCAGGCATGCGGAGCTCCTCGAAGAACTGACTTGTGATCGCCACGCTCGGCCAACGCAATGGGCTTCCAACGCGGCCGGGGGAAGTCCCTCTCTTCGACTTTCGGTTTCTGGAGCTGAAAGAGATCCTGATGAAGGCGGGACAGCACCATCAAGCTGCCCGAAGAAACCCAATTCCTGTTTTTTTACGACGAACCACATCGAGATGCCCTTGATCATGCACGGAGATCGCCAGGCGCTTGAAGGAACGATCCTCGCGCAGTACGAGAACAGCTCATGCATACCCTGTAAGTAAAAGCGAGGCAGAACGGATCATGAGGGGTGGTCCGATCTTCGGCATAGACCACCTAACTGTTGATTCGGCCGAGTATTTTGCGCGAGCGATCCTTCGATGACGCCCCGCTCTGTTTACGGGGCGCTCTAGAAGCAGTAAAAATTCTGATGCATCAACCTCGACTGCTAAATCAACAGCGGCATCGAGGTACGCAGCTCATTTTCGTAACCTTGTGATTTTCGATGCCATTCTGGCTGGCGAACGCGAGACATCTGGCCCGACCATCCATCAGGATGGTGTGAGCAGGGCACACAAATCTCGTCCGGTGTTGCAAAATCCGTGATGCGGGCGACGATCTGATTCAGGAATGAGATCCAAACGCAACGATCTATGCGATCTATGCAGGTCCTCGGGAACTTCACATTGATTACACACACTCTCGTTGTTCGGTTCAGATGGAAAAGAAAACTTGATCACTCGAGACGGTTTTATATCAATCATTTGAACCAAGTTCCGGGATCGTGAAACCTGGTACACGAAGCGGACATTTAGTCCGTTCTGTATCGGTCGTAAAAACGGGGTCCAATTGTTTACCGTTGCACAGCGCTGTCAGCGCTGAACGGCAATTGCAACGCCTCGTCTGTTCAAGTAACCTGTTGGTAAAAGTCCTTTGGCTATGGCGCCGGGATGGCGGAACTGGCAGACGAAGCGGACTCAAAATCCGAAACTAGATCATGTTCCTTCCTATAATCTTCTGAAAACAAGTATGTTGTTGACAAGTTGAACCACGCAGAGTACTTTCACAATTGTTTCACAGTTCCCCATTTCGGGCCTGAGACGAAACCATTCAGATGCCGGAGCAGCACACCATCCTCGGCGGCAAGGTTTACGTCTACAAGCGTCCGAACAGCAGCCTTTGGCAGTGCTCCAGTATTTTGCCGCTAAGAACCGGCGTATCAGCACCAAGGAAGAGAGCCTTTCAAAAGCCAAGGAAATCGCCGAGGATTGGTATCTGCAGCTCCGCGGAAAACTCCGCAACGGGGAGATCAAGACCGAAAAGACCTTTCGCGAAGCCTCAGAACAATACTTGCGCGAGTACGACATCATCACGCAGGGGCAACGGAATAAGAAATATGTCGAGGACCAGCACGGGCGGTCACGGCTGCATTTGGTGCCGTTTTTCGGCAATCTGGGCTTGTCCGAAATCACCCCCGGCAAGATTCAGGAATACCGCATTCACCGGCACGAGGAAACAACGGCCAAATGGGGCAAGCCGCCGGCACGCAGCACCATGCATCAGGAAATCGTGATCCTGCGTCAGACCTTGAAAACGGCGGTGCGCCATGGATGGCTGGATCGCCTTCCCGATCTCTCCGAGCCGTACCGCTCATCGCCCAAAATCTCTCACCGGGCGTGGTTCTCTCCCGAAGAATACAAACAATTGTACGAAGCCACGAGAAAGCGAGCGCACGAGCCGAAGCAGGAGCGTTACAGATGGGGATCGGAGCAGTTGCACGATTATGTACTGTTTGGGGTCAATACCGGCCTGCGGCCTGACGAGGCATGGCGGCTTCAATTCCGTGACGTAACGATCGTTGATGACGAGGATCTGGGTAAGAGAATTCTAGAGATTGAAGTGCGCGGAAAACGCGGGGTGGGCTATTGCAAAAGCATGCCCGGCGCGGTGCGGCCGTTTGAGAGACTAAAGGCCAGGCTCCGTCCGGCGTGCTTCGATAGCGCGTCCGGGGCAGAGGACAGCAGCCATGGAGCCGCCAGCTCTAAGTCTAAGGAAGAATGGCGAAGGCCAGGGCCCACTGATCTGATTTTTCCGAAGTGGCAGCGCGAGCTGTTCAACACGATCCTTGAAGAGGAAGGGCTGCGGTTCGACCGGGAAGGTCGCCCTCGGACGGCCTACAGCCTGCGGCATACATACATCTGCCTGCGTTTGATGGAAGGTGCCGATATATACCAGATCGCCAAGAACTGCCGTACCAGCGTCGAGATGATCGAAAAATATTACGCGGCGCACATCAAAACCAGGCTGGATGCTGCCGCGATCAACGTCATGCGACCGCATAAGTTCAAAAGCAAGACAGGAAGCAGAGCTCGTACGAAATTCCAATCTTCACCAACGACTTCGGATCACACTCCGGAAAATTTAGCTACGCTCGCCCCTTCCCGAGAAGCCGGCGATGCAGAACCACTAAACTAAAAGGTCAGCGGTAAATGAGGTGCACCCGACTTAGCCCGAACATTACGTAGCTTTGCGCTCTGCCGAGACCTGCGGATATAGTAGCCGCATGAGCCGCATTCAATTCCACAAAACCTGGGTACAGCAGTGCCAAGCGACCCGCCGCATCAAAAGGCAATACGGCATCAAGAGCGCACTCGACTATCTGATCGGGGAGAAGCTCATGAACTTTGCTGATGCGGCGGAACGGTATCCGAAGTTTGCCGCCGAACTTCCGCGGTTTCAAGCTGCGGTGTGGAACATCTTCAACCCTTACGAGCTTGCTGGATATCTGAGTAGCCTTAAGCCTGCGAAGAGAAAGAAGCTGCGAGAGCTTCTCTACGTCAACACTTCCTCGACATCCCGAAGAGCAAGCTAGACCAGATCCGGTAGCGCCTCCCGTGGAATCAATAGACGGATAGATCGGGCCTGCCCTGGTGTTCGCTCAATCAGCCCATTTGCTTCTAGGGCCAAGATCATCTGATGCACTGAGGGGGGAGAGACTCGGAAGTACTGCTGCATTTCCGCCTCTGACGGAGAGCACCTGTGGATTTTGTTGTAGTAGTAAATGAATGCCAAGTACTGGCCTTGCTTATCGGTATAGGGTCGCTTCACTGGTTTGGAGGATTGTACTTGAACAGCTGGCACGACTTCACGAGGTGTTGTTCGGGGATGAAGGTTTCCACTGGCCAGGAAGCAGGTGGTTAATTTCTGTGATCTTGATGGAAGCGTAGGCGGTCTCTGCCAGCGTTGGAAATGAAGTTTCGATTGTTACCTTGCGGTTCATGTTCTCTTGGCATAGGGCGAAAGTGCCGTTCAAGCATCAAAATTCATGCTTTCCAAAAGACTCCCTCGTCTAGCAACGCTCTTCGCACATCAACGAAGTCAGGATCGTTTATCGCCAAGACAGATATTGTCACACGTCCGATCCGCGTTCGCGCCTTCAACTGGGGTCCATCCCACCTAAAGTGCTCGGACCATATATCGCGTCGGGGATGAAAAAGGCGGACAATGTCGTTCGTGTCGGGATCAACCCCGGCGACATTTGGCCCCTTGAAGCGATTGCAATGGATGCAGGCTAGAGCGAGATTTTCAAGCTCGGTTTTGCCCCCATGTTGTCTCGCAATGATGTGATCTATTGGGAATGGCGCTGGGTGAAACGCCTTGGGCAACTGGCAGTATTCGCAGCGATTCCCTGCACGCTCCCAAACCCTTCGAATGAGATCAGCGTTCAAAATGCGTTATTGAGTGGAACGCCGCAGGGCGCGGCGTCCTTTTGACTGCATAATAGCGAGCAAATTGCTCACGTGGAGATAGCTATCCAGTTCAGCCTGCTCTTCGGCAGTCAGTTTACCCTGCTGAGCCGTTTCCGAGAGCTGGTTCATGCGAGCAACGTCGTGTTCCCCAAAACGAATAGACAACAGGTATGAGGCTGCGCTCTGCGACAAGTCCCCCTCTTCAACTTGAATTACACGTGAGAGAATCGCCGCTTCAGTATTGGGGCTTGTGATGTGCGAGCTCATCTTCGTTTTACCTAGTTAATTGTGCCATTCTTGGAAAGAGTTGTCATGAGAATCTATGCAGCGAACACAAGGCGAATATGCTATTGCTACTTGCCAACGACTTCGGATCACATAGAGTCGGTAGGGACCCGGCGACGCTCTAACGCGGTTTCCTTGGCAAGCATTCGACAACTTTCTGCGGTGATCCCGGTGAAATCCGCTCTCGACGTTTACACCGGACCTGTACCGCCTAATTCAGTCTGGCTCGACGAGTGGGCCGTTCGTGATGAGCTTCGAATCCACTATGCCGATCTCGACCCGGCGGTTGGCAGCACGCGCCTGGTCGCTGTCGCCCGGAACGCGCGGGTCGGACTTGCCAAAACCCTTGGCGCTCATGATTGTTGGGGAAATTCCGGCCTGCACCAGAAAGTCGCGGACGGCTTCGGCGCGACGCTGTGAGAGTTGCAAGTTGTACGTCTGCGTGCCGATGTCGTCCGTATATCCGTAGACAGCAACCGTATATCCCTTAAGCGTCATCAGGATCCCGGCGATGCGATTGAGGATGTCGCGGTATTCCGGTTTAATGTTTGCCTTATCAAAGTCGAAGCGAATCGACTTGCTGTCCAGCGTCATAACCAAGCCCATCGCGGTACGACGCGTTTCGGCGATTTGCCCGAGAGCTTGTTGCAGTTGTTGAAGTTCCGACTCTCGCTCTTGCCGATATTCCTCAGCCTGCTGTGTGGCTTGATCCGCCTTTTGCTGCTCGGCGGTGGCCTGCTGCCGCGCAAGTTGCGCCTGCGCCTCCGAGTTCAATTGAGCCTGATTCGCCAAGTCGCGCTGTTGAGCCGCTGCCCGCGCGTTCGCAGCGGCTTCTGAAGCCTGCTGAGCCGACGTCTGCGATTGCTCCAGTGCCCGCTGGACCAGTCGGTTGAGACCTTCCGTCTGCTGGCTGAGCCGTGCCAACTCGCCCTCCACGCGACGGACCGATATTAGATAAACAAACCCAAGAACCAAGCTGAGCGCGATTGCGATCACTCCCAGAGCCAACGCTAACTTCGCTTGAGACTTGGCAGATGCATCCTCAAGTGCACGCTTATCCGGGTTCAGCGGCACTCGTGAAGAGTCCAGCATTTGGCAATCTTAGCTTGGAATTCTAGATTGAAGCAAAACGAGATAGCTCGCCGGTTAGTGATTCCGATTCGGCAGCCTTACCGCCGAGCATCTTTTGGCAGGTCTTCCCGGCAACTGCACGATTATGTACTCTTTGGGGTCAATACCGGCTTGCGGCCTGATGAGGCATGGCAGCTTCAAAAGCATGCCCGGCGCGGTGCGGCCGTATGAGAGACCTAATGGCGAGGCTCCGTCGGCGCGCTTGGATAGCGCGCCCGGGGCAGAGAAAATAACGCATGATGCCGTTACGCCTACGGAAGAATGGCGAACGCCAGGACCCAGTGTAGGCATGGTAGGCGCGAACGGCTTCGAAGAACCACAGTGTCGCATCGACGGTGTTGTACTCGGGAGTCTCCCCGGCATCCGGAAAACGGTTCGGCAGCATGACCTGATCAACATGTTGCGCATACGTACGCAGAATGTTTCGTGCAATATCGAAGCGTCCAGTGGGAAGCGTGAGCCAGGGAAGCGCGATCATGGCATCTCGGCCCCAATCGCTGAACCAGTGATATCCGGCGATGATGCTCTTCTGATCGCCGCGAGAAACGATGTACTGATCTGCAGCGGTAGTCAGTGAGGTTATGAAATCGTTTTTGGCTGGCGCGTGTTTTCGTGATCTGACGACGGCGGACGATTTCGTCTTGTTCAAACAGCTCAGCGGCATCGACCTTCCGGGTCTCGGTCGATGCAATAAGCGTGGCTGTCGGCCGCTGGTTGAGGTCGAAACGAAGCACACGCGGATTGAATAAATCTTCCTGAAAATCGAGACCGCGCTCACGTTCAGCCTCGTATTCAAAATTGCGGTACCAGTGGCCGGTGCTTTCAGTCTGGGCGGCGTCATTTGCGAAGTAAAGACTAGGAAGTCCGCCATATGGAGAAACGCTGATCAATTCCCTTTGTATGTCAACTCTGCCGTCGATTGTTCGGTTTTCGTGAGTGAGATTGTGGTAATCGCGGAAAGCAATTAATGGACGCAGTTCAAGCTGCACACGAACCGCACTCGGGGCATTGATCAATTCATATTTGGTGACCGTCGTGTTCTGGCCGTGCACCATAAACAGCTTCTTCTCAATTTCGACTCCTTCTACTCTAAATGTGAAGATCGGAAACGGATCGAGACGGAATTGCGTCAGAAATTGGAAACCTTGCGGATGCACGACGCCCGGGTAACGATTCGTGCCAAGGTCGTACCCGCGGCCATTCACGGTCAGAGGTATCGGACTGTTCTAATTCTTCGCGACGTGCAGCAACTGAGCATTGCGGAAACAGCAAAGGCGCTGGGCATTTCGGAAGAAAACGTCAAAACGCGGACGGCGGGCCGTTTATCGCGATCCCGTACTCAGCCGCTATGCCATCGATCCAGCCAAGCCAATCCGCATAGTGGTAGATCACGGCCACCTGAGTCTGTGTGGGACCGTCGCCAGCACCATGGACAAGCAACTGGCGGGTATTCGAGCCAGTCAGGTGTTCGGCGCTTTCACCGTACAGAACAACCTGCAAGTCGAAAAGAAATCCTAACCGCCCAGCGGTAGCCCTGCACCCTGCCCGAAACCCGTTATTCCACCCTCCATGGGAAGTTCCTGACCGGACGCGAACGCCCCTCCCTTGAACAGATCATGAGGGGGGAGTCGAGCTGCCAACCTGCCATTGCCTGCTGCTGGACAGGCGATATCGCCGGGCATACGTTTCCGAAAGGGACCAGGCAATGATCCTGTTTGCGCTCATGGAGCCAGATGAGGGTGACGTCCATAACGTGTTTGTGGATGGGATGCTAATGAGTCCAGGCAGTGAGGACTATAAGTTGCCGCCTCCCCCTGGGCTCTCAGACGAGCTCCGTCGGTTCCTGGATCGCCAAATTGAGGTTTCCCGAGGCACCTGAGTCAGGTTGCTGGAGTTCCAAACGGATCGGGGTCAAGCTAGGTTGGTTTCGAAAACGCTGCTTCGCAGCGGCTGAAGAATAGCTCTGAGAAGCCGATGCCACCGCCACAGTCCAACCACTCTTCACAGCGCCTCCTTCAGTGAAGCGCAACCCCACTTAGAATGTTTTGCAATCGGCCTGCACTAATCGACGGGGTCGCGCCCGTTTGAGTCGCAACCCATGATGCAAGGCGATTTGCAGCCTCACTGATTTCCTCGAGCGAATGGCCGCGCAGATAGTGATGAGCTAGACAGGCCGCGAAGGCATCTCCTGCACCGATGGCGTCTGCGACCTTCACACGGAAGCCGCTATGCTCAACCGTATGACTTTCCGTCACAAGCAAGCTTCCACGAGCACCACGTGTTATGCAAACCAGCCGCAACTCATACGCGCTCAGCAATTGCTTGGCGAGCATTTCTTGGCTTCCATCGCCCAACTTTAGCAAAGCTGACACCTGGAGCAACTCCCGTTCGTTGAGCTTGACGATGTGTGCATGCTGGAACGATGTACGCAGCACATCTCTGTTGTAAAAGGACTGGCGCAGGTTAACATCACAGATGCGGAGCGCCTTCTCCGGCGCGCTTCGCAGGAAGCATTCAATGGTGGCCGCGGATGTCGGTGAGCGCTGAGCAAGCGAACCGAAACAGACAACATCTGCACGGGCAGATAACTCCTCCCAAGCTGCAGTCCATTGCAAGAAATCCCACGAAACGAAATCTTTGATTGTGAAGTTTGGCTGGCCAGAAGTGTCAAGTGACACGCTCGCAGTACCGGTTTCATGCAGATCGTCGCGCTGCACATACGATGTGTTCAGACCAAGTTTTTGCATGACGCTACAAGCGTCGCGTCCCAAGTCATCGTTGCCAATACGACTGGCGACGACGCCTTGGTCTCCCAGCACCTTTGTCATGTAAGCAAAGTTCGCGGGTGCACCACCCAATACCTTTCCTGAGGGCAGAAGATCCCACAAGACCTCGCCCAACCCAATCACGAGTGCTGGCTTAATCATGAATTCATCTCAACATCGTCCCTCGCCTCACGATGCCCGACTTTATTGAAAAAGCCTTGGCGCGAAATCGGCGAGGTACTTGCGCCACACCGTCCAGACGTGAGCCCCCGAACTTTCGACCCACACATGTTTGACTCCGGCTTTCTCTAGTGTCTGGTGAGATTCTTTCACGGGTGCGAGGAGGAAATCGTCGTCGCCGATGCCAATCCACAAAAGACGAAGTCGCTGATTTATCTTCGCCGGATCCGATAGAACGCCATCGTATTCTTTGGTCGTATCGGTTATCGCAATGGCGGGACTAAATGCGCCGATATACGCAAATTGATCCAAGTGATTCAGTCCGATACGAAGTGCTTGGGCACCACCCATGGAAAGACCCGCCAACGCCCTGTGGTTGCGATCTGGTATGGTGCGGAAATTGGCGTCAATA
>Ga0187767_10000188_pt1 | contig 9488 bp, 9 predicted proteins | sample 0216_QUI02_MP10__4_FD_133006 | JGI IMG/M metagenome (GOLD analysis project Ga0187767, IMG submission 133006) | Tropical peat soil microbial communities from peatlands in Department of Meta, Colombia - 0216_QUI02_MP10_10_MG | ecosystem: Environmental > Terrestrial > Soil > Wetlands > Peat ...
CATGTGTGCGCCGCCCACGGTTTGGCGCTTGTTCATTCTTGAGGACCTGAAGTCCTTCCGGGTGAAGCTTCGAGAGCTTTCGAGCGCAGGCGAGCCGCTTAATCCCGAAGTCATCGAGAAGGTGCGAGCTGCCTGGAATATCACGGTCCGCGATGGGTTCGGCCAGACCGAAAATGTCTTGTTGCTGGGAAATTTTCCTGGTCAAACCGTCAAGCCCGGCTCGGTAGGGCAGCCCTCGCCCGGGCATGACATTGTTTTGCTAGACCCGGAGGGCCACGAGTCCGACGAGGGGGAAATCTCAGTGAGATGTACGCCCAAGCCTCTCAGCCTGATGACGGCCTACTTGGATGATGCCGAGCGCACCGAAAAGTGCTTCGCTGCAGGCTACTACCGCACCGGCGATGTGGCCCATCGCGACGCAGATGGTTGCTTCACCTACGTCGGGCGGGCAGACGACGTTTTCAAGAGTTCCGATTATCGCTTAAGCCCATTCGAGCTGGAGAGCGCACTTATCGAACATGACAGTGTTGCCGAGGCGGCTGTTGTCCCCAGTCCGGACCCCATCCGCTGGTATGTTCCCAAGGCATTTATCACCTTGAAACCCGATCTTCAGCCATCACCCGATATGGCGCGGGAGATCTTCAAATTCATTCGCGGTCGTCTCGCCCCCTACAAGCGTATTCGCCGCATCGAATTTGCCGAATTGCCTAAAACCATCTCGGGCAAAATCCGGCGTGTTCAATTGCGCGGCATCGAATCGAAACCACGTCGCGGTCGTCGTCCCGGCGAGTATTGGGAAGAGGATTTCCCCGATTTATGAGAATACGAAGCAAGCTGCAGGGATATGAGTGGCCAAGATACCTTTTGCCGACAACACGGGGTCTTCCTCCTCTGTCGGGTCTTCCGCGCTCCCAATTCCGACCGTGGTCAGCCAGCCGCGGTCCATCCTAGTGTCAGCTTTGCTGCGGGTTCATGCGCTGTGCCGAAGGTCGACCTACCGCGGATGCCTGACGCGAGCGACCGCCGCGGTTGTTCTTTTCGAGGGGCGGCCCATTTCCCTTGCTTATATCATAGGGGGATATGATATAAAATGGGAGTCCGGAAGGAAGATCTAACCATTGTCGGGGCTTATGAAGATCGAATCTGCACAAGACCCTCCGAATTTGCACGAGGGTGGCCTGGTACTGTGACGAGGGTTGTGGACAGAGCCCGCGAAACCAAGCGGACTCAGTCCAGTTCGCTCCCCACGGTGCTCAACTGTGACGCGAGCGAGCGCTTGCACGACGCAGGCCTGACTCACTCCTCCAAACCAAAAACGAGACGACGGTCCGCCCGCGGCGGAATTCGCCTCGATCCGGGAGGAAATCATGACCAACACGTACGTTCCCACGCTAGGACGCAACCCACTTTATTGTGTGTGGGTTGAGACCGGAGACAAGCGGCATACGCTGACGCGGGTGTGGATCGATCCGGAACCACGGGGTTGCCACCTGGTCTCTACGGAAGCAGCCAGCGCCTCTGAGACGGCGGCGACGGGCGCGAAGCTGTAGCGCCGGTTCTCGGTTTGCCCAGGTCGATTTGGAAAGACGGGACTCCTCCTGCCTGTTCGTGCTGTTGGTCGTCCTGGCATGGCTATGCCTTGTTTTGAGCGGCTGTCAATTGGCGGAGGGGATAGCAGGCGGGCGATGCAAAGTGCTAATCATAGTAACTCGTCAATAAACCTTGGGGAACCTGATTCTCTGGGTGGATCCGGATGGTGTGCGTGGAGCAGGGACGCGGGTGTGCGCGGGTTGTCTGCCATGAGGAAAACATCGTTTGGTTTCAGCTAGAAGACGATGGTGAGCTTCAGACCCAACTGGTTCAGTTGCTGATTTGGGCTTTTACCAGTGTTGTTCTGGTGCTCGTAGTAGGGGTTGAACTCAAGGTGTTTGCCCATGGGAAACAGGCATCCGGCGTAGATTGCCGTGTCACTCCATTTGCTGTATTGGCTCTGGTAAAAGAACTCCACGCTGGCATACGGTGCGGGATGATAAGAGCGAATGGAGAGCCGTTTTTCGATTTGCACCAGGTTGCGATAACGCCAGAAGAATTTGCCGCTCTTCCAATCCAGGTCTGCACGATTGCGATCAGACAGCAGGAACGCGCCCTTCATGGGAAAGTGAGCAGTCGCGACCGGCTCCATGCGGTTAACTTCTGGTGAGTTTGGTGAAGCGAGATAGCGGTAGCCGATAGCCAGCACCAGCGGGCGAGGTTTTGAGTCGTCCAGATCGAACCGGGTTACGTTCTTCAGCCTGACCAGCGGTTTCAGATAGAACTCGATGGTGGGCCCGATCTCGGCTTGTACCGGATCACCGCCCTCTCTCGTCTCTTTCGCCTGGAAGCTCACACGAACATCAGGAGCTAGTTTGTGATACAGATCGACTTCGGGTAGCAGTTGATCAATTTGCGCGCCGGCGCGCACTCCCAGCACCGGTAAGAACAGTGCCAACCGAAGCCACTGGTGTCGAATATGAGTCAGTTCTCCAGCCCCCTAAAGCTGTCGTCTGCCCAGTCCAGCACTCTTTCGAGCCCTGGGTCCACAACTTCGCGTTGAATGTAACCTTGCGCTGTCAAAAGTGACAGTTGTGCGGATCTCGGTTTGGCCCTATAAGTGCCCACCTATCTGGGAAAGACTGTGATTGTAGCGTTCTGGGCCTACGTTGGGGGGGCCGGGTCAATCTGCAGGTACCCTGCTGTACTGGGTGCAAATGAAGGAGCACCGCGTCCCGCGAAGCCTGGGTCCGAGAGGGTACGTTGGCGAGAAGAGCAGCAAGACATGAGACTCAGATGTGCCTTAGCGTCATGCCCGCGAGTTGGCACTTCGATGTCCACTATCGGCAGGGTGCCCCTGGCCGCACCGGACACGCCTCGCTCCCAACCTCCGTTCAAGTGTCGCATTGCCCGCACGGCCTTTCCCAGAGAAGCGCGTCTCCCGAAGATACACCAAACACTCTTCTCATCTGACCAATGACGTGGGTCACGAGCAGGTCGTCGGTAAGAGACAGGGATGTGAGGTTCGGGTTCAAAGCCCGGATCTCGATGAAAAATCTTCTTTCCCATACGCCCAAATCGCTAAAGAAAGGCAACGCCGGTGAAACTGATTAGGTGGACACATTATCTGATCCTTGTCGGAGGCCTCCTGGGGACGCTTCTCGCGTCCGCACAAACCTCGAAACCCAACATAGTCGTGATCTTCGGCGACGACATCGGATACTGGAATGTCGGCGCTTATACGCACGGCATGATGGGGCGTACTCCAAACATCGACAGCATCGCCAAGAACGGAATCCTCTTCACCGATCACTACGGACAGCCAAGCTGCACAGCAGGTCGCGCTGCTTTCATCATGGGACAGCTTCCTATCCGCACGGGGATGACCACGATCGGAATCCCCGGATCGACGCGTGGAATTCAGAAGGAGGACCCGACTCTCGCGGAGGTCCTGAAGTCGGTTGGCTATGTGACGGGCCAGTTTGGGAAGAACCACTTGGGCGATCGCAATGAATTCTTACCGACCGTCCACGGCTTCGACGAGTGGTTCGGTAATCTCTACCACCTGAACGCTGAAGAGGAACCAGAGGAACTAGACTATCCGGGACAGAAAAACCCAGCATATCTCGAAAAATTTGGCCCGCGCGGAGTATTGCACACCTGGGCGACCGAAGTGGATGATTCGACGACGGATCCAAAGTTTGGGCGAGTCGGGAAGCAAAAGATCGAAGACACCGGCAAGCTCACTCGCAAGCGCATGGAAACATTCGATGCAGAGGTCTTGGCAGAAACATTGAAATGGATGGACAAGAACGGGAAAACGGGGAAGCCATTCTTCTTGTGGTTCAACTCCACGGCCATTCACATCTGGTCGCATCCCAATCCGAAATACGTTCAGATGGCGGTGGACGAGGGTCGGTCAGAAACCGATGTCGTCCGTGCGCGCATGATCGAACACGATGAGCACGTTGGAGCAATCCTGAAAAAACTGCAGGAGCTAGGCGTCGCCGACAACACAATCGTGATTTACAGCACCGATAACGGCAACGAACTCCTGTTTTGGCCCGACGGAGGTTATGCTCCGTTTCGTGGAGAGAAGGGCACGACTTGGGAAGGCGGGATGCGCGTACCCTGCTTAATTCAGTGGCCCGGACACATTCCACCCGGAACCGTTTCAAATGGTATTCAGAGTCACGAGGACTTGTTTGTCACGCTGGCTGCCGCCGCGGGACTCCCCAACCTTAAGGATGATCTGCTCAAGGGTATCAAGATGGGGTCGATGACCTACAAAGTGCACCTTGACGGCTATAACAACCTCGACCTCTGGACCGGAAAGACGGAAAAGTCGGCGCGCAGGGAAATCTTCTACTATGACGAGACCGACCTGATGGCACTGCGGGTCGATGGCTGGAAAATGCACATTGGGGTGAAGAATAACGGACTATGGTGGGATCCGAAAACGTATCCCAGCGTACCCTACATCTTTAACCTACTCATGGATCCGATGGAGAAGATGGACCCGGAGTCGCACGAGTGGGGCTATATCGGACGCAAGTTCTTTGCGCAGAAGTTATGGGCCCCAACTGCCGCAGGCCCCTTCCTGGCGGCACACTTGAAGAGCTTGCAGGATTATCCGCCCCGCCAGGGCGCTGACACTCTAAGTATGAAAAAGGCCATCGACGAAACCATGAAGAAAATGGAGAACCCCGGCGGAAGCAGCAACTAGGTCTATCGACGGAATGGGGTAAGTCCACCGAAGCGTCTATCAAGGCCTAGAAGCATCGGGTGGGATAGCACTTGATCTAGCTCAGGATTCTTGTTCGGAGAGCAGCCAGCAAAAGAAATTACAGCTCAGGTCTTCAACCTTTTGGGAAGGGGGTCGTTCTGTGCCTCCTGACGAAACTCCTGAAGTTTCGCTCATTCGGGGTGGACCGTTTTACTCGGCGCAAGTTGTCACCCGGCTGATCTATCCGGATCAATGGAATCTGGGTCGGCGCCTGGTTTTTGCCGTAGCAATTGGCTACCTCCCCCTCATCCTGTTGACAGCTCTGTTTCAGCCGGTAGCCCTGATAGCGCTCGTTCGCGATTACAAAGTTGCGGCGAGAATGCTCATTGCCGTGCCGGTCCTCCTGCTGGGGCAGCTGCTAATGGAATCACGCTTCCGCATGATTGTGCGCCAGGTGCGAAAAGATCTTCTATCGGGACCCGACCTAACGCGCCTGGAGAACATTCTTGCAAGGCTGATCGGGCTGCGTGACTCGGCTCTTCCAGAGATCGCTCTTGTGCTGCTGGTCTATCTGCATACCGCATCCCTCTTTGGTGAAAGGATTGGACTGGGAACCATGTGGGTGGTCCGGGGCGCTGGTACGGCGGCAGGGTCCCACCTCACCCCGGCCGGATGGTACTACGTATTGGTGAGTCAGACGATCTACCAGTTCCTGGTTGCTCTTAGCCTCTGGAAGTGGGTTCTCTGGACCGTCTTTCTCTTCAGATTGTCTCGCCTGAACCTGAAGTTGGAAGTCACCCATCCTGACAAGCACGGGGGCATCGGATTTCTCGGCATGTCCCCGCTTGCATTCGCGCCGGTTGCCTTCGCTATCACAGCAGCGATCGGCGCCACTTGGCGAGATGAGATCCTATATTCTGGCGCGCACCTCATGTCGTTCAAACTCCCAGCCATCGCGCTGCTCTTGCTGATCGTAATTGTTGCTGTCGGTCCACTTGGGTTTTTTGTTCCGAAGCTTGCCGGGTTACGTCGCCGGGGCATTCTTGAATATGGGAGTCTAGCTCAGCTGCACAGCACCGAATTTAACGAAAAATGGATCCTGCACCGCGAAGGTCACGAAGGCGAATTCCTAAGCGCCCCGGAGATAAGCAGTCTTGCAGATCTGGCTACCAGTTATGAAAACGTAGAAAAGATGCAACCCTTTCCACTGGAGAAAGGTTCACTCGTCGCATTGGCTCTCGCTGTGTTAATTCCTATTCTGCCGACCGTGCTCGCAGAAGTCCCCCTCCAAGTCGTGCTGAAAAGCTTGTTGGAGGCCGTGCGGTAATGAGGGCGAGTGTAAATAGCCGTTCTGACTCGCTCAAGACGCCGATCAATCCTATCTCGACGACCCGAAAGACAATGCCGTGTCGATGGGTGTCACCTTCAGCGGTCTCCCCGACGGCACCAACTACGTACAACAGACGGTAGTCGACATGCCGGCCAAGAAAATGCAGGTGAAGGTGACCAACTCGAATTATAAGAAGCTCAGCCGGTGATGCTTGGTCGCACTCTCAAACCGACGATTTCGATCTCAAGTGGCTTGCCGTCGATCCTATGCCGGAGCGTTTAGCCTTTTAGCTATTCCTGGCGATGACATGCCTGGGTCGCGTTGGAGCAAGCCTTGAAAGGAAAGCATCTGAGCCGCAAGCTCATCGTTGCCGCTGCAGACGGATGTCGGTTGGCGATTGGAACTCGATCCAGACGAAGGCAACTGCGACTTGTGCCCCGTGCGCCGATGCGTTGCCATCACTGGTCCTCAAAACCAATGTGGGTGGCAAGCGACCATCTAGGCGGCAACCATGTGGTTTCTGACAGCGTAACGCACCAACTCAGCGTTGCTCTTAGCGCCCAGCACCTCCATGATCCGGTATTTGTGAAAAGCCACTGTCCGGGTCGTCATGTTCAGCAGGTCACCAACTTCCTTCATTACTTTCCCCTCAGCCAGTAATTGCAGAGTATCCGTTTGGCCAAACACACGGTTGACGGTGGGCGGAAAACGAGTTTAGAGATTATTAGGCCTGTGTGCGCGAGTGGATCCAGGCTGTGGGCGTGAGTTCGGGGACGCGCTGGATGGAGGTGTTGGCAAGCCCCGGGAGAATGGTGCCGAGGTAGTCGCGCAGCGGGATCTTGAGCCGGCGGCAGCTTTCAACCACCGACAGGATGGCGGCCACACGCGGCCCAGCCTGCTCGCTGCCGATGTGGATCCAGTTCTTGCGGCCCAACGCCACTGGACGCATCGAGTTTTCGGCTAGGTTATTACTGAGCTCCAGTTGCGGGTATTCGAGGAAGCGGGTCAGCTTCTTCCACAGCGCCAGGATGTAACTGCATGCTGTGCCTACCGCGCTCTTGGGCAACACCGTCTTGCTGGTTGCCAGGATGTGTTCCTGGATCTGATCGAGCAGAGGCGGAGCTTTCTCCAGGCGCAGCCGATGCCGCGCGGCGTGATCCATCTGCGCCTCGCGCGCTTCGCGGTCGATGGCGAATAACTCATCCATCAACTTGACGGCACGTATCGACGCAGCATCCTGCCGGTTGAGTTTTACGGCATCCACAAAGCGCCTGCGCGGATGAGCCCAGCAGGCCGCGTGCACCATCTTCGGCCCACCGATGCCGCGCTCGTAGGCGATGTAATCATCGGTTTGCAGAATTCCCTCGAATTGACCCAGAAACCGCGCCGGGCCTTCGCGGCCGCGGCTCATGCGAAAATCGAAGACCGTCGACCCGCCCGGTGTCCCGTACTGCCATAAATACGCCTGATGATTTTTGCCGCGCTTATCGTCCGTCTGCACATCTACCGGCGTCTCGTCGGCCTGGATGTAACTGCCGGCCAGCAGTTCCTGGCGCATGGCGCCCACTACTGGCTGCAGCATCTCGCCGACTCTCATTACCCAGCCGCACATCGTCGCCCGGCTGATGTCCACGCCGGCCTCGCGCAGCAGAATCGCGCTCTGGCGGTAGAGAGGACTGTGATCACAATATTTGCTCACGATGGTGTCGATGATGATCTGATCGGAAACCAGACTCTTGTCGATAATGCGCACCGGCAGCGGAGCGGCCTCCACGCCTTGCTCCTCACACTGCTTCTGCTTGCAAGCCCGCTTCTCGCGCTTGCTCACTTCCACGTAGTACTCGGCCTGCTTCACCTTGAGAACTTCGCTCTCTTCATAGCCGATCACCACGGTTTCGTTTCCGCAGTTGCCGCACACGCACTGCTCTGGCGTGCAGGCAATTATCTTTTCCACGCGGGGAAGATCGGCAGGCAGCGTCTGCCGGCCGGGATGGGGATGCCGCTTTCTCTTTTTCTCGTCTTCAACCGCCGGCAACGGCTCGCGTTCGCTCTCCGCAGCAACTTCTTGCCTGGAAACTCCCGGCTCCTGTTCCAGCATCTCGAGTTGGAGATCGCCCAACTTCTCACTGCCCGGTCCGTATTTGGCGATCCGCCGCAGACGCAAATGTTCTTCGAGCACCTGGATCTTCAGCCGCGCGTACTGTAACTCGTTCCTGGTCGTATCGAACTGCTTTTCATACGTCGCCACTGTGCCGCTCAGGGTGGCAAACAAAGCCGCGGGAAGCTGCTCCTTCAGTTGTTCGAGAAGTTCGGCGGGGAAACAAGGCTCAGCCTTAGCAGCGGGCATCGCGGTAGTCGGTGGAGTCGCACTCACGATGCGTCTTTGATAACAGATCTGGCTGTGGATAAGTCAGCGAAATCGCCAGTCTTTATGCTGGTATTCGTAACTTCTCGGATTCTTCCATGAGCGGCTTGCGATACCATGTCCGCCGCCGCGTCTCCGCCAAATCAATGCCCCCCAACAACAGCGCCAGTTCCTCGTGGCTCAGTACGATCTTCGTGTCCGAAGTGTCTGCTCCCGGCCAGCGAAACCTTCCTCCGTCCAATTTTTTCGAGCATATCCATAGTCCGCTATGGTCATAGACCAACAGCTTCAGGCGATTGCGCCGCACATTGGTGAACAAGAAAACATGGCCGCTCTCGGGATCGCAGCCCAGCTGGTTGCGCACCAAACCGTACAAACCATTAAATCCCTTGCGCATGTCCGTGGCTCCAGTGGCCACGTAGATCCGTGTCGCTGGCCCAAATCCAAACATCGCCCTATCCCTTGTCCAACACCGTCAGCAGGCGCTCCAGTGTGGTCGCATCGAAGCCCCGGTTCACTTCGATCCTGCGTCCACTGGTCAACCCCACCACCAACCCGCTGCTGCTGCTCGCCGGTCTCCCGCCCGCCGTCCTTATCTCTACCGCCAACAATCGATTGCCTGCCCGGCCTCCTTGATCCTGGGCACGTTGTTTTCTCAGATGACGATCGAGAGTACTTCGCGAGATCCCTCGACTGCCGCAGAATTCACTCTGTTGCATGCCGCTCGTTGCAAACTCCGACACAATCTGTCGAATCTCTTCCCGGCTCCGTCGTTTTGCCGTGGCTACGTTCGTCTGTTGATCCATAGCCGCATTTCAGCACGGGCTCCGCGGATTGACTAGGTGGGTTGCTCGAACGCATACGTTGCTTCTACTCCTGCAGACACGAGACGAGTCTCCTTGGAGCGAATTCGATCATGGCCGCCCTTTGAGTGCTTTCCGGCTTTCCAAGCTACTCAAACCCTTCGGCGTGAGACCACGTGACATTCGCTTTGACCAAGGCGTACAGAAGGGTTACCTACGGACAGACCTCGAGGA
>Ga0187767_10000193_pt1 | contig 9442 bp, 12 predicted proteins | sample 0216_QUI02_MP10__4_FD_133006 | JGI IMG/M metagenome (GOLD analysis project Ga0187767, IMG submission 133006) | Tropical peat soil microbial communities from peatlands in Department of Meta, Colombia - 0216_QUI02_MP10_10_MG | ecosystem: Environmental > Terrestrial > Soil > Wetlands > Peat ...
AGAGCTGCGGAGAGGAGTAACGCTACTTCCGTCACCAATCTTACCACTTCAACACCATGACTAACCCGAGCTGAATCAGACTCAGTGGTGTAATCACCATCCAAAACAGTCGAGCTGCCTGGTCGATTCTGACTCGGGCTAGGGCGGTCTTTATTGTGAAGATTAGAAATCCGACTGCAAACAATTTGACGATGAAGTAGATGACGTATAGCATGCTCTGCAGAATTGGGTCAGCGAAAAGTATGGGGCCCAGTGGGCCGCCCAAGAATAGGCTCACGGCAAGTGCAGAAAGAAAGGCGTAGCCCAGCTCTTTTGTGAGCTTAATGTAAGCGAGAGGCCTGCCCGAGAATTCGGTCATCCAACCTCCGACAATCTCCGTCTTGGCGCTCGGAATATCGAAGGGAGGTTTCTCCAATTCTGCTAAGGCCGCGACTATGAAGACACAGAAACTGATAGGGGCCAGAACTATGAACCAAATATTCTGTTGTGCAGCAACTATGCCACTGATTGAAAGGCTGCGAGCCAACAGAGCTGGTGCAACTAAAGCGACGATTAATGGTACTTCATAACCGGTATACTGCACCACCAAACGACCGATCGAAATTATAGACCACCTTCCGCCCGCCGCGTAGCCCAGCATCGTCGCCATGAGAGCGGAAAATCCGAGGATGAAGAATACGAAGAGAAGGTCGTAGTCGTTGCTAACGATCGCTTGTGATCCCAGTACTGGGATGAAGATAGTCCCTATTGCAGGTGCCGAAAAGAAAAGTGATGGGCCGAGAAGGAAAACGAATTTGTCAGCAATCTCTGGAATAATCTCTTCTTTTGATGTAAGCTTGAAGAAATCAGCGACAGGTTGCAAAATTCCGAATGGTCCCGCTAGGATAGGGCCTCTTCGCGATTGCATGCGCGCTTGTGTTTTTCGGTCGAGCCAATCGAAGATGAATCCTATCCAAACGAAAAATGTTAGGCCAGGGAAAAGCAGGATTTCGAAGAGTTGGGTTGCAATCATTTAGGGGCTCAGGCCTCCGACGATCATAAGCCACCAACTTACGATGAGAATCACTCCAGAGCCACCAGCCAAGAAGAGTAGAGGGTAGAAGTACGTCGTTGCCGCGAAGGACCCTGCGAGTAAGAGAGCGAAAGCTTCTACGATCATGAAGAGGGTTGCGTACACGAATAGTTCAGAGCTGTACGTGCCCCGCGGAGCGACTTCTTCTTCACCACCTGTGAATGGTTGATATTTGTCTCCCTTCCCCGAAGATCTCTTTCCGAGTCTTCCCACGAGTAAGTAGATGACCAGGTCCGCGACGATAATCAGGAGTGGGCCAGCGACTACCATGATGTCGAAGGCGGTCAACTTTCGACTGTCTTCCTCATGATGAGGTCGGCCTTGTTTGGTGTGGCAAGTTCGAATTGTTTGGTTAATTCTAATGCTCTGAAGGCGCAATTGTCAACGCACTCGCCGCAGAAGATGCAGGTTGATAAATCGAAGAGGGGACGCTTGACTGGTAGCTCTCTGTCACCTACTTTTCTGGTGCCCTTGTCGATCATTGTGATGACACCTGCTGGGCAGACGACTGCGCAAACTTGGCAGCCGGTGCACTTCTCGGGATCGACGTCGAGCTTGCCGCGGAAGCGGTCGGGTAGTTGAATTGGTTTGTAGGGGTAAGCTTCGGTGGTTGGTTTCTCAAGCATCAGCCGGAACATTTCAGGGATAACTGCGCCTACTTTTCTGGGCGGCAATCAGTGGGCCTCCTTGAATTTTGAGCGGTTTGCGTCAAATCGTTCTGGGAAGTAGTGCTTGATTCCATATTGGCGGAGTTGTTCTCCTGACCATGTCCATTGCTTCTGCGATTCAGTGTCAAGGAATGACATACGGTCCATGCAACCAAAGCATGGATCGATTGCCGTGAGGACCATTGGCACATCCGCAAGTGTCTGTCCCTTCAGAAGTTCAAGCGCGGTTGGAATGTTGGCCATGGTTGGTTGTCTAGACTTGACGCGATCTGGGGTTCTGCCACCTGTTGACTTCACATAATAGAATATCTCACCTCGTGGCGCTTCACAGTGAGATGAATGTTCGCCTGCTGGAATGATGGGTGCAATCTTGACTCTAATCGGCCCCTCAGGAAGGTGTTTGACAGCGTAGCTGATCATGTTCGCTGAAACGACTAATTCGTCCAGGCGAAGACGCAGTAATGCGCGGACGTCGCCTTCGGTGCGAGTTACGATGTCGAAAGGAACTTCGTCGTACGCCGCGTAAGGATCGTTCAGTCGAACGTCTTGTCGTAGCCCAACGTATCTTGCCATTGGACCGACGGCGCAGAGTTTCTGGGCTGTTTCTTGATTTATTTTGTTGCCTACGTTTTCAGTCCGCGCTAACATTGTTTCTTCTGAATCGATTATATCTCGGTAGTAATGGGCTCGGTCGGTGATGAATTTCATACGTTCAACGATTCGATCTTCCATATTCTCTGGCATATCGCGCCTTACGCCGCAGAACGCGTTCATTGATTTGTGGACTCGGTTGCCCGAAATCGCTTCTACTAGGTCCAGTATGACTTCTCTATCGTTCCAAACCCACATGAATAGGGTCTCGAACCCTGCCCAGTGTCCCATCAACCCCACCCAGAGCAGGTGACTGTGAATTCTCTCCAATTCGGATATGATTAAGCGAATGTACTTCGCTCGCCTCGGAACTTCATAGATGGTCAAACCCTCTACGGCTTGGCCATAGCAGAGGCTATGAACGAAGCTGCAGATTCCGCAAGTACGTTCGAACATGTACATGTTCTGCACCCAAGGGCGTGACTCTGCCGCTTTCTCGAGACCTCTGTGCACGTATCCAATTCTAGGAATGACCTGTACAATCTTCTCTCCTTCGAGGATGAGTTTGAAGTACTCTGGTTCCTTCAGAGCTGGATGGATGGGTCCGAAGGGGACGAGGTTCTCGACTGAATACTCCATTAATCCTGCGGACTCTTCTCTAAGCTTCGCCTCATCGCTCATTTTCGCTCAACCTCCAACTGTAGTCGCTTTCGGATCTCGGCTGGCTTGGAAGTTTTCAGGAGAGGCGGAGGCAGGTCCGCTGGCCAGTTGTCTGGTAAGAGGAGTTTCTGGTTTATCCACGGGTTGCCCGTAAATGTGACCCCAAACAAGTCATGAATCTCCATCTCGTACAAAATGGCGCCAGGGATAACCTCAACGATTGAGACAGCAGTTGACTTAGCCTTCGGTACAATGCTCCTAACGTAGATCGTATCCTTGTCTTGCGAAAGGTGATAGATGATTCCGATATTCTCGCCCAGATCCAGGCCTGTTATCGTTGCGAGGTGGAGTATTCTGAAGTCGTTGACTAGATGAGAGATGAAATCTTTGATGTGATCCTGATCAACCTCAATGAAAGTTTCGCCTTTCCGCGGCATTGAAACCTTGCTGTTCGATTGTGCAGCGTAGGTTTGGAGTTGCCCGAGCAAGCTTTCACTCATTTTACCGCCCCCAACAGTTTCAGGACGCCGTACATGATGGCTTCAGGCCGCGGTGGGCAGCCTGGGATGAACATGTCAACAGGTATGACGTCTTGGATTCCCTGTCCAGCGTTGTAACAACCCTTGAACACGCCGCCGGATACCGCGCAGGCACCGAGAGCTATCACGTGCTTCGGTTCTGGCACCTGATCATAGACCCGCTTCAGTCGGTCCTTTGTTTGGGCGTTGACCGTTCCCGTTACTATTAGGACGTCGGCGTGTCGCGGGCTCGGAGCTAGAATCGCTCCGAATCTTTCAATATCATAACGGGGCGTAAGGCTAGCGACAAGCTCTATGTCGCAGCCGTTGCAGGAGGAGGCGTTTATGTGGTAAACCCAGGGGGAGCGCGTCCTTGCCCACTTGGTTAAGCCCTCAAACAATTTCCTTGCCCTCCTTCGCGAGGATCGACGTAATGAACTCAGAGGCATAGTCCGCGACATCGCGAACCTCTGGTGAGAGTGTTTCCCCAAACTCAGTTTCTTTTGGCTGAATCGCGAGAACCCATACTTTGCATCTTATGAGCAGTTGTTCCGCTAGGACTTTCAGAGGGATTCCGTGGGTCGTGAAGAATGGAAAGCTGGTTTCAGCAATCGCCAGCAGCTTCACTTGAGCAGATCTAGCTCCCATCTCGCACGCATCGATGAATATCACTTGCTTCGGGTCGATTCTTGAGAGTTTGGTGAAGACACGTTCCACGTTATCTTCAGCATCGAAGAGGTAGACACTATCGAACAGCCTATTGCCAGTCATCCTGACGATTCCTTTCAGGACGTAGCTTCCGACGTAATCGTCCCCGCGGAAAGGATGACCAATACCAATTATTGCGACTTTAGATGTCGGTGAAGATGCACTGAGCAACTCTGTCAGGTGCGATTCCCAATGTTGAATAGTCGAGGTCGTCTGATCGATCAGCCCTTGCGACTGCACCAAGTTCAGACGAACCTCAAAATGCGAGTCTGAGTTGGATTATACTTAAGAGGTCAGAGTAGTTCCCGTGCTTGAAAAAGAAGCTTTTCGCACCAAGTAGTGACATTATATTCGTTTTACGAACCTATTTTCGCGCCCCAAACACATAGGTCCTGCTTCTACAGATAACGCATGCGAAACCACATATTTGAGAGCCACATCAGGAGAAGTGACGCCTCGCCGCGCCGTGAAGAGTCAATTGCCATCAGAAATCAGCAGCATGACCTTCGTAAATCGCATCTTCCAAAATCTTGAACAGACTAACCGCGCCGAAATTGAAGCGCTATATCATGATATCATGGGTGCCGGCGTAATTCTGCCGTCCGGAGAGGGGCGCTCGAAAGGTGCGCTTAGCATTGCTTGCAGTGAAATGGCTAAGATGAGTCGCGGTAAGCTCGTTCTAGATAGAGGGGACATCGGCTTTCCGGGTAGAACGATGATTGAAGCGGCTCCTACCTTGAAACAGAGATTCGGGGAGGTCTGTCTGTTGATCAATTCGGGTAGCGGAAAATCCATGATGCCCCTTCTTGACGCACAACAGTTAGCAATGTACATCGCCCAACATGGCAACCCTAGAGACTTTCGCATAGACGTGTTGACGTCAGAACGGGACTCGCCAATAGGAAAGCTAGGGACGAAGTATGGCAACGTGCTCGTGCTGAAAGGCCGCGAACCTGATGAGGCCCCCACCGAATCCAAGGAATTTCGAACTGCAGGAATACTCGAAGACCTGTTCATTCTCGGAACGGGAGTGCTGTTTCAGGCAATAGCTGAAGCCCTTAACGAAGAAGCCTCGGCAGACACTGTCATCGGGCGATCTAAGCAAATCTTCAGCGAAATAGGGTCTGTGGTGGATCAGATTGTCGCTTCAGATTTCTTCAAATCACTTGTCGACGCGCTTGAGCAAAGACGCTCATGTTTTTTCGTAGGATTGGGCAGCGGCCGAGAAGTGGCACGCATGACAGCGGTTCGGATTGGGCATGTAAAGCGAGCCATGGGCGACCAGATCTACGTTGCTGGAGAATCAAACACGCCTGCGCCGCGGGCAGGCGACGTGTTACTAGTAATCTCGAATAGTGGAGAGACAGAGATTGTTGCGGGTTGGTGCAAGAATTTCAAGCGCATGGGAGCCACCGTTGCCTCAATTGTCGGAAACCCTGATAGCACCATTGCAGCAACATCTGACCTATCTTTCACGATAAAGGGCAACGGTGTTGAAGGAAAACCGAACAGCTTCTACATCAAAACCGCTTTCGCCCTTAGTCCACTGCCAATCTACCTTGTCGAGAAGGTCGGTGAACGTGGACTCAGATTGCCAGAGTACATACTCCGGTGGCACCACTCGGTAACATCCTGAGTTAACCCAGCCGCTTATATCATGTCGATGTGATCTGCCGGGAACCCCAGTCTGACCAACTCGTCTTTTACATGATTCCGATGATCTCCCTGAAGCAAAAGCTCATTCCCCTTGGTCGTTCCGCCCGCGCCGAACTTACGCTTAAGTTCACGAGCGATGTCCGCAAGTCGCGTGCTGGGTAGGCCCTGTATTATTGTCACGGGTTTGCGAAACCGTCTAAACTCCAATTTGACAACTACGCGAGCTTCACTGCGATCAAGCTCATCTAATGGACTAAAACCACTATCATCCACGTTCGACATGAACATTCAAGCGGCCACACCAGGAGCTGGAATATTGGAGTTTCTTAATCGTTGGGACTTGGTTACCGGCACCTGATTCTCAATCCTCAGACCAGTCTTCTTTCGTCTCCATTGCGAGCTGAAGGCCTCTGCGAAGTCTCCAGAGCCGAACAGTCGCCTCGAATCGAAGAGGCCTCGCCCCTTTTCCTGCGCAGACTAGAGTGTGACTATTCTACGGCTACGGTGCGAACTGGTCGGAAGAGGCTTTCGTAGTATTCGCGCATCCACGGAAGTATTTCACGTCCCAGAAGGTTGAGGAATCGTTCTTCGATGGGGCTTGCGCTGTGGATGTACACTCGATCGAAGCCCATTTTGAGGAATTCTCCGAGACGTTTGATTATGTCATCCGAATCGGTCGTGATGAGCCAGGATTCCTTGATCTTCTTCTCCTCTTCGGGCCCAACCAGGGCTTGGAGTTCCCTTGGATCCCAGACGTTTTCCCGCTTTTCTCTTGGTATCGCGGTTGTGGCCCAAAACATCGCTGATTTGAGTGCTCGGTTATAGTCTATGTCGTAAGCCACTTTGAACTCCATGCTCTTACAAAGTTTCGACGGGTCTCGCGCCACCTTTGTAGCTGCCTTCTCCATCGCGGCTACAATCTTTCTGAACCTGTCAAGCCCTCTAGGGTTGGTTAGGATCCCGTCACAGAACTGTCCCGCAAGGCGGGCAATTCTTTCGTTGGAGGTGGCTAGGTAGACGGGGATCTTAGTTTTCGGTTTAGTGTACAGCTTCGCCTTGTTGAGGTGATAGTATTTCCCTTCGTAAGTGACGAAGTCACCAGCCCATAGCTTCTGTATAATTTCGACCGCTTCCTGTAATCGCACGACTTTCTCCTCAAAACCGGGCCACTTGAAGCCAAGCGGTGTTTCATTCATCGAGTGGCCTGTGCCGAGAGTCACGAAAATGCGTCCCGGGTAAAGGTTATCGAGTGTTGCGAACCCCTGCGCTACTATCGCGGGATGGTAACGGAAGAGGGGAGTTGTGACCGCTGTTCCAACTTCCACTTTCCTAGTCTTTTCCGCGGCGGACGCAAGCCATATCCAAGGAAACCCTGACTGGCCGCCAGTGTCGCCCCATGGATGAAAATGGTCGCTGGTGACTATAATGTCGAATCCCACGACTTCGGCATGCATAGCGTATTGGAGCAAGCGTTGAGGGTCGTATTGTTCTTGCGCCGCCCAATACCCTAGCCGAAGCGTGGCAACCAACTATACGCGCCTTGAAGCACGCCTACTTACCTTAACCTTCGCTTAAAGTTTCCAGAACTACATCTCACTGATCAAAGGTGCGATACGGCTCTGAGAAGATTTGGGATTCCGCTCAGCCTATCGAAGTCTATTCTCGACGCTGCCAACTCTAGCCTTTTGACCTCGCTTTCCGTCAGCCGCCAATCAACAGCTCCAGCACTATCGTTAACGTGCTCCGGTCTCTTGGACCCGGGTATGGCAACTACATTCGGTTTGCTTATCAACCAGTTCAATGCGATTTGCGAAGCCGTCCTGTTGTACTCACTCGCTATCGATGAGAGTAACTGCTGTAAGCTGGCCATTCTAGTCAAGTTTCGGGATGAGAATCTCGGGTTGGCCGCTTGAACTAGGCTTGTTGGTTTAGTGTTAGGCGTGTACCTGCTTGTTAGCAAGGAGTGGGCCAATGGGCTGTATGCGATAACTGTAACCTTCGAGTTCTGTGTGTGAGGAAGGAGATCAGCCTCAATTTTTCTGTCTAGCAGGTTGTATTTGACTTGGTTTGAAGCCAATTCTAGTGGTGACAGAGCTTTCTGGGCTGCCTTTGTTTTCGTTAAGTTGAAGTTGCTAACACCGACGGAACGCACCATCCCAAGTTGTACGAGTTTCTTCATAGTCTTCATTGTGTTGCGGATTGGAAGGAGCGGGTTTGGCCAGTGGATTTGGTAAAGGTCGATTACGTCAACACCCAGCCTGTGTGCACTGCGATCCGCGGCTCGAATGAGTCTTCCTGATGTTAAGTTCCAAGGCCACACCTTCGTAGCTATGACAACTTCGTCCCGGTACCCTTTGATCGCCTCACCAATTAGTTGCTCGGATTTTCCCCTTCCATAAACTTCGGCTGTGTCTATGAAATTGATGCCAACCTCGAGAGCCTTTTGAAATGCTTCTAGCACTTCCTTCCTTCCATAGCTTCGTCCCCATCCCCATTCGCGGCTTCCCCACTGCCAAGTGCCAAGCCCGACTGCTGAGATTTTGATTCCTGATTTACCGAGCTCCTTGAACTCCAACCTAACAACCAGATTGACAGTTCCTAAGGGTTAGCTTGTGGCGATGCTGCCCTTGACCCTAGCGTCTTGCTCAATCCTGTTGAATGAAACAAAACCAAATACCATCATGAATAGCGATGACACGATTGCTGCTGCATATTCGAGAGTTAAGGGAAGGATCGTAGGTGTACCTAACGCTGCGTGCCTCATTACGTCGTTCAGGTATGTGAACGGGATCACCATAGAAAAGTAACGAACTGGAGTAGGGAGGACGGCGATCGGGAAGAGGGCTCCTGTAAGAATCATGTACCCGAAGAAAATAATGTTTCCAATTGAGTTGTAAGCCTTAATCCGCATAGTCAAACCCGCCATAAAGAGTCCGAAACCGATCAAACTCACTTCATAGAGTGCTAGCGAGACGAGAAAGAGCGCAGGGTTCAGGAGCGCGACAGCGGTCCCGCCGAGCAGATAAAGCAGCAAAGTCGTGTAGCCAATGATGAGTGAATCGGTCAGAAATATTCTGGCCCATCTACCCAAGATCAGTGTGGCACGGTTGGCAGGGGCGAGGAAGAACTGTTCCAACGTTCCCGATGTTTGCTCGTTTCTGACGCTCTGACCTACTCCCCAGACCGAAGTGCTGAATAATATAATGAAAACGAATCCGAAGAAGAAGTAAGTCAACCCAAAACTGGATCCGTTCAAGCTGGAGGCGGTTGAAGCAACTGGTGCGAAGAGAGTCACGCCCAGAGCGAAGAAGAAGAACCAGAGTGGAGTGCTGACAAATTCCCCTATCATCCACGCCGGATATCGGAAGTAGGACCGGAGGTCTTTGAGGAAGGAGGCTTTGAACTCCTCAAACAGCCTTAGAGGGTAGCTAGTATTTCGAGAATTCACCAGTCACAGCCGCCCTTTTCTCGATCTTCCTAAACACTGCGTATCCGATGAGGGGGTATGCGAGAGCGAGGCATAGAAGGATGAAAATGCTCCCGTAAAGATTCACTAATGTTTGATTCGC
>Ga0187767_10000194_pt1 | contig 9435 bp, 13 predicted proteins | sample 0216_QUI02_MP10__4_FD_133006 | JGI IMG/M metagenome (GOLD analysis project Ga0187767, IMG submission 133006) | Tropical peat soil microbial communities from peatlands in Department of Meta, Colombia - 0216_QUI02_MP10_10_MG | ecosystem: Environmental > Terrestrial > Soil > Wetlands > Peat ...
GGAACAGATCGAGGTTGCCGTCGTTGTCGTAATCAAAAAACTTCAACCCCCATCCGCTCATCATGCGGGTCGCCTGTCCGATGCCGGCAGACAGCGCGACGTCCTCGAAGGTCTCGTCATGGTCAACTGGGATCCGGCTGATGCTGTACGTGCCACTTTCGTTGGTAGTCGCGGTCCAGACGGTGCCCCGCTCCGTGTCCGTAGCGGTCACGGTGGCTCCATTGATGGGTGCCCCCGTGGGGTCGGTCACGGTCCCCACGATACCGGCCGTGACCTCCTGGCTCCAGGCGTTTTGCCTGAGCCCGGCCAGAGCCAGCAACGAGAAAAGGACAAACAGGCTACTTAATCTTCGAGTTCTCATCCCAGAACCTCCCACACGATTCGGCTTGCCGCCCATCTCGAAAATGCCGACATGCTATATAGCACATTTCTACTAGTCAAGAGAAAAATGCACCCAGCCGAAAATTTCGGCGACGCACGCGGCAGCATCCCCACTCTATAGCGCTATGCCAGGTGTGAAGTTGATGGCGAGGTGTTCCTCGGCGGAAAACCCTATGAAAAACGGAAGACAAGCTACAAAAGCTAACATCCTACCCATGGGGACCCGAGAGATAGTAGCGGGGGCTATCAAAAGACTGTCGCGCTGGGCTTCGGAAGTTCAGCAGCTATAGAGCAGCTATGAAATTCTGGAGCGGCCTGTTGGGGGCTTCCGGAAAAATCCCTCTTTACATAGGAAAGCGCATACGCTATATAGCACGTGAAGAGGCAGTCACAGCCGCTGTCTGCTATTGATAGGTTTTTTAAGGAAAGTCGATGGGACAGAACCACCGGAATGGAACGCCGGCCTACAAGAAGATCCAGGCTGCGGTTCGCAGGCGCATCAAAGCCGGACAGCTAAGACCCGGGGATACGGTACCCTCGGAACGAGAACTGGCCAAGCTTCATCAAGTTAGCCTGATGACCGCCCGTCACGCCCTGGCTGGCCTGGAGCGGGAGGGCGTGGTGGAACGGCGTCGCGGCGCGGGAACGTTTGTCGCTCCTCCCAAGATCCATTTCAACAAGCTGATGAGCTACACGGAGCATATGTCCAGTCGTGGGCTCACACCCCGATCGAGGGTCCTCTGCGCGAAGTTGATCGACCATCAGCAAGAGATCGCCGCCCGTCTATCATTACCGGGGACTAGCTCTCTGGTAAAGATTGAGCGGCTTCGGCTTACAGAGGAGGATCCCTTCGCGCTGGAATTCTGCTACCTGCCGGGCGAAGAATTTGCGGAGCTGGTTTCCGCGCCACTAGGTCGGAGTTCTTTGTTCGCCACATTGAAACATGACTATGCCGTGGAGCTGGCGTACGCGGACGAGGAGATCGACGCCACGGCGGCTGATGCGCACAACGCAGAACTGCTGGGCGTACTCCGCGGCGCCCCGTTATTGCGAATTCGCCAGGTAATTTACTCCACCAAGGGCAAGGCAGTGATATATGGAGTAGGCTTCTATCGCTCCGAACGGCATACACTGTTTGTCCGTCGTTTCCGCTAGGCGACATGTGGGGTAACAGACTGCACCTCGCCAAGAACTGGAGCCAAGTTCCTCACCACCGCCGCCCGGATCGTGATCCTTTCGGGTTGCGACGGTGCTGGCTGAGAAGGGCATGATACTTGCCGGAGATATTGGCGGCACCAAGTGCACTCTGACGTCGTTCGCCGAGAACGAATCGGATCTCAAACCGGTGTTCCGCTTCAGCGCTCCCACCCGGGAATTTGCTAGTGTCGAGATTCTCCTGAAGAAGTTTCGGGCGGAGGCGGCGAAGGGCGGCCACGAACTTCCACGTAACCAGCTGACGGCTGCGGCTTTTGGCGTTGCCGGAGCGGTCGTCAACGATCGGGTTGTCACGAACAACCTGCCATGGGTGGTTGAAAGCAGGAGTCTGGCCGACACTCTGGACCTGGATGCGGGCAGGACCTTGTTTAGTGGCTGCCGCTTCCAGTCTGGCCCATCTCCGGGAGAGCGATCTGCTACAGCTTAATCAGGGAACTTCCCTACCCCACGCTCCCAAGGCGCTCATCTCCGCCGGAACCGGACTAGGAGAGGCCATTCTGTTCTGGGATGGCCAGCGCTATCGGGTTTTTCCCTCAGAGGCCAGTTTGACCGACTTCGCGCCCCGCAATGATCGCGAAGTCCAATTGCTGCTGACATTGCGGGAACGCATGCCCCGCGTGTGTAGCGAGGAGATTGTTTCGGGACGGGGATTTCGCACCATTCATCAGATCCTCTTCCCTGAAGTGCACCACCCTTTTCTCGATGATCCCGGGGCAGACGTAGCGGCCGACATCACCCAGCAAGCATTGACCAGATCTTGTGCGGCGTGTATGGAAACCCTGCAGGTTTGGATCGAAGCCTACGGTGCCGAGGCTGGAAACATGGCGCTTCGGGTCCTGCCCTTTGGCGGGGTTTACGTGGCGGGAGGGATCGCAGTGAAAATTCTCCCTAAGATGAAGGATGGGAGTTTTGTGCGCGCCTTCAGCGATAAAGCCATGCTGAGTACCCAACTCGCGCGAATCCCAATTTATCTCGTGCTCAACGAAGATGCTCCGGTGATGGGAGCGGCCTATGAGGCGTTGGCGGTCTTACGCAGATTGAATTGAAGCCTGAGGGCACTCGGAGACGCTGCCGGAACAGGCTCACCAATCACACCCGCAGTAGTTGGTGGAAGGATCTCAATTTTCAACATACCCTCACAGTGCATTCCAGCTCAACGGGTCCAAGGTCGCGGGTTCACGCGCTTTTGACGGGTTCCTGACTCGCCTCAACACTGGCCGCAAGAGCGCCGTGGACATTCGTATCGTCGCTGGCGAATCCACATTTCAACGTGGTCCCTGGTTTACGCTTGCCCATGACACCGACTCTGCTGCAGGGACGGTGCGCGGGACGATCCAGACTGCCAACAACCCGAAAGGCGGGGCTCTGCGGCTATATCCCCGCGGGGCCGTTTACTCCCTATAGTTTCAACCGCTCGAACTATCGTATGCCCCACACAGACAAAGTAAGTTCAGGATAAGTACTGGATAGTTTCGAGGTGGGTCTGTAAGATGGTCGATTGTGGCCCTGCACAGCGTTTGAGAGGAAATGATGACTAATATCGCGACTGCGTTGAGAGAATTGCAAAAAGAACGGATTTTTATCGCAGCAAAGCTTAGGCAACTGGATGAAGCGATATCCGTGTTAGGAAAGATCTCGGGGCGCCACGGCCGCGCGCCTTTGGTCAGAGTAAGAGCTAGAGTCCGCCGACCTTTGTCAGCCAAGGCCCGACGCAGCATTGCGGCCGCGCAACGTGCACGCTGGGCGAAGTGGAGGGCCAGGCAAACCAAGAAAACCGTGTAGCCGAGTCACTTTGACCACGCAAAACCGCGCCCTCTTTGTCTGTCCTCGCAGGATTCACCTGTGTCGCCGTGCGAACCGAGTCGCAGGCGAGACGAATGGTAAGGCAGTGCGGCGCGATACGAAGCTCAGAATCCAGCGGAGGGGAACGTCGCACAAAGCGGGGAGACACGACAGCCGTGCGCTGAGTAACCCCAGCTTCTCCCGTTGACCTGGTGTTCCGCGATCCTTTACACGCGATCACCGGCCTCCCGCTGCCAACTCGGGCAAGCCGCCAGGAGAATCAAGCCAGACATCCAGCGAGTCTTTCTGGTTCCCCAGCCTTTGCTTCCAGAAACCGCGAAACTCAGCTGTTCCGATGGTCGTGCCCGTGTAGATTTGGAAGAACTCCCGCGCGGCTTGAAAGAACTTTTCATCACCCAAAGCCTGCCTCAGGTGATTGAGCATCAGCGACCCTTTGTAGTAGCGAATCACGAAGCCAGAGCCGTTGAAAGGCACGGTGGACAGGGAGGGTGCGCTGGCCGGCAACTGGCGAACTTCCCGGCGATAATTTTCGAGCACACTTTCAAATTCCTGTTCCGACAAGATTTTTTCCACGGCTACCGCAGAAAAGTATTCCGCGAAAGCTTCGTTGATCCAGTCCCCCTGTCCAGCACCGAAATTCCACCAGAAATGCGCGATCTCATGAGCGATGTCCTGAAAGAAAGAGAAGTTCGGATCCTTCTTGAGGGACTCCAGCGTCAGGCCTTCTGAGGTGACGATCATTCCCGGCCTAGCAATTCCTGCGCGCCCCTGACCTTTTCGCTTCGGGGAATAGACGTGTTTAATCGTTCCCGCTGGAATGGTCGTCTGTCCCAAATAGTCTGTGAAGAGTTTCATAACGTTGGCAATCTGGCCCATTTCCTTGTCAACGAACGCTTCCGGCATTTGGGTGTAGTAAATCTCAATGGCGGCTTCAGACAGACGGGTCGATTTCTGCTTGTAGTTCGGAGAAGCCGCAATCAGGATGTCGGTGTCATGGGGGGAGTACCATTGAGTGATCGCGCGCCCACCCTTGATCTCATCTTCGAGTTTCTTCCCTGAGCAAATTGCGATCCAACCCTGAGGAAGAGAAACCTGCAGATCGATTGCGATGGGGTGCCCCATCACAAAAAATTGCGGGTACCAGGAGGAATAATTGGCGAGCTCAACCAGGTGAGGGTTGATTTGGTCGTCGAGGGCTTGCTTTTGGTCGGGGAACGTGCCGAATTCAGGAAGGTTTTTGAGGCGGCCTTCATATTCGAGATCTATGTGGATCTTGCCTTGCCGAACATCGGCTGGCAAGCGGATGACCACATTTCGCGTGGCGGGATTTGTAAGTGTGGGTTTGGTAGCTTCAAAGGAAAACCTTGCCGGCTGATCATTCACCGACAAGTGCTTTATGGCAAAGGTCTCATGCAGAGCAAATTGAATCTCCCCGGCGAGTGGACCCTGGAGAGGCGCTTCTATGTTGCCACGAACCGCGAGGCTGCCCAGTGTCGGGTCGATGGTCACGTTCAGGTGATAAGAAACGGGTGTTGGCCTTTCTTCCGCTAGCAGTGAATTGGCCAGGCGAAGAACAAGAGAGAAAATCAGAAGCAAATAGTTGTGTCGCTGACAGGAAGGCATTCGACCTCCTCTCGATGGGTCGCTACTTTGTCCCTGCGCGGATGGGCGGACATCCTGCCGCGCTAAAGGCGCGTTTCAATGCAGTGCGTTTGTTGTCGTCACCACCTCTGGAACACACCCCGTCATTTCAGGCTCCGGAGAAGACTGATGGAAATACCGCGGGTTTGGTAGCTCTCGGCGGCCAGCTCCGGGAAAGCCTAACTTCAGGATCGATCCAAAGAAGAGGCAAGGACAGAGGTCACGTTCGTGAGTGACTGGGGAAGCAAGCATGGCTCGCGCGCCACTTTGCTCAAGGACTCCCGGTTTTCGATTCTTAGACTCCGGCGCCAGGAACGTGAGTGATTCCAACGTGAGCTTCGAAGTGCTCTCCCGCTCTAACCTCACCGCGCCGCGTGACCTTGTCGCTTGGCTCCTCATCTCCACCGACAAAGCTGGGCTTGTTTGTCCTTAGGGGGTTGCAGCAAAAGTCTGGCGCAAAGTCGGGGACTCTTCTAACAAAATTAGGTAGACATCGTCGTTTGGTTCCCGCGAACGCAGCCGGGGCAAATGTCTCCCCAGCCTCCTATAATCGATCATGGGCTGGACTCCTCGGTCCGTGCTCGGCTGGTTTTTTGACGGTCGGCATGCGGCTGCGGACCGGTTGATTCCGCGCTGGCTATTTCTGCGCTCGCTCGGCCTGATCTACTTTTCCGCCTTTCTCTCTCTCACCTTTCAGATCCGTGGTCTGATCGGTCCGAACGGAATTCTGCCCGCTGACCGCTATCTTCAGGCAGTGGCCGAATCGCTCGGCCCTTGGCAGCGAATCTGGTATGCGCCGACGCTACTGTGGTGGACGAGCGGGTCAGGCATGCTGGATGCTCTGTGCTGGACCGGTATGCTGGCGTCGTTGCTGCTGGCTTTGAATCTGTGGCCGCGGCCTATGCTCTTGATCTGCTTGGCTTGCTTTCTGTCCTTCGTAAGTGCCGCGCAGGATTTCTCCGGATACCAATCGGATGGGATGCTGCTCGCCGCAGGATTCATCTGCTTGTTCTTGGCCCCGCCAGGATTTCGTCCGGGCTGGGCTCGAATGTATCCTCCTTCGCGAGCCGGTGTGTTCTTGCTGCAGTGGGAGTGGTTCCGCATCTACTTCGAGTCTGGAGTCGCCAAGCTCCTGAGTGGAGACCCAGGATGGCGGGATCTGACGGCAATGGATCAGTACTACCAAAACGGGCCATTGCCCACTTGGATTGGCTGGTACATGCAGCATTTGCCACATCGCTTTCACGCGGCTACTGTCTATGCCACGCTCGCGCTGGAATTGGGATTGGTCTGGATGCTATTTATGCCGAGGCGCTGGCGGATTGCATGTTTCTTCATTGTGACCCCCTGGCAGCTCGGTGTGATTCTGACGGCGAACTACGCGTTTCTCAATTATTTCGTTCTCGCGATGGGCTTCCTGCTGCTGGATGATCGTTTCATACTGGGCATCCTACCGGAACGTTGGTCAGGGCGGCTGTTGGTTCTGCTGTCGGGGACACAAACAACTCCACCAAGGACCGTGAATCGCTGGAGAGCGAGGTTCCGCGGTCCGTGGGAGGTCGTAAAGCTCTCGACCACCGCCATCCTACTGACTTGGGTGTTCTATGACGCCACGGCCCAACTGATCTGGATGTTCGCCAGGGTGCCTTTACCGGTTTCCCCAGTGACCGCGCTTGAGCCATTTCGGATTGCCAACCAATATGGGTTGTTCGCGGTGATGACACGTGGACGATATGAAATCGAGTTCCAGGGGTCGAGCGACGGACAGAACTGGTTGGTCTACCCATTCCGCTACAAGCCACAGGCCCTGGATCAGCCTCCGGGCATCTACGCGCCGCACCAGCCACGATTGGACTGGAACCTGTGGTTTGCTTCCCTGGGCTCTTGGCGCCAGTATCCTATCGTTCCGAACACCGAGGTTCGGTTGCTCGCGGCCGACAAGGACGTTCTTGCGCTGTTTGCCCGGGATCCTTTTGCGGGGGAACCACCTCGCCAGGTTCGGGCTGTACTTTGGCAATACTGGTTCACGACCTGGGCAGAGAAACAGGCAAATGGTCCGTGGTGGCACCGTCGGCTGTTGGGGTTGTACGCGCCCACGCTGGAGCGCCAGCCGGATGGTAAAGTTAGGGTTGTCGAATGGCCTACGCTCGAGCCGCGTGAATAGCAGAGGACGGGAGGTCTGGGTTCGTTGTGGCGTCGCCTCGTGCAATTGCGTCACAACCGTCACGCGGACTTCAATTTCTCTTCGACATAGAGAGAGCTCAATCATGCGCTCCGTCAATTGTTCCGCTGGCAGTCCCGCAAAGTTTTTCAGCACCAACTCCTTAACATAGAGCCGGACCAGATAGCACAACTGGAGAGCGCACGCGTCGCGAAAACAAAATCGCGATGCCCGTTATTCACCACGATCAGGTTCCGCTCAGGATCAAATCGCGAGCGCCACAGTTCGCCGGAGGCCCGTTCAAAAGTGTAACCCGGTAAGCCGCGCCCATTGACGAACGCAGGGCCTAGGCCCATAGCCGTGGCAAGGCTGTCGGTGACCGTAAGCAGCGCCTCTGTGCGGCAGTGCACGTCGCCCTGTGAGACGCTGACGGACAAAACGCACGAGGCCCGGCGACGGGGGTGCCTGGAAGCTCACCTCTTGTTGATCGGAAGTGGACGAGAGCAGGCCACGCCCTTCCAGGCGCGCAGGGACTCCCGGTTCGCTTGCTCTTCCTAGGCCCGTCGCTGTGCCTCGATGAGGCTATTGAGGTGTGCTTCGAGTCGTGCGAGAGCCTCCGCGAATGCCCCATAGCGTTCATCGTGGACGACTCCGGAACGCGTGCCAGGTGTGAGATTCAGGTAGGGCACATCGATCAGGCCCTGCAAATAACCAGAGTTCCACGGCGCACGATGAGTGCGGAGACCGGTATTCCAAACTTCTGGTGGCGCTGGCCGCTCCCGGTTGCGAGCAAGGCCGTGATGACCCCAGATACGCCTAGTGATGAGTCTCTGTGAGTGCAGCTCCGAAGCGACGCCGGGCGCACTACCAGGAAGGCGGGGCGTCGGCTGCAGCGCGCATTCTAAAGCGGCAACTGCGAGGTCAAAAATAACGAGCGTCCGGACCCTTTCGAGTCTCGGACGCCCGGGCAGCCCTCCCCCAGAACTGCTCGCCCACGACAGTAAACGCAAGACTGTTTTCTGCAAATAGCACTTCCGTGCCAGAAGTGAGCCACTAACGTGCCATCTCCAAGAACCCCTGTCCGGCACGGGTTTCGGGCGGCTGGGCCTGTCACGGAGGTTGCCCGCGCGTCGCGGACGCCGCTAGGCACGTCTTGGGTGGGACGGGGAGCCAACTCAGAATGGGATGGCAAACGTTGAGGTTATGGGAGCGGACGCTGCCAGGCTGACCACTGATGACCAACGACTAGCGATTGACTGCCGCCCTCCCGTGCATGGGTGACAGTGCCCGCAAACGGGCCACGATTTCCGGGACGAGTCTTATCGCAAAATCCACTTCCTCGTCCGTATTCTGCCTGCCCAGGCTGAAGCGGAGGCTAGCCCGCGCCCGGTCCGAGCGTAACCCCATCGCTGTGAGGACATGCGAGGGTTCAATCGCCCCCGAGGAACAAGCCGCCCCAGTGGACACGGCCAGTCCCTTCAGGTCGAGCGCAATGACTAGGGCCTCGCCCTCGATGCCTTCGAAGTACAGATTCGTGGTGTTGGGGATTCTCGGCGCGCCCGCGCCATTGACCCCGGTCGATTCCACTTCCTTCAATGCCTTCTCTATCCGGTCGCGCATGGCGGCCAGGCTACGATCCTCGCCGCGCTCCAGCCCAAGTCGGGCCAGCTCCGCCGCCTTCCCCAGCCCGACAATCCCCGGAACGTTTTCCGTCCCGGCCCGCCGGGAACGTTCGTGGCGGCCACCGTAGAGCATCGGTTCCAGCGCCGTCCCCTTGCGCACGTACAGCGCTCCCACCCCTTGCGGAGCATGGATCTTGTGTCCGGAGATGGCCAGCAGGTCACAGCCGGCCTTGTCTACATTGACTGGCACCTTCCCTACAGCCTGCACGCCATCGCTATGCCAGAAAACGTCGGCCTCGGCCGCGATTCGGCCAATCTCCTCCAGTGGCTGAAGAACGCCGGTCTCGTTATTGGCCATCATGATGGAGATGAGCTTCGTATTGGCGCGCAGGGCGTGCCGCACATCGTCCGGATTCACCACACCTCTCCCGTCGACCGGCACATACGAGACCTCGCATCCCAGGCTCTCCAAGTGCTTGCCGGCGTTCAATACGGCGTGGTGTTCGACCGTAGACGTAATGACGTGGTCGCCCGCTTTGATCAGGCCGAAGATCGCCAGGTTGTCGGCCTCGGTGCCGCCGCTGGTGAACACGATCTCCGAGGGCCGCGCCC